>ERZ1026776.377-NODE-377-length-31926-cov-7.127106_pt1 | contig 31926 bp, 26 predicted proteins | sample MGYA00380125_ERZ1026776 | MGnify/ENA primary metagenome ERZ1026776 (study PRJEB33269, sample SAMEA4719761) | human gut metagenome | biome: human-associated habitat; feature: organic feature; material: feces | place: Cameroon | collected 2013-10 ...
TTTTTTATCAGTGAGGTTAATTATGTTTTAGGCACTAATTTTAACCTTATACATATTATTTTACCATTAGGAATAAGCTTCTTTACTATTACTCAATTAGTTTATCTTTTTGATTGCTATGAAGGTGCGGTAAAGGAACATAACTTTATAAATTATTCATTATTTGTATCGTTTTTTCCACATTTGATTTCTGGCCCTATTCTACATCATAGAGCAATGATGAAACAATTTGGTAATGTGGCTTTAGGAGTATTGAACTGGGAAAATATGGTGCGTGGCTTGATGCTATTATCCATAGGTATGGTAAAAAAGGTAATGATAGCTGATAGCTTTATCTCCATAGTGCATGCTGGTTTTGATAATTCGTCTGCATTAACTTTTGCTGATGCATGGCTAGCAGCAATATCTTATGCTTTTCAGTTATACTTTGATTTTTCTGGTTATAGTGATATGGCTGTTGGGATAGCCTTGATGTTTAATATAAAAATTCCTATAAATTTTAATTCACCTTTCTTATCAAGTAATATAGTAGATTTTTGGAAAAGGTGGCATATTTCTTTGACTAAGGTTGTTACAGATTACTTGTATGCAACCATTGTTCAGAAAATAGGTAAATTCAGTTTTGGTTATGCTATGTTGGCTACCATAATTACTATGACTATCACTGGTATATGGCATGGGGCTGGCATGAATTATGCTATATATGGACTGATGCACGGAGTAGCGATAGTATTAAAACATTCTATTAATGAACTAAAAATATACGTTCCTGCATTTTTAGCAAGAATAAGTACAATTGTATTTATTTTGTGTGCTTTTGTTATTTTTAGAGCCGATAGTTTAACAATTGCTTGTCATATTATTTCAACGATGTTTGGATTTTCAGGTTTTACATATAAAAGTACACTATCAGTGAGTGCAAGTATGTGGGGAATATATTTGCTTTGTTTGGTTATTGTATTATTACCATATAATTCCAACTATTTTGTAAAAAAAGATATAAAAATGTTGGATTGGAAAGCAGGAATTGTTGTGGGAATATTATTTGCCTCGGCAGTTTTAAGCATATCAGAAGTTTCTGAATTTTTATATTTTCAATTTTAGGGAGACATGGGTGATATGAAGAAATTTGTACTGTCCTTTTGCGGGACAGTGGTAGTAAGTATGGTTTTGATATTGTGTTTTAATGCATATATAGACCCATTATGGTTGTTTCCAGATATGAGTAATAATTATAATGGGGTGCAGCATTACATAGATGAGCAAAGACTCAAAACAAATCAATTATATTTTACGCATAAAAAATATGATACATTAGTAATGGGGTCAAGTGGTGTTAGTTTTTTGGATGTAGATTATCTTTCAGGATATAAAGCTTATAACTATGCAGGTGCGGGCTTTGGGCCAGGTAGTTATGCAGATTATTTAAAATTTGCAAAAAATGATTGTAATCAAAAAATAAAAACAGTTTTTCTTGGATTAGAATTTATCAAGACTAATAAAAATATACAGCAAGATATATCTGTTCAAGAAAAATACCTAACTCCAACCAAAAAAACACTATATAGATTTGAAAATTTACTTAGTGCAAAAACCATGAAATATGCTATGAGAAATATCAGAATGCAGCAAAAAAATAGTTTGGATTGGAGTTATGATAGATTTAATCATCATTTTAATATTGAAATGACTCTAGAATCACTCAATGAAAATATAAAAGAAGGCAGGCAAAGTTATCAAGAACTGTATTGCAAATATGAATATGATGATAATTATGTCGAATATTTAAAAAGATTGAAAAATGAAAACCCAGATGTAAATTTTGTAGTTTTTACAGTTCCAAATTCAAAACCAATGTATTCTTTATTGCTGGAAAATAATTTATATGATGATTATGTGCACTGGCTAAGAGATATTGTCAGTGTATTTGGAAGTGTCCACAACTTTTTGTGGGATAATGAATTTATGAGTAATCCTTATAATTATCATGATGGCAATCACTATACTTCTAAAGCAGGGCAACAGATATGCAACGCATTGATATCGGGTGATTCATTGAATGATATGTATTTGACTAAGGAAAATTTTGAGAATCAAAAAACTAAACTACAAAAGGGGTTTTTAAAGACCCCTTTTGTATCCTATTAATAAGGAGAGTTATGAAATTATGTTAGCAGGTACTGGAGAGTGTAATAAAAACAATATTTTAGTAGCAGTAGTTGGACTGGGATATGTGGGTATGCCTATTGCAGTCGAATTTGATAAGCGTGGTGTTAATGTTATAGGATTTGATATTAATTTAGAGAAAATTGAAAACTATAAAAAAGGTATAGACATTACCGAAGAAGTCGGTAATGAAGTATTAAGCAAATCTAAGGTATATTTTACATCAAAAGAAAACGAACTAAAAAAAGCAGATTTTTATATTGTTGCGGTTCCAACGCCTGTAAATAATGACCATACTCCAGATTTATCACCTGTAGAAAATGCTAGTCATATTGTGGGAAGAAATATCAAAAAGAATAGTATAGTGGTTTTTGAATCCACAGTATATCCTGGAGTAACTGAAGAGATATGTGTTCCTATTATAGAAAAAGAATCTGGTTTAGTTTGTGGTGTTGACTTTAAGATTGGGTACTCACCTGAGCGTATTAATCCAGGGGATAAAATTCATCGATTAAGCAATATCAAAAAAATTGTTTCTGGTATGGATGAGGATTCATTGGAAAGAATTGCTCGAATGTATGAAATCATCGTGGATGCAGGTGTACATAGAGCGTCTTCCATAAAAGTTGCAGAAGCAGCAAAGGTAGTTGAAAATAGTCAGCGTGATATTAATATTGCTTTCATGAATGAACTTTCTATTATATTTAATAAAATGGGTATTGATACTCTTGAAGTATTGGAAGCAGCTGGTACAAAATGGAATTTTTTAAATTTTTATCCAGGACTTGTAGGTGGACATTGTATAGGAGTAGATCCATATTATTTAACTTATAGGGCAGAACAGTTAGGATGGCATAGTCAGATCATAGCTGCAGGACGCAGAATTAACGATGGTATAGGAAAATATATTGTAGATAATGTAATAAAGAAACTTGTACAAGCTGATATAAATATTAAGCATGCAAGAGTAGCAATACTAGGCTTTACATTCAAGGAGAATTGTCCAGATGTAAGAAACACTAAGGTTATTGATATAGTTAGAGAATTGCGAGAATACGATGTGCATCCTGTTATAGCAGATCCTATTGCCGATAAGGCAGAAGCAAAAAGATTGTACGATGTTGATATTGCGAATATGAATGATATTCATGATATGGACATGGTTATTGTAGCCGTAGCACATGACAATTTTAAAATGTTGAAAACAGAGGATATTAGCAACCTTTATAGAAGTGAAAGCGGTATTCTCTTTGATCTGAAAGGTATTTATGACTTAAATGAATATCTTGACAAGGGATATATTGTTTGGAGATTATAATTAGGGACTTAAAGTAACAAGTAGTTGCACAGCGAACGATAATATTATGGTATGTATAGAGGCTGTACATACCATAATATTACATTTTGTGTTGCATAGCATAGAGGTGTATAGAATGAAGTTTTTTTGGATTGGCTCTGCTTATGAACTTGCAATTGATAATGTAATGAAAAAGCTTACAACAGAGCAAATAAATCAAATGGATTATGTGGAACTACGTGATTATGTGCTAGCTAGCAATATTGATTATTTTGGGAAAAATTGGTGTGAGGCCTTATCTGCTTTAGGATACGAAACGGAGTATAGTTTGTTTCAATCGGATACATTATTAAAGAAATGGTGTAATGAACAAGATGTATCATATGCAGATAGAGAACACATTATTTTTTCACAAATAAAAAGATACAAAGCTGATATTGTTTATGTTGATGATTGTGTATCTGTGGATTTATGCAAAAAAATAAAGCACGAAATAAAAAGTGTAAAAATGATTATAGCATGGGCTGGAAGTGCTATGGCATTATCAGAATCTCATGCAGAACTTTATAAATTTGTAGATTTGGTCATGTGTTGTGCACCAGAGGGTGTGACATATTTGAGGCAACAAGGTGCCAATGTTTTACACATGAATCATGCTTTTTTTTCGAACTACACGCCATTAGAACGAACGGCAAATATTCAAAAAGTAGCAACATTTATAGGTAGCATATACAGGGGAAAAAATTATCACTTTAAAAGAGAAGATATTCTTGTAAAGGTGAAAAATGAATTTCCTGTAAATATATATTCACCAAGCGTTGAATTTTTAGCACCAAAGTATATAGTGAAATTTTTTTTTAAATTTTCTATGCACGAATGCCTACAGTATTTACCATTTCAACTAAAAAATGAAATATTTCAAAAGTGTAAATCGTTAGAAATAATTAATAAATATAAACCAACGTTTCCGGTTCACTCTGGATTGATTAGACATTTAAGAAAACCAGTTTTTGGAAATGATATGCTTGATACATTGTGTAAGTCATATGTTGTGCTAAATATACATGCAGATTCTTCTCCAATATATGCTTCAAATATGAGATTATTTGAGTCAACAGGAGTTGGGACATGTTTACTAACAGATTATAAAAAAAATATTGCGGATTTATTTGAGCCAGGTAAAGAAATTTTGACATATAAAACTGTTGATGAATGTATAGAAAAAATGAAATTTATACGTGATCATCCTAATGTTAGAGATTCAATTGCAGCGGCTGGATATAAACGTTGCATGAAAGATCATAATTATAATGTTAGAGCAGAAAAGTTAGATGAATATATTAGAAAAAGCCACAGTTGTGTGTAAACAATATTATAAAACATAAACTTCCTTTCGTTGGCAATAGCAATATTTTAATATGTAGTATATGGATAAGGAGATAAAATTTGATTAAAGAAATAAAATACGATGGTGAACTATTGGCAATAATTATTAATGGATCATATGCTAAATCGGGTATATCTTTTTTTACACCAGACGAATTATCACAGCAAGTTGCGTATATGAATCATCCAGCTGGGCATGATATTTTGCCACATATTCACAACAAGGTAACAAGAGAGATACATTATACCCAAGAAGTTCTGATTATAAAAAAGGGGAAGCTTCGTGTTGATTTTTACACGCAGTCTCAAAAATATATAGAAAGTCATATCTTGCTTGCTGGAGATGTGATCGTATTAGTATCTGGTGGACATGGTTTTAGGGTATTAGACGATTTAGAAATGTATGAGATTAAGCAAGGGCCTTATGCTGGAGATAATGATAAAACAAGATTTTTAGGAATAAGTGACAAGGAGGTAGTTATCGACGTGTAATGAAATATGCATGACTTTTTGTTTTTGATAATTGTTGTTTTTTATGCTATTAATAAATGATTATTTAAACATAATGGAAAAATTGACAAAGCATTTAATTATGTTGATGTTGTTGCTTGCAAAGCAGATAAGGAAGAATTAGTTAGAAATAAAATAGATGAATATTGCAAATCATTTGAAAGGTAAACAGTTATGAAAAAGGTATTCGTTAATGAGCCAGTCCTTGATGGCAATGAAAAAAAATATTTAAATGAATGTATTGACACTAATTGGATTTCTTTTGAAGGCCCTTTTGTAAAAAAATTTGAAGAAGGGATGGCAGAACTTACAAATCGTAAATATGGCGTAGCAGTATCTAATGGTTCTGTTGCTATAGATACTGCTGTAATGGCTTTAAAGTTAGGCGATGGTGATGAGGTCATTATGCCTACTTTCACTATCATGTCATGTGCAGCACCCATAGTAAGAGCTGGAGCTAGGCCGGTATTAGTAGATGCTGATCCATATACTTGGAATATGAATGTTTCTGATATAGAGTCAAAAATTACTAATAAAACAAAAGCTATATTAGTAGTTCATATTTATGGATTGCCTGTTGATATGGATCCAGTGTTGGAACTAGCAAAAAAATATAATTTATATATTATTGAAGATGCTGCAGAAATGCATGGCCAGACCTATAAAGGAAAACCATGTGGGAGTTTTGGCGACATAAGCACATTTAGTTTTTATCCCAATAAACATATAACATGTGGTGAGGGAGGAATGGTTCTTACTAATAATGGTGAGTTATCAGAACGGTGCACGTTAATCAGAAATTTGTTCTTTAGTCCAAAGAAAAGGTATATTCATGAAGAGTTGGGATATAACTTTAGAATGACAAATCTGCAGGCTGCATTAGGATATGCGCAGTTGGAAAAGTTAGATAGGACAATTGCAAAGAAGCGCCATATAGGAGCTATGTATAACAGCTTACTGAGGGATTGCCAGGGGATACAATTGCCTGTAGCAAAAACAGATTATGCAGAAAATATTTACTGGGTATATGGCATAGTTCTTAATGACTCCTTATCTATAGATGCAGATGGTTTTATGAGAAAATTAAATGACGAAGGAATAGGTTGTAGGGGATTTTTCTGGGGAATGCATGAACAACCCGTTTTCAAAAAGATGCATCTTTTTGATGGTGAAAGCTACCCTGTAGCAGAGAAATTATCTAGGCGAGGTTTCTATATACCAAGTGGTGTAAACCTTACGGATGAGGATCAAATTTATGTTGCTGACAAGTTGAAAAAAATTATTAAAAGTATTTTATAAGGTGTGTTTATGAAAAAAATTGGCGTGTATTTGGATAATGAACCATATTGGGGAGGGGCATTCCAGTACAATCAATCTATACTGGACGCTCTTGCGTCATTAGATTCTACTAAATATAAAATAATAGTTCTGTATCGATATGATTTATGGTTGGAATATCTAAAAAAATATAAATTCGATGCATGTAAGATTTCAATTGGCAAATGGTCAAATTTGCCTTCGCGAATATTGCGAAAAATCATGTTTTTGTGGAATGTTCCAATGTACAAATATAAAAAGCTTTTTTCAATTGTTGATGTAATTGGAAAAAAAGTAGATAGAATGCATCTAGATTTAATGATATATCCATCGCAAGAAGATATGGCTTTATGCAATATGACACCATCGTTATCGGTTATTCATGATTTAATGCATAGATATGAAAAATTTCCTGAAATATCAGGTGGCAGAAATTATGCAAATAGAGAAATTCTATACAAAAATATATGCGAGTCTTCTAAAGGTATATTTGTAGATTCAACAACAGGTAAGAAACATGTTGCTGATTGCTATGGAATAAAATATTCATCTAAAGTATTTGTAATGCCATTTACACCACCACAGTATTTATTTCATACAAATAGTATACCACCGAAACAAAAATTGCCCCCCAAATATATTTTTTATCCAGCACAATTTTGGTTGCATAAGAATCACAAAAACCTTATAAAAGCTGTGAAAATATTACAAGGCAGGGTGCAGGATTTGCATTTAGTTTTAGTAGGCTCTAGGAAAAATGGTTATGAAGAGGTTTGTAATCTTATAAAGGCCTTGAATCTACAAAATAATGTTACAATTCTTGGTTACGTACCTGATGAGGAAATGAAATATCTGTATGAACATGCCAGAGCTATGATTATGGCCTCATATTGTGGACCTACAAATATACCGCCTTTAGAAGGGATGGCAATGGGATGTCCAGTGGCAGTATCGAATGTATATGGTATGCCAGAACAAATAGGAGATGCTGGTTTATTATTTGATCCAGCATCTCCTGACAGTATTGCCAATTGTATTGAGAAATTATGGGAAGATGATTTACTTTGTGCTGATTTGCGAAAAAAGGGATTGGAACGGAGTAAAGAATTTTCACAAGATATGTTTAATAAAAGATTTAAAAGAGCAATCGAAATGCTGTGTAGGTGAGAATTGCATTTCGAAGGCAAATAAGAGCGGGATGTTATGTTAAAAATTAGTATAGTAACTGTTTCATACAATGCAGCTGATACCATTGAGCAGACCATTAGCAGTGTAGTGAATCAGACATATGGAAATATAGAATATATCATTATAGATGGTGGCTCCACAGATGGGACTGTGGATATTATTCGTAAATATGAAGACAGAATTGCCTATTGGGTTAGTGAACCTGACAAGGGAATTTATGATGCAATGAATAAAGGAATTGATGCCGCTACAGGAGACTATATATATTTCTTAGGTGCTGATGATATACTGCTTAATTTGCCTATCATTTCAATTAGTAATGCTTGGCATGACAATATAGATATAATTTTAGGGAAAGTAGAATTTTCCAATGGATATGTATATTCAAGTAAAGCTGATTGGAAGTTGATTTTTCATAATAGATTGCATCACCAGGGGATGTTTGTAAAGAGAATAATTCTTGAAAATAATAAATTTAATACCAATTATACAGTATATGCTGATTTTGATTTAAATCAAAAACTATACAAAAAAAATGTAACTTATAGATATTGTGATGACATAGTAGCTATTTTTTCTTTAAATGGGATAAGTAGTTGTGCCAATTTGCGAGAGCAATATTCTATTATCTTTAATAATTATGGAATATTATTTGCATTATTGTCGGTGATATGGACATATATAGCTAAAATAAAGAATATGATGCTTGGGAACAAGTACTGATGGTATGGAGGAATAATAATGACAGATAATGAGGTGAATTTTTCTGTTTTAATGTCCATATATGTTAAGGAGAATCCCTTGTGGTTTGAGGAGGCAATAAGAAGCATTCTAAACCAAACAGTTGTGCCAGACGAAATAGTTATAGTTCAAGATGGAAAATTAACGGAAGAACTCGATAAAATTTGTGATTACTACGTAAAAAATTACAATGACATTTTTCGTGTTATAAAACTACCGAATAACCAAGGGTTAGGTAAAGCTTTACAAATAGGTGTATCTGAATGTAGCAACGAATGGGTTGCTAGAATGGATACAGACGATATATCACTTCCAAATAGGTTCGAGCTTCAAGTTAATTTTATAAAAAAGCATTCTGATATAGATATTGTTGGTGGTTATATAGATGAATTTTCTGGGGAAATAAAGAATAAAATAGGTCATAGATTACTTCCATTGGAAAATTTAGAGTTGCGTAAATTTGCAAAGTTTCGAAATCCATTTAATCACATGACGGTGATGTTTAGACGAAGTGCAGTAATTGCTGCAGGTAATTACAAACCATTTCATCTAATGGAGGATTATTATCTGTGGTATAGAATGATTATTAATAATTGTAAAATTGCTAATATACCTCACTACTTAGTACATGCTCGTGTAGATAATATGGTAGACAAAAGAGGTGGCTGGAAATATTTTTGTAGTGAATATAAATTATATAAAGAATTTTTTAATAGTGGATATATTATGTGTATTGAATATATATGGGTATTGCTAGTACGATTTATATGTAGAATGTCGCCATCTTTTCTAAGAAAAAAAATATATTATACTGCTGTTCACAAAAAAAATAGTGAGGAATATGATTATGTCTAGAGTTATTAGTCTAATTACCTGGTACAATCCAAGCAAAAGCAGTTTTGATAATATGCTGAGAATAGTTTCTCAATCAGATATGGTTTTTATTTGTGATAATAGCGCTGATTCTCATAAATATGCAATATCTGGTATAGAAAAATGTTGTTATATTCATCACGGAGAAAATATGGGTATATCATTAGCTTTTAATACTGTATTAAAAGATTTTTGTTATGGTTGGCAACCTGATGACTTTATCATTTTTTTTGATCAGGATTCCGTTATAGATAAATTACATATACAAAAATTGGTACAGGAATATATTAATATTTCAAAACAAGGAATCTCTGTAGGTTGTATAGGTCCTATATATTATGATATAAATGAGAAAAAAAATAAGATACCTAAAAATAGAAAATATATCAATGAAAATTCCTTTATATGTGCGAATATAATAACATCATCTATGTTGTGTAGATATGATACCATAGAGAAAATAGGTTTCTTTAATGAACATATATTTTTAGACTTGGCAGATTGGGATTTGTGTTGGCGATTAAAATATATAGGGAAAAATGTTTGTATGACAGGGGTTAGTATTTTAAAACATAGTGTTGGAAATGGTGTATGCAAGATCGGACTGCTAAAATTACATGTTGGTAACGCCTTTAGAGAATATTATCAAATACGAGATTCTTTAAAATTAATATTGAAAAAATATGTACCCATGAAATACAAAGTTTTATTCGTGTTGATGGTTTTCATTAGAACACCTCTTCATGTTTTGTTTTTGCCAAATGGGAAGCAACGATTATTTTATGTATTAAAAGGCATAATTGATTATTTAAAAAATATTGATGGAGAATTAGATTCCAATTGTAAGTAAATCAGTTCGTAACAAAAATTGTGAAAATACATATGATATTGTACGGATGCCTATAGGTTAGGTTTTTAGTCTAACTTATAGGCATTGTTATATTAAAGTTATATAAATCAAGATATAAAAGCTACAAATTAACTCCAAAGATATAGATTTATTGCTACTAAAAGAAAGTTGTGCTATTATAGTATACATATCGGAGAGAATGTATACTATAAATAATAAGGGTGATTTTGTGGCTAGATATCCATTTTTTAGGAAGCTGCTGCTTTTAACAGGTAATATGTTTTTAGCAGCTTTTTCTATGTGGCTGGCAGTGCAGGTTGTCAACCATCGTTTTTCGTTCGTGTTAAATACGGATATGTATTGGCGGATCCTGCCATTGAATGTGGTGGTAGTGTGTTTGTCCTTTGGAGTATATGATTTGTATTCCTTGGCGAAGAAGCGGTATGGGGAAATCTTTATCGGTATTGCACTGTCTGTATTTTATACTTTCATAGCTATCATGGCAACCAGCTTTCTTTTCCGAGAATTTAGTTTTTCTCGTAGTGTTTTGCTTATAACTGCTGTCCTGGAATTAATTTTGATGAATGCCTGGCAGTATGGCTGGTGGCGCCTGGAAAGATATCTAGATGAGCCAAAAAATGCCTTGCTTCTAGGAAGCGATGAGGAATGTAAGCGTGTGTTGGCACGACTGCAGGCTGTTCCCCAGATGAATTATAACGTGCGAAAAATCATGTCCCAGGATGTGGAAAAGCAGGAATGGCTTCAGATTTTGCCACAAGTGGATTTGGTCATAATTTGTCAGGATATTAGCCTGAAGAAAAAAGCAGCTATTGTTATGCAGTGTCAGCAAATGGATAAAAAGGTTCTTCTTGTACCTTCCGTTTACGAGCTGTTCTGCAGTGGACTGGAAATAAAAAAAATTGATGATATGCCGTTCTTCCGGCCACAATATTTGAATCCTAGCTTAGAGCGTCGGAGCCTCAAAAGATTATTTGATATATTCTTTGCCTTGTTTGCATTGGCTCTTACATTTGCGCCAATGATTTTAATTGCTGTGCTTATCAAGCTGGATAGCAGAGGGCCAGTTTTTTATCGTCAGATTCGTACTGGCCGATATGGTGAAGAATTTGCTGTATTCAAATTCCGTAGCATGAGACAGGATGCAGAAGCAAGTTCTGGTCCTGTTATGGCAGGAGAGGACGATCCTAGAATTACTAAAATAGGACATATTCTGCGAGCTATGCGGTTGGATGAGCTGCCTCAGTTTATCAACGTATTACGGGGAGATATGAGTATTGTAGGGCCTCGGCCAGAGCGACCATTTTTTGTCAACCAATTTCAGCAGGAGATTCCTGAATACCGCTTTAGGCATAATGTCCGTCCAGGTATTACCGGTATGGCACAGGTTTATGGCAAATACAATACTACAGTGTATGACAAGCTGGTTTATGATTTGATGTATGTGCAAAAATGCGATTTCTTTACAGATTTGGTTATCATCATTCAGACCGTTAGAGTGCTGTTTCAAAAAAGTAGTACAGAGGGTGTCAAATAGATAATTTGAGGTGTTTTTAGACATATGAAATCTATATTTCAGATTTTTAATATATTTACCAAGCAACAGTTGAGATACTGTGGCTTTATTGTCTTGGCTATGATTGTAGGAGCAATGTTAGAGGCTGTGGGGATTGGTGCCATACTGCCTCTTATTTCTCTTATGGGACAGCCTGATTTTCTGATTCTTCATCCTGAAATTGGACATATAGCTGAGGCATTAGGGATAGTAAGCCATACACAGTTTATTATGGTTTGTGCTGGAGGCCTTATTATCTTATATCTTATAAAAAACGCTTATATGGCTTGGGAAACCAAGTTGCAGATAGATTTTTCTATGTGCAATCAAATAAAGTTTTCCACAGAACTTATGAATAATTATCTGTGCAAAGGTTATCTATTTCATCTAGATCATAACTCTGCTACATTGTTAAGAAATGTTAACGCTGGTGGCCAGGTAATTTATTCAGCAATGTTGATAGCAACTTTTACCTTGTTAACAGAGTTAATTACGGCATTTACCATATGGCTGATGTTGGTAGTGGTGGATGCCTTCACTGCTGTGGTGGTAGCAGGCATTATGGGAGCCATGATGTATGGTATCATTAAGGCATTTCGTAGGAATATCAGCAAACAGGCTAAGATTCAAAATGATTTTGCCGCAGGATATATCAAGTGCGTGAACCAAGGCTTGGGGGCTATCAAGGAAACCAAGGTCATGAGAAAGGAAAAATATTTCCTAGAGGAGTTTTCGCGTACCTATCAGCAGTATGGCGAAGCAAATCGCAAATATCTGTTCATTAATCAGCTGCCAAGGATGATTATCGAAACTATGGTAGTTAGCGGACTTTTGGTTATGATTGTGGCTAAATTAGCCATGGGAAGTACTCCAGAGCAGATTGTTCCCTTGCTAGGTGTATTGGCTTTGGCAGCTTTTCGTCTTATGCCAAGTGCTAATAGAATAGTAAATTTGTTTAATACTATTAAATTCCAACAACCATTGTTTTATGAGCTTTATCCAGAATTGATGGATATAAAGGAAAGACAGGGAAGTAGGAAAGAGTCTTATTATCTTTCTGTCCAACCTAAGTTGAAGTTCGAAAAATCTATACAGGTAAATAAATTGAGGTTTGCTTATCCAGAGGGACGAGAGGATGTACTGCGGGATGTATCCTTTAGTATTGGCAAGGGTGATTTCGCTGGCATTATAGGTCCATCAGGAGCTGGAAAAACTACTTTTGTGGATATTTTGTTAGGGCTGTTGAAGCCTAGTGATGGTAATATCAAAGTAGATGGACAAGATATTTTTGACAACATTCGTAGTTGGCAGGCTAATCTGGCTTATGTACCTCAAAGTATTTACCTGATTGATGGTTCAGTAAAGGAAAATATTGCTTTGGGTGTGGCTCCAGAGAATATTGACAACGCTCGTATTGAGAAAAGCCTTCATATGGCAGAACTATATGATTTTGTGTTAGATCTGCCAGAGGGCATGGAAACCAGAGTAGGCGAACGCGGTGTGAAGCTTTCTGGTGGCCAGCGGCAGCGTATTGGTATTGCCAGGGCATTGTATCAACAGCCAGAGGTGCTAATATTGGATGAAGCTACTTCGGCATTGGATAATGATACAGAAAAATCTATTACAGATACTATTCTCAAGCTCAAGGGGCAAATCACAATTATTGCTATAGCTCATAGGTTGAGTACCTTGGCAGAATGTGACTATAAGATAGAATTTGCCGAGGGCAGGGCCACTGTTTTGCGTTGACGGAAAAATAATGCATCTTGTAGAATATGCTCGGCTAATGATGACATAAACTCAATTCAATGATATTTTACCCAATGCTTTATAAAAATATCAATGCGTTGATAAAATTTCTATTTTTATGATATAATATCATTGAGGTGAGAATAATGATTAGACGCAACGCATATATGGATAAGCTTCATAGGCTAAAGGATAAAAATATCATCAAAGTTATAACAGGCGTAAGAAGATGCGGGAAATCTACGCTACTGCAGATGTTCCAAGATGAAGTAAAAAATGAGTTGCCCAATGCAAAATGCATAGATATAAATCTTGAGAGTAGTATCTTTAGAAAAATACGTACTTCAGAAGATTTATATGATTATGTTAAGATAAGACTCCATGCAGAAGAACAGAATTATGTTTTTTTGGATGAGATTCAAAACATACCAGATTTTCAGAAGGTAGTAGATTGGCTTTTCGTAGAGAAAAACGTAGATTTGTACATCACTGGCTCAAATGCCTATCTTTTATCTGGAGAGCTAGCAACATTGCTTTCAGGAAGATATATAGAAATAAAAATGCTTCCCTTGTCGTTTGCTGAATATATGGAAGCACAATCTATGCAGGAGGCTAATATTCAAAAACTTTATAATGAATATTTATTAAGAAGTTCATTCCCTGGTGCATTAGAATATCATGATAGAGGGGATTTGCGAAATTATTTAGAAGGCATATACAATACAATCTTGATCAAAGATGTGGCTACGAGAAAGCAAATTTCTGATATATCTATGTTACAAAGTGTTGTAGAATATATGTATGATAATATAGGAAATTTGTCTTCAGCAGCCAAAATTGCAGGTGCAATGACTTCTTCTGGACGGAAAATCAGTGCAAATACAGTAGAATCATATATCCAGGCCTTGGTAGACAGTTTTATTTTGTATCGAGCAACACGCTATGACATAAAAGGTAAGGAGCGATTGCGGAATGGTGCCAAATATTACGCCGTTGATATTGGTTTACGTTACTATTTGCTTGGAACTAATATGGGCGATATTGGGCATATATTGGAGAATGTTGTTTATTTGGAACTCTTGCGCAGAGAAAACGAGGTTTTCGTGGGCAAGACTTCTACTTTGGAAGTAGATTTTGTTGCTATTAACAATGGAAAAAAAAAATATTATCAGGTTTCACAGACAATATTGGATGAAAACACCCTAAATAGAGAATTGGCCTCCTTGAAGTCTATAAAAGATAACTACCCTAAATATATACTAACAATGGATTATTTGCCCGATGCTTCCTTTGATGGAATACAACATATCAATGTGTTTGATTGGCTAGCCATGAAAAAGTAAGGCTGGGCTATATTAGACATTTCGTAAAAATGAATAATTGACTAAAAATCTGCATTTTCCATAGTTGGGGAAATGCAGATTTTTTTGTGCAATAATTCAATCTTATTACTTAAAAGAGAAAATAAATACAAATATATTCACAGAAATAAACTGTATAGATAATAAAATATTGAATATGAGTAATTTATATGCTATTATAATGAACAGTATGGTGTGATTAGAAATTAGACAGAATATGATCTTAACGCTAAAAACTTGTAAATGGAGCAGAATAGTTATGATTTGTAAGGATAATAGTATATGGATTTGGCGCATAGTATTTACTTACCTAATAATGATATTTCATTTTTTTAACAGCTATGGCATACCAAGTAAATTGTATCTAGCCACAGATTTCTTCTTTTTAGTATCAGGGTTCTTGCACTTCATATGATTGCCTATAAGGTAAGAAAATATTATCCTCATTATATTTTTTCATTAATAGTGAGCTTATTAGTATTTTATATTCTAGGGCAAGGTCCACAGGTTAATGGTTTTGAATTATTTTTGGAGTCTACTTTTTTATCCATGATAGGCGTTAATATCAAACATATGGTAAATGTACCAACATGGTATATTTCAGTAATGTTATTAGCGGGATATATTATATATTTTTTTTTAATCAATCATAGAAAATTATTTGTGCATTTTGTTGTTCCTATCAGCATTATAGTGATTATTTCTTGGTTTTATAGAAATATAGGATTCCTATCACATTCAACGTTAGGAGAAAATATAACTACAGATTTATATATGAATAGGCCACTGATATTGGGATATATGATTATGTCGATAGGAGTAATATTGTATGAATGCATATTAAGAACAAATATTCTGGGAAGGCGAAAGGCAGAAATAGTAATTTTTTTATTGGCTATAGGATTAAGTTTCATAAAAAGAATAGTTTGGATTGATTGCGTAGTGATAATCCTATTAGCATATGGTATTGCTATCGGGGTGTCAGGTAAGGAGTGCAGTTTGGCAAAGTATAAGGTGAGCAAATACTTAGGTAAAATAGCATTTCCTATGTATTTAAATCATAATTTGTTTAGAGAATTGATGCCTTATTACTTTACGGAATTTCATGTATATTGGTTGATATTGTATTTAATAGTCGTAACGATTTATTCTGTTATGACATTAGAGATTGTTAATTGTTTAAAGAAATATATAGAGAGAAGGTTTTTTTATGGAAAAAACAATTACTGCGATAGTTCCTGTAAAGGGAAATAGTTCAAGATTGCCAGGCAAGAATATTTTACCATTTGGTAAATCCAATTTGTTAATCCACAAACTGGAGCAACTAAAACAGGTACCAGAAATAACAGATATAATAGTGTCTTCAGATTCTGATGTAATGTTAAAAATGGCTGAAAATGTGGGTGTAAAAGCAATGAAACGGCCAGAGAAGTATGCTAATGAATCTGTTCCATTTGGTGAATTTTTATCTTATTTATGTGATATCCTTCCTAATGAACACATATTATGGGCGTGTGTAACATCGCCATTAGTGGATTCTAAACTATATAGAAAGGCCATTGCAACTTATTTTGACAATTTGAATAAAGGATATGATTCATTAATTACATTGAATCCAATGCAAAGTTTTTTTCTAGACAAGAATGGCCCTATAAATTTTGAAACTGGATTAAATCATAAGAATTCAGAATATCTTGATCCAATTTATCACTTTACAAATGGTATAAACATTGCTCCTAAGCGTCAAATTGCTAAATGGCATTATAATTATGGCCCGAATCCTTATAAATTGATGGTAAATAAGCGTGAGGCTATTGATATAGATGATATTTATGATTATGTCCAGGCATTAGCTATGCATTATATGCCAGAAAATGTAGATAATATTGAAACTTTTCAAAATATAGAAAATATGTTCTCAGGGGGGGCAAATCAAAGTAAAATAAGTTATAGGGAGGCAGCATGATATGAATATTCTAGCTGTTATTCCTGCAAGATATGGTTCTAGTAGAATGCCTGGGAAGCCTCTTGAGAATATATGTGGGAAGCCAATGATATGGTGGGTATATAAAACTGCATGCGAAGTTAAATGTTTAGATAATATAGTGGTTGCAACAGATGATAATAGAATATATTCGAAGTGTACGGAGCTATTAATACCGGTTATTATGACTTCTAAAAATTGTGACACTCCAACGGATAGATTATGTGAGGTTGCTAGTATTATAAAGGCTAATTATTACGTGATGATAATGGGGGATGAACCAGTTATAAAAAAGGAAGCTATTGAATTAATTATTAACACAGTAAAGCCTAACAATATAGAAGTATCAGTACTAACAAATCAAATAGATAATCCGGCAGAAGTAATAGATTTTTCAAATCAAAAATGTATTACTAATAAAAACAGAGATATACTATTTATTTCTAGAAGTCCTATTCCATATCCTAAAGGCACATTGAATATAAAGTATGAAAAAGTTACAGGAGTTCAAATGTTTACGAGTGAAGCCTTGCGTTTTTTTCAGAATACTTGCAAAAGCATCTTAGAACAAGCTGAAGAAAATGATTTGATGCGATTTATTGAGCATGATATTAAGGTTATGGGCATTTTATCGCCATATAAGACAATTTCAGTTGATACATACAAAGATCTTGAGATCGTAAGAGATATATTAAAGGGGGAAAATCTGGATGTTCTCTAACATAAAATTGTTGGATTGTACATTGCGTGATGGTGGTTATGTCAATGATTGGCATTGGGGATTTACAAGCGCAAGGGAAATTATTACCTTGTTGGTCAAGGCTAATGTAGATATTGTTGAAGTAGGTTTTCTTAGAAACATATCAACATATGATAAAAATAAAACGGTATGCCAGTCTATAGAGGAGCTTAATTATCTCATACCATCCAACAAAGGGAACACTATGTTTTCTGCTATGGCTATGAGAAGTAATTATGATGTAGATAAACTGTCTCCATATGATGGAAAAGGAATAGAGATAATTCGCGTGACTGCTCATGATTATGACTTAGAAGAAGGGCTTGATTTTGCCAAAAAAGTACAGAAAAAGGGTTATAAATTGAGTATTAACCCCATTAATATAATGGGATATTCTGATGAGAAAATCTTGTGGATAATAGAAAAAATAAATGAAATAAATCCTTGGCAGTTTGCAATTGTAGATACCTTTGGAAGTATGAAGAGAAGAGATTTAGATCGTATTGTTAGTTTAGTAGATAATAATTTAAACCCCAATATTAGGCTTGCGTTACATCTTCATGAAAACATGGCACAAAGTTTTTTGTTAGCACAGATATTTGTGGATAAGAGATTAAAGAGAAAGATTTCTATTGATGGCAGCCTGATGGGAATGGGACGTATTCCTGGAAATTTGCCTATTGAACTCATTGCAGATTATCTAAATGATTATGCCAACAAATCTTATAATATCGAATATATGATGGATGCAGTACAGGATCATATTATTAAATTAAAAGGAGAATCCCAATGGGGTTATACTCCTGCGTATTTTTTATCGGCACGTTATAATCTGCATAGAAATTACGCAGAATATTATTTGAAAAAGGGAGATTTAACACATAGAGATATATCAAATATATTGGCTTCTATTGAGAACAATAAACGAACTGCTTTTGACAAAGATTATGCTGATCATCTGTATGAAAATTATAAAAACAGTTTTTATGATGATAGTGAAGATCGAAGAAAACTATATGAAAAATTAAACTCTAAAGAAGTTCTCCTAATAGCACCAGGAAGTAGTATTAATGAGTACGAAGCTGAAATAAAGAAAATTTCAACATCAAATGGGATTATCATAATCGGTGTAAATTTCATTCCAGAAATGTATCGTGTAGATTATTGTTTTTTTAGTAATCATAAACGATATGGCAGGATAGATAAGTTTAGTGGAAATATCATAATAACTTCCAATCTTAGAGATGATAAATGCGATTATAAAATATCGTATTCTTCAGTATCACAGGGCATGGATAAAAAATACAATAGTTTGTTGATGTTGTTACGTTTATTGAGTTCTCTAAATGTTAGAAAAATTTATATTGCTGGTGCTGATGGTTATAAAGGAAATGGTAAAGAGTATTATGATTCTGCAATGTCATCTACAATAAGCTCCCGAGAGGAATACAACAATTATGTATCTAAGTGTATAGCTACAATGCCGTGCGAAATAGAATTTATTACACCATCGGAGTATAGAGAATGAATGCGGAAATAAAGGATATAAAACTGATCATAATAGATGTTGATGGAACATTAACGGACTCTGGTATATATTATGATAGTTCAGGAAAAGAAACTAAAAAGTTTTCTACAAGGGATGCAGCTGCTTTTTTTGTTCTAAAAGAGCTAGGTATAAAGACTATGATTCTTACCGGCAGAAGTAGTGTAGCTACTGAAAAACGCGTTAAAGAGCTAAATGTGGATTATTTTTTTCAAAATATAAAAGATAAGCATACTTTTCTGATGAAATTTATGAATGAAAAAGAGCTTACTATATCAGAAATAGGGTATATAGGCGATGATTTAAATGATTTGCTAGCAATGAATTTAGCTGGTTTTGTTGCTTGTCCTGCGGATGCTTGTAAGGAAATCAAATCAAGGGCCCAATATGTTAGTAGCTATATGGGAGGACATGGGGCAGTAAGAGATGTGGTTGAAAATTTATATTCGGATAGATGGGAAAAAGCTATTAAGAATCTTTATTTGAGTGGCATATAAGAGAATAGACGCTAATAATTTTGATATCGACATTTACTTGACTATGAATATCAAGACTATATAAAATAATTAAGATTCGTAAGATGAAATCCTTGCTGGTTGTAGCAGGGATTTTTATTTATTTAAATATAGTTATTTTCATATATTTACTTAAACAATATATTAAATTTGAATAATGCCAACTATTCTGCTATCATAGTAAATAGTAATTTGTCATTAATAGGAGTGTTGAATGATATATGAAGAAGGCTTTGATTACTGGTGTGACTGGGCAGGATGGTTCTTATCTAGCGGAGCTTTTGCTGGATAAGGGATATGATGTGCATGGGGTGATTCGCCGTAGTTCGGTGGATTATCGTGAGCGGATTGCTAATTTGGAGGGACAGGAGCGTTTTCATCTCCATTATGGTGATTTGGGAGACTCCATGAGTCTTATGGCTGTGATTGGTACTGTTCGTCCAGATGAAATTTACAACTTGGCTGCTCAGAGTCATGTGCAGGTTAGCTTTGATGTGCCGGAATTTACGGCGGATATTGATGCTACTGGTGTATTGAGAGTATTGGAGGCAGTACGGCTTTGTGGCTTGGCCAAAACCTGTCGTGTTTATCAGGCTTCTACCTCAGAGCTGTATGGCAAGGTGGAGGAGGTGCCTCAAAACGAAAATACCCCATTCCATCCATATAGCCCTTATGCTGTTGCCAAGCAATATGGTTTTTGGATTACCAAGGAATACCGAGAGGCTTATGGTATGTTTGCCTGCTCAGGTATTTTATTTAATCATGAGTCAGAGCGGCGGGGGGAGACCTTTGTTACTCGCAAGATTACTTTGGCAGCCAGTCGCATTGCTCAGGGCAAACAGGATAAGCTATATCTAGGCAATCTGGATAGTCTGCGGGATTGGGGCTATGCCAAGGATTATGTGGAATGTATGTGGTTGATTCTCCAGCATCACCAGCCGGAGGATTTTGTTATTGCTACTGGTGTCCAGCATAGCGTTCGAGAATTTTGCCAGCTGGCTTTCCACTATGCAGGTATTGAATTAGAGTTCAAGGGAGAAGGCTTGGAGGAAAAGGGCATTGACAAAGCTACCGGCAAGGTATTAGTGGAAGTTAGTCCTGATTTTTATCGTCCTACTGATGTAGTAAATCTCTGGGGTGATCCTTCCAAGGCTCGCCAGGAGTTAGGCTGGAATCCTGTCAAAACCTCCTTTGAGGAATTAGTACGGATTATGGTGGAGCACGATATGCAGACGGTAGCTGTAGAGCGGGCAGAGGAGCATATTCGTACAAATCTTGAGGAATATTTGGAAAAGGGCGTTGTAAAATGATGGAGAAAAACGCAAAAATTTACGTGGCTGGTCATAGAGGCATGGTAGGTTCTGCTATTGTGCGAGAGCTACAGCGTCAGGGTTATACCAATATTATTACCAGAACCCATAGTGAGTTGGATTTGTGCCGTCAGGATGCTGTGGAGCGTTTTTTTGCTCAGGAAAAGCCTGAGTATGTATTTTTAGCTGCTGCCAAGGTAGGGGGCATAGTAGCCAATGCAGAGGCTTTGGCGGATTTTATGTATGATAATATGCTCTTGGAGATGAATGTAATTCATGCAGCCTGGCGCAATGGCTGTCGCAAGCTGGAGTTTTTAGGCTCTTCCTGCATTTATCCTCGGATGGCCCCTCAGCCTATGCCGGAGAGCTGTCTTTTGACCAGTGAGTTGGAAAAAACCAATGAGGCTTATGCCTTGGCCAAAATCAGTGGCTTGAAGTATTGTGAATTTCTCAATCGCCAATATGGTACGGATTATATTTCGGTAATGCCTACCAATCTTTACGGACCAAATGATAATTATCATCCTACTCATAGCCATGTGGTGCCAGCCTTGATTCGCAGGTTCCATGAAGCCAAGTTGGCTGGGGCTGAGTCTGTTACCTGCTGGGGAGATGGCAGCCCTCTCAGGGAATTCCTTTATGTGGATGATTTGGCAAATCTCTGTGTATTCCTCATGAATAATTATAGTGGCAATGAAACTGTGAATGCTGGTACAGGCAAGGAGCTTTCCATTCGTCAGTTAACAGAGCTGGTGGCTTCTGTGGTAGGGTATCAGGGAGAAATTCATTGGGATACCTCCAAACCTAATGGTACACCTAGAAAGCTTTTGGATGTATCCAAGGCAAAGGCTTTGGGGTGGACATACCGTACAGAATTAGAAGAAGGTCTAAAGTTAGCTTATAAGGATTTCCTAGAAAATCCTATGCGTGCCGAGAGATAATAATCTTCAAACTGCAAAGAAGAATAATACTAAAAATGGTCACACCTTGTATGATAGGCTGTGACCATTTTTTACAATCTATATTAACTTAAACAGTATAATAGAATTGAGATAAAAATATTAATATGCTATTATAGTAAATAATAAGATATATACAACTTGTCTTATGACGATGGAAAAATAAAGAGAAGGGGAAATCAGACATATGCATATAGTTTTGCTTTCTGGAGGTTCAGGGAAAAGGCTGTGGCCTTTGTCCAATGATATTCGTTCCAAGCAGTTTATCAAGATATTCAAGACGGATACAGGGGAGTATCAGTCTATGGTACAGCGGGTTTATGGGCAGATTCAGGTGGCTATGCCAGAGGCCAAGGTAACTATTGCCACCTCCAAATCTCAGGTGTCTTCTATTGTGAATCAATTGGGTAATCAGGTGGGAATTTCCGTGGAGCCATGTCGGCGGGATACCTTTCCTGCTATTATGTTGGCGGCAGCTTATCTGGCTGATGTGGAAAAGGTGTCTTTGGAGGAGCCAGTGGTAATTTGTCCTGTGGATCCCTATGTGGAGCAGGACTATTTTTCTGCTATTGGTCAGCTGGCCAAACAGGCAGCCAAAGGCGAGGCTAATCTTGTTCTTATGGGTATAGAGCCTACTTATCCTAGCGAAAAGTATGGCTATATTATTCCTGCCGATGCTAATACTGTTAGCAAGGTACAAACCTTCAAGGAAAAACCTTCTGAAGCAGTTGCCCAGGCCTATATTCAGCAGGGAGCTTTGTGGAATGGTGGTATTTTTGCTTTTCAGTTAAAATATTTGCTAAAGCGTGGCCATGAACTGCTTGATTTTACGGATTATCAGGATTTATACAACAAATATGCCCAGCTTCCTAAAATCAGCTTTGACTATGCGGTGGTGGAGAAAGAACCTAATATACAGGTTATGCGCTTCAAGGGCCAATGGAAGGATTTGGGGACTTGGAATACACTGTCTGAGGCAATGGAGGAGTCTACCATTGGCGATGCTACCTTGGAGAATACCTGCCAAAATGTTCATATTGTCAATGAGCTGGGGATTCCAGTTTTAGCTCTGGGTTTGCAGGATGTAATTATTTCAGCCAGTCCAGAAGGGATTTTGGTGTCTGATAAGGAGCGTTCCTCTCATATCAAACCATTTGTGGAGAAAATATCCAGTGGCATCAGATTTGCTGAAAAATCCTGGGGCAGTTATCGGGTATTGGATGCAGATGATAGGAGCATGACCATCAAGGTTACGCTCAATCCCGGCAAATCTATGAATTATCACAATCATCATCATCGGGATGAGGTGTGGATTGTGGTATCTGGTCATGGTCGCACCCTAATTGAAGATAAGCTAAAAAATGTAAAGGCTGGGGATGTTATTACCATGCCAGCCGGTACACGTCATACGGTTTTTGCTGATACGGAGCTAAAACTGGTGGAGGTACAGCTTGGGGAGGATATTTCTGTCAAGGACAAGGAAAAGCACATTATTCAGAATGTAGGCAAGGCTTTTGGCGGAGCTGATATTCGCGGTGTTTATCCTGTTCAGGTAAATGAAAAGCTGGCCTATCGAGTTGGCAGATATTTTCCCCAGATAATCCCTGATAAAGACAGCCTGCAAAATGAGTCTCTAAGGATAGCAGTAGGCTGTGATGTTCGCTTGTCCAGCCCTAGCTTGAAAAAGCAGCTAATAAATGGGTTGCAGGAAGCTGGCTGTCAGGTGGTGGATATTGGGCAATGCGGTACAGAAATGATGTACTTTGCTGTGGCTCATTTGGGCCTGGCAGGTGGGATTATGGTAACAGCTAGTCATAACTCCGGTGAATACAATGGCTTTAAGCTGGTAGGGCCCAAAGCCAAGCCTATATCTGCTGCTTCCGGTCTTAAGGAGTTGGAAAAGCTGTGCCAGATGGAGCCTGAAACATATGGCAGAAAAGAAAAAAATCATACAGGCAGGGCAGAAAAATATAATATTATGCCAGAATATATTAGCCATCTCTGCAGCTATGTGGATGTAGATAGCCTGTCACCTATGCGGATTGTGGTCAATGCCAGCAATGGCAGTGCTGGGGCTGTAGTGGATGAATTGGAAAAAATTCTGCCCTTTGAATTTATACGCATAAATTGCCAGCCAGATGGACATTTCCCTAATGGTGTGCCGAATCCTATGCTTAACGAAAATAGGGATATTACCGCCCAGACGGTTCGCAAATATCATGGGGATTTGGGCGTAGCCTGGGATGGAGACTTTGATCGCTGTTTCCTTTTTGATGAAGAGGGCATGATGATTGAGGGTTACTATATGGTAGGTCTGCTAGCTGAAGCCTTTTTGGCCAAAAGCTCTGGGGAACGCATCATTCATGATCCAAGAGTATATTGGAATACTCAGCACATTTGTGAAAAATACAAGGGAGAAGCCGTAATCTGCCGTTCTGGTCATTCCTTTATCAAGGAGAAAATGCGTCAGATAGATGCGGTATATGGTGGAGAAATGAGTTCCCATCATTATTTCAGAGATTTTGCCTACTGCGATAGTGGCATGATTCCTTGGCTACTGGTAACGGAGTTGTTAGCTAGACGAAAACTGGCAGCGTCCTCTCTAGTCAATGAAGCTATGGAACAGTTCCCTTGCTCTGGTGAGATAAATACTCAGGTGGAAACTCAGGCTGTGGCAGAGGAGCTTATACAGCAAGTAAAGTACATTTATGGTCCTATGGGGATTATTGATAATGTGGATGGTCTGTCTGTGGATTGTGGCAGCTGGCGGTTTAACCTGCGCCATTCCAATACAGAGCCTGTATTGCGCCTCAATGTAGAAACCAGAGGAGATAGAGCCCTCCTCAAAGAAAAAACGGAAGAATTATTGTCTATTATTCGTGGAGGAAAAATTTAAGTAATATTTGACATAATTTATCAATTTCTATATAATAAAATCGGTTTTAATTTGCTGTACAATTTTATATGAGGAGTAGGTGTCGTAAGACTTAATAGGGAAGTCGGTAGAAGCCGACGCGGTCCCGCCGCTGTAAGGGGAGTTTATCTGTATTTTATGTCACTGGAGCGCATGCTTTGGGAAGGCACAGATAGACGATGAACCTGAGCCAGAAGAACTGCCTGCTTAACAATCACCGTTTGACCTGCGAGCGATAGGAAGGGGATTTATAGCAGAGTTATTTGTTATGGATTTTTGTGCCCTTCTTTGCGGATTTGTAGTTAGCACTTCAAGTCGGTAAGGAAGGGCTTTTGTATTGCAAGGAAGATGGCGGTATGTGTATGAGGGAGGAGATATGTTGAAAAAGGTCTTGCCAAGACTATTGCAGATGTTGATTACCGTGGTAGGTGTCAGCTTCCTAACCTTTAGTCTGACCTATTTGGCACCAGGCGATCCAGCTATGATGTTGTTGGAGGCTGGTGATACCATTGTGTCTCAGGAGACTATTGACCAGACTCGTAAGGAGCTGGGATTGGACAAGCCATTTTTGGTGCAATATGGCAATTGGGCTGTAAATGCTCTCCAGGGAGATATGGGAATATCCTATTCAGCCAAAAAGCCTGTTACAGAAAAGCTGGCTGAGGGGTTCGCCGGTACTTTGCTATTAGCGGCAGTTACCATTGTGTTTATTTTGTTGATTTCTATTCCCTTGGGAATTTTCTCGGCAGTGCACCAAAACAAGCCTGTAGATTATATCGTGCGATTTTTTTCCTTTGTGGGAGTTTCCATGCCAAGTTTCTGGGTTGGTTTGATTTTGCTGTATATATTTGGCCTGAAGCTGGGACTATTCCCTATAGCCAGTGCGGAGATTAATGCTAAGGGGATTATACTGCCGGCCATTACTTTGGCCATTTATCAGTCAGCCAAATACACTCGACAGGTACGTACTGTCATTTTGGAGGAACTTCATCAGGATTATGTGGTAGGGGCTAGAGCCAGAGGCCTTAGCGAGCAGGTAATTCTCTGGAAGCATATTCTGCCCAATGCGGTGCTGCCTTTGATTACTCTGCTAGGCATGTCCATTGGTTGGCTGCTGGGTGGCGTAGCTGTTATTGAAATGGTTTTCTCTTGGCCAGGTATCGGCAATATGGCGGTGCGGGCCATTACCATGCGGGATTATCCTTTGATTGAGGGCTTTGTGTTGTGGATTTCCATCGTTTATATGCTGATTAACTTCCTAGTGGATGTGTCCTACAATTTCTTGGATCCTAAGCTGAGAAAGGAGGCTCAGGCATGAGGGAATTTGTCAAGACTCACCGGCTGTTTACTCTGTACACTGTGCTGGTATTGCTTATTATCTTTGTGGCTTTGGCGGCACCTATGCTGGCTCCCCAAGATCCCTATAGTGGCGATATGAAAGCGGTTTTTTTGCCACCTTCAGCGGAGCATTGGCTGGGGACGGACAAGCTGGGCCGGGATATGTTCTCACGGCTTATCTATGGTACTTCCACTTCCTTGTTTATGACCATATGTCTGGTATTTCTTACGGCTGGTCTAGGGGCAACTGTGGGCATTGTTTCCGGTTATTTCGGTGGCAAGGTGGAAATGGTGTTGATGCGTTTTGCGGATATGATGCTATCTTTCCCAGGCGTGGTACTGGCTATCGCTATTGCTGGTATTATGGGCGGTAGTATTGTCAATACTATCTTGGCTCTGGTGGCTGTGAGCTGGGCCAAATATGCTCGCTTGGTGCGTAGCTTGGTTATCAAGCTTAGGAGCAATGATTTTATTGTGGCAGCTCAGGTTAATGGTACCCGCCCGGCCATGATTCTCTGGCGTCATATTGTGCCCAATGTACTGCCTATGGTGGTTATTACCGGGGCTATGGATATTGGCACCATGATGATGGAAATTGCCGGCTTGTCCTTTTTGGGTTTTGGTGCTCAGCCACCTACTCCTGAATGGGGCTTAATGCTGAACGAAGGACGTCAGTATATCCAGACAGCTCCTTTAATGATGGTTTATCCTGGTTTGGCAATTTTTATCGTAGTATCCGTATTTAATCTCTGGGGTGATGCTTTGCGTGATGTTTTGGATCCAAGACAGTCCTAGAGTGGAGAAATATATTTTTTAGATGGGAGAAGTGTGTATGAAGATTTTTCGTTTGAAAAAAATTTGGAAATCTATGGCGGTAGGCCTTTGCGGTATTTTGGCCGCTGGCTTGATTGCTGGTTGTGGCGGGGATAATTCTTCTGCCAATGTTGACAAGGGTGTACTGAAGGTTGGTGTAACCAATTTTGCTGATACCTTGGAGCCAACTCAAAACTTCTTTGGCTGGGTGGTTATGCGTTATGGTCTGGGCGAGTGCCTGACCAAATTTGATGAAAAGATGAATGTAGTGCCTTGGCTGGCTGAGAGCTGGACTATTAGTGATGACCATCTTACTTGGACCTTTAAAATCCGTGATGGAGTAAAATTCTCCAATGGTCGCGAGCTTACCGCTGAGGATGTAAAGGCTTCTATTGAGAGAGCTTTTGCCAAGAACAATCGTGCAGCTACCTTCTTTGAGTATGAAAGCATGACTGCTGAGGGCAACAATCTGATTATCAAAACCAAGAAGCCTATGCCTAATATGCCTGGCTATCTGGCAGATCCACTCTTCATCATTGTGGACACCAAGGCAGAAGCAGAAGGCCGTGATTTTTCCAAGGAAGGCCCTATCTGCACCGGCCCTTATATGGTAGAATCCTTTGTCAAGGAAAAATCCGTTATGAAGAAGAATCCTTATTACTGGGATGGAGAAGTACCATTTGAGACTGTAGAGATTCCTTCCATTGACGATCCTAATACCAGAGCTATGTCCCTCCAGTCTGGTGAGGTGGATGTGGCTGTAAATATTGCTGCCGGCGATATTGATTTGTTTAAGAACAACGACAAGTTCGCTATTGATGAGATTTCTTCACTCCGTGTAGTTTTGGCGCGTATCAATCAGAAGGGTATTCTGGGAGATCCAAAGGTTCGTGCTGCCTTTATTCAGGGCTGTGACAGGGATACCTATAACAATGTTCTGTTGAAGGGTACCTTTATTCCAGGTAGTGCCCCTGTACCTCCTTCCATGGACTATGGCTTTGACCAGCTAAAGGATCCAAATGCTTACAATCCTGAGAACGCCAAGAAGCTGTTGGATGAAGCAGGCTGGAAGGACACTGATGGAGACGGCATCCGTGATAAGGATGGCAAGCCTTTGAAGGTGGATTTTGTGGTGTACAACAGCCGTGCCGAGTTGCCTTTGTATGCAGAAGCTGTTCAGTCAGATATGAAGAAAATCGGTATTGATGTCAACATCAAGAATGTGGATTACAACCTCATTGACCAGATGGGCATCAAGGGCGAATATGATTTGTTGATTTCCAATATTACCACTGCCAATACCGGTGATCCAGAGGTATTCCTGAATTGGTATTGGAAAACCAATGTAAATGGTTCCAACCCTCAGAATGGTTCTGGCTATAGCAATCCAGAATTGGACAAGGTATTTGATCAGCTGTCTGTGGAGTTTGACAAGGAAAAGCGTCGCCAGCTGATTATTCAGGCACAGCAGTTGATTATGAATGACGGTGCTGCTTTGTTCCTGGGTTATCCTCAGACCAATATTGTCAGCAACAAGGCTTTGACTGGTGTGCATATGTTCCCATCAGATTACTATTGGATTACTAGTCTGATTAAGCCAGCAAAATAAAACTTATGAGGCTGCGGCATCATGCCTCGGCCTCTTTTTCATTTAGACAGGAGGGAAGAGCTTGTTAGTTGAAGTAAAAAATCTGGATATTTCCTACACCGATACACCAGAGCCTTTGGTGAAGAATGTCAGCCTTTCTTTGGATAAGGGAGAGGTGCTGACCATCGTAGGTGAGTCCGGCAGTGGCAAAACCACGGTTATCAGGGCTATTCTGGGAGTGCTGTCTGGTACGGGGTATATTAGCAATGGCTCCATTCATTTTGCTGGTCAGGATTTAACTAATCTTAGCAATCAGGAATGGCTGAAGTTGCGGGGTAAAAACATCTCCATGATCTTTCAGGATTGTGGCAATATGCTGAATCCTGTTCAGACCATAGGTCATCAGTATATTGAGTGTATTCAGACTCATGCCCATAAATCCAAGGATGAGGCTAAAGCGATGGCTTTGGAGGTGCTGACCAGAATGAATCTGCCAGATCCAGAGAATATTATGAATTCCTATATTTTTGAGCTGTCTGGGGGTATGCGTCAGCGGGTTGGTATTGCCATGGCTATTACCTTTCATCCTCAACTGCTTTTAGCAGATGAACCTACTTCCGCCCTGGATGTAACTACTCAGGCTCAGATAGTAAAGGAGCTGTCCAATATTGTAAAGCAGTCTGGTACCGCCATGATTATGGTTACTCACAATATCGGTGTGGCGGCTTATCTGTCTGATAAAATCATGGTCATGTCTCAGGGCCAGGTACGGGATTATGGGCCAGCAGAGCAGGTTATTAACCATCCGACTGATGATTATACCCGACACTTGCTGTCCTCCGTTCCAGAGTTGGGAGGTGAAAGATATGTCTGATGCAGAAATCATTATGAGTATTCAGGGAGTTACTAAGAAATTTCCGCTAGGAGATGGAAGATTTCTCACCGCCTGTGACGATATAACCCTTAATGTCCGCAAGGGAGAATTTGTAGCCATAGTAGGTGAATCCGGTTGTGGCAAAACCACCTTGATGAAGTCCGTAATGAATATTCAGGCTCCTACCAGTGGCAAAATCTTTTATCGTGGACAGGATATTACCCAGTTGACTGGGGAAGCCAAAAGACAGAATTGCCGTAATATCCAAATGGTCTTTCAGAATCCATCGGCGGCCTTTAATCCCAAGCTAAAGGTGAAGGAAATTATTTGCGAGCCATTGCTGAATTTTAATCTGGTAAAAAAATCAGAAATGTCTGCCAAGGCGGGGGATCTTTTGGAAATGGTGGATTTGCCCAGAGAATTTGCGGAGCGATATCCCAACAATATGAGTGGTGGTCAGCGGCAGAGAGTGGCTATTGCCAGAGCCTTGGCTTTGGAGCCGGAGATTATTGTCTGTGATGAGGCTACCAGTGCTTTGGATGTTTCAGTGCAGGACACTATTATCAAGCTGTTGTGCCGTTTACAGAAGGAAAAGGGCGTTACATTTATGTTTATCTGCCATGATTTGGCCTTGGTATCTCTCTTTGCTCATCGGGTAACGGTGATGTATCTAGGCAATATTATGGAAAAACTGGATGGGGACAAGCTGCAGGAGGCTGTTCATCCTTATACACAGGCTCTTTTGCGCTCTGTATTTCCTGTACATGGGGATAAAAGGGCAGTTCAGTGTCTGGAGGGCAATATTCCCAATCCGGCAGATATGCCTACAGGCTGTCCTTTCCAGACTCGCTGTGTCTACTGTCAAGATAAATGCCGCAGTGAGAAGCCTATCTTACAGCAGGTGGGAGACAATCATTACGCAGCCTGCCACTTTCCTCGACAGGCACAGGGCTGATTAAGTGGATTGATAAAGTTAAATGGCGTAAAATTATTAGAATATAGGTGATTTATGGAAAAGGAAGAATTGACATACATTGATTATCTCAAAGTAACCATACCATTTATACTGTCCTCGGCAGTACAGCCTCTTCTGGGGGCCTTTAATACGGCGCTAATGGGACAGATGCCGGAAACAGCCTATGTGGCTGCCATTTCCTTTGGTGTGATTTTTCTCAACAATGTATATTGGCTCTTCGGTTTTCTGCGGGTGGCAACTACCACCTTTTCCTCCCATGCTTTGGGCCGCAGCTCGATAGAGGAGGCGGCTCAGGCTTTGCTGCGGCCCTTAATCTTGGCGTTGATTTTGGGCTGTGGCTTTGTGGGAGCATATCCTTGGCTTTATGATGGCTATATCTGGATGATGGATATAGGAGGCAGAGAAGCCATCTTGTTGGAATCCTATTTGGATATAGCTGTCCTTAGTGCTCCCTTGGTACTGGGGAATTACGTTATTGTAGGCTGGTTTATGGGCCAGATGATGATTCGGCAAACCATGCTGGTGCAGATATCCATGAATTTATTGAATATTGTCCTGGCTGGCCTGTTTATTTTGTATTTTCATTGGGAGGTGCAGGGACTGGCTCTGGCTATGGTGGCAGCTCAGGCCTATGGCTTTGTTTTGGGACTGATTCTGATGGTCTTTTCTCGACGGCTTAATTTGTCCCATATTTTATCCCGTCAGTTATTGAGCCTAAAGGAGTATGGTCCTCTTTTGACCATGCAAAGGGATTTGATGCTGCGTACCATCTGTCTTTTAACCATTAACAATCTTTTTGCTAGGGCAGGTAATGAAATGGGCATTGACTATATGGCAGTCAATGCTATTCTTTTGGAATTAATTTTTGTTATTTCCTTTATTTTTGATGGTATGGCCAATGGCCTTAGTGTTTTTGCTGGCCGCAGCTGGGGTAATAAAAACAAATTTATGCTGAAAAGCAGTATGATTACCGCCTTGAAATGCTGTCTGATTTTTGGATTTGTTTGTAGCTTATCACTGATGATTGTGGGGCAGTGGTTACTGACAGTTATGACAGACCAGCCAAAACTGTTGGTATTAGGAGGACAATATATAATATATTTATCCATCCATTCTTTAACCGCCGGAGTGGGACTGTTGCTTTATGGGATATATACGGCTGTTGGCTATACTACTTATATCCGCAATATGATGATAGGGGCAGCGGTGCTATTTTTTCTGTGCTTGAAATCTTTTGTACCAGCATGGGGCAATCATGGTATTTGGTTGGCCTATATCTGCACCTATTTGTTTGAATCTGTAGCTTATGGTTATGGTTTAAAATATTTTTTTATAAGATTTTAAGAAAAAATCTCATTT
>ERZ1026776.378-NODE-378-length-31896-cov-6.661380_pt1 | contig 31896 bp, 31 predicted proteins | sample MGYA00380125_ERZ1026776 | MGnify/ENA primary metagenome ERZ1026776 (study PRJEB33269, sample SAMEA4719761) | human gut metagenome | biome: human-associated habitat; feature: organic feature; material: feces | place: Cameroon | collected 2013-10 ...
TATTTATTATATTTATTATATTTTGTTATAATGCTTCACATCTGGTGACGGACAACCCTGTATTCATCGCCTGAGCGGTAAAACGGGCAGCGCTTATAGCTGCTCTGGACAAATCTCGCCATATCATCCTCGTCCATATTTACCGAGCAATAATACTCCTCATCATCCTCGTCATATTCATTGTATGCACAAAAATCGCAGCATGTCTCCATTATCTTATCCTTCCATCACTTTTAATATGTATGCTGAAATCTACTTAAACTGATTGACAGTCTCATCATATTTGTAATCAATCTGCGCAAGCTTGTCGCAAAGCTCTTTCTCATCAATATCATATGCTGCCGCAAGCTCCTTCAGGTCTGAATAGTGGTCACGAAGCTGTGTGTTCACAAAGCTAAGCAGCATAACCGGATCCTTTGGTAATGCCATAATCTGCTCCTTAAATTCTATGTTATCCTATTATCTCTATGTTATCTTATTATCATATCATAGCAATTAATTTTCAAAAACCTGCTTTATGCTGTCATAGTGCAGGAACACTCCCTGCGCAGCAAGCTCTTTTATCTCATCGAGTGTGGCAATTTTAAAGCCGAGTGCCTCCTCTGTCTGAATCTGTACGTCAGACTCATTAAAATCAAGCTCAAAGCGGTAAACATCCACAAAATAGTTGTCACCCTCACCCGGATTTTCCCTGTGATAGGTGTAGGCAAGCTCTCCCGGACACTGTGATACGTCAAGGCCTACCTCCTCCTTTACCTCTCTGCAGACTGCGGTAAATGAGCTCTCACCTGCCTGTGCGGCTCCTCCTGAAACCTCCCACCAGCCCGGTGCCCATGCCTTTGTCATGACACGCTGTGTGATAAGAAATCTGCCATCAGGTCTGTGAATCACGCCAAGCACTGAAAGATGATACTCTCCATCCTTAAGTATCCAGTCGTTTTTTTTCATGGTACGGCCTGTCGGCTTTTTATCCTTATCGTATATATCCCAAAATTCCATTTGAAGCTTCCTTTCTCTAAGTGGGTCTTTTTAGTATCATATCATATCCTTCGCAGAAAAGCCAGCAAGTTGTTTACGCAGTTCTTTGCTTCCCGGAAGATAATATTCCATCAGCGACCAGAACCTGGCATTATGGCTTGGCTCAAGCAGATGTGTAAGCTCGTGGACCACCACATACTCTGCGCACTCCGGCGGCACCTTAGCCAGCAGGAGGTTAAAATTCAAATGATGTGATTTCACATTGCATGAGCCCCACCTTGTCTTCATCTTTTTTATTGTAAAGCCCGCTGACTTCACGCCCATAACCGGCTCCCATTTGTCGATAAGCCTCTGCAGCTGCCTTTTAAGCTCCAGACGTATCTCCCTCTCCATGAAGGGTGCTAAAACCGGCTCCTGTTCCTTAAGCTGTCTTGCGACAAGCATTTCCTGCATGGTCCGCTCAATCCAGTCTGATTTGCTTTCCACGAATTTCCTTATTTCCGTATCGCTCATGCCATAGGGTGCACTCACTGATAGCGTACCATCCGTGTCCTTCACACGAAGATACATATTTTTTATTCTTTTTCTTGTTACTTCTATTGTATACCTGTTATTCATACTGTTCCTCTCACGTAAATCCATTTTACAATCTCTGCGCAATTTTGTATACTATAAAATAAAGTAACTATTCAGAACCACTGAGAACAAGAAAAGCTGATGCGTCATGCTTGCATGTAAGCAGCAGGTTTTATTGTTCTCTAGGTGGCTCGAATAGAGCCACCCCACACATATGAGCAAAATTAGCTGCATAGCAGTGGCGCTAAACGTCCGGTGGACGTTTGTTCAGCGCGGACCGGAACGAAGTGTAGACAAAGCACGAGTATCGTGCGGTTTTGCGAATGTGCGTGGGATGGTTCTGAATAGTCGCAAATATAAGGAGGCTCATATGACAAAAGAAAAATTAGCCCTTGAAGTAATAAAAAGACTAAAAACCGCGTATCCCCGCACCGACTGCACCCTTGAGTACGATGAGGCCTGGAAGCTGCTCGTATCTGTAAGGCTTGCAGCCCAGTGCACTGATGCCCGCGTTAATGTGGTCGTGGTGGATTTGTTCAAAAAATATCCTTCCATCGAGGCTCTCGCTGCTGCAGAGGTTTCCGACATAGAGGAAATTGTGCGTCCATGTGGTCTCGGAAAGAGTAAGGCCCGTGATATAAGCGCCTGCATGAGGATGCTTCGCGATGATTTTGGCGGTCTTGTACCTGACAATATGACTGATCTGCTGAAGCTTCCGGGAGTCGGCAGAAAGAGTGCCAACCTGATACTGGGTGATGTGTACGGCAAGCCTGCCATCGTCACCGACACACACTGCATACGCCTTTGCAATCGTATAGGACTTGTAGATGGAATAAAGGATCCGAAAAAGGTTGAGATGGAGCTTTGGAAAATCATCCCGCCCGAGGAGAGCAACGACTTCTGCCACAGGCTTGTTGACCATGGACGAGCCGTATGTACTGCCAGAACCACACCGCACTGTGACATGTGTGTGCTGAATGATATATGTGGAAGCGCTGTGCATAACTAAAACAGTAAGGCTGCAACTCGCAGCCTTACTGCAAAACGTGAGAAAGGACCGCGATGTTACACGCGGTAACAACGCGATCCTTTCTCGAGGAGTTTAGTTATGAAAATGTTTATTAATAAAAAGGGAATAATGTAAAAGGTTTTGTTCCTCTTACAAGAACAAGTATATGTGGTAATTATGTCCTAAGAATGTACGTTTTAAAAACATTTTATAAATTATAAAAATAATATTTTATACTTTTTTTAGAATTGTAACATTCATGACATAATATCTAAATTTCCTTGTTAAAAAGCTGTTTACATAACTGAATTTTTGCTTCATGCTGTTCACCTGTCAGACTATTCTGAAAATCTACAGTTCCGGCACCGGTATTTTCAGTCAATAATTTTTTTTCTTTCAGACGGCGCTTCATTTCGCGTGCTGTACCGTTTCCGCCATCAAACACGCGCACCTTATCTCCCAGCACCTCCTGTATCATTTTTCTGACAAACGGATAATGTGTGCAGCCCAGCACGACAGCATCTATCTCACCATGCGAATATGAATACAAAAGCTCCTCTAGATACTGTCTCACATCATCACCGTACAAATCACCTCTCTCAACAAAATTCATAAGCCCCGGACAAGGCAATGGAATAATCTCTCCCAGGTGTCTGTATCTGTCCATGAGCTTTTTGAGCTTTTCCTCCCTGATAGTCATAGGTGTCGCCATCACAAGCACTGTAGGATTTTTCATAAAAAGCATCGCCGGCTTGACTGCAGGCTCTATCCCCACGATAGGCACATCGGGATACTGCTCCCTTAATATACGTACTGCCGCACTGGTCGCTGTATTGCACGCGACAACGAGCCCCTTTGCATGCTGCTTTAAAATCAGCTCCTTTGCATGCTCACAGGTCAGAGCTCGCACCTGCTCAAGTGTTTTGGTGCCATAAGGCGCATTTGCCGAATCCCCGTAATATATAAAATCTTCGTTAGGCATTACTTCAACCAGGCTCTTTAAGACGCTTATTCCGCCGACTCCTGAATCGAAAACTGCAATTGACATTGTTAAAGTCCCTACTTTCTTTATAAAATCTGTTATGATATAATAAATAAAACAAGCTTAAGGAGGCACCCATGGAAAATCCTAAAAGTCTTTTTAACAACAACACAAAAGTATGTGAAAACTGCAAAAAGCCTCTGCCCTATGACTATAAAGAGAAGCTCTGCCCACAATGCCTTGACCTGGCATTATTCCGCGAGGTAAAGGAATTTATCCGTACCCACAATGTAAATGAATACGAGGTTGCAGAGCATTTTAAGATACCGCTTCGACAGGTAAAGAGCTGGATAAAGGACGGCCGAATCGAGTACAAGCACTCTGAATCAGCCTCCACTATAGCCGGTCTTCACTGTCAGCGTTGCGGTGCACCTGTCACCTTCGGCACTCTTTGTCCAAAATGCCTGAGGCTGTTAAACGGCAGCAAAGGATACTCAACCGGACACGATGCCGGCAAAACAAAATCCAAGATGTACCATTTAGAAGAAGAGGAGTAATTACTCCTCTCTTCTTTTAACCTTTGATCTGTATTTTTTCTCCACCTCTGTTAAGAACCTGTCGTCAAGCTCCGCCTTTATAAGCACATTCTCATCAGGCGATTTGATGACGATATCGTAATAAGGTACATCCTTCTGTCCTGAGGTATAGTCTATTTTCCTTAGTTCATTTCCATTCTCGTAATTGTATACGCTTCTGTCTCCTGCCGGTGCGATTGCCGCTACAGACTCCATGCTGTATATTCCAAGACGCTTTCTGCGGCTCTTGTTTTTAATCTTGGCAAAACGCAGCTCTCCGTCAAAATATGAATACTCAAACTCAGTATTCTGTGCCATAATCATAAGATATGCAGCAAGTCCAAATACTACGGCAAATAAAATACCCGGTGCAAATCCGATGCAGATAGTCAGAAGGCTTATCGCAGCAAGCGCCACAAGCAGGTATGAAATAAATACCAGCGCTACATTTTTTTTACGTGCAATCAATGTAAATACTTCCATTATAATTCTCCTTTGCATATTGAAAATATATATCTTTATAATGATAACAGATTTTTGCCGTTTCGTATAGATTTTTTCACGGTTATAGGTTAAAATATTATAAAAATTTAGTGAAATTTCGGAGGGCTGCGATGCAATTTAACATAAAACTGCAAAATGATTTCAAAAACAATATAAGAAGGGAGTGGGCTTTGACCAACGGCCTTGGCGGATACGCCGGCGGCTCAATCACAGGCGCAATAAACCGCACGCATCAGGGCTATCTGATTGCGAGTCTCCGCTCTCCTGTGCAAAGATACGTCTGCTTCTCAAAGACAAACGAAAAAATAATCACAGAAAATCACACCTATGACCTCTCAAGTGACCAGTTCAAGGGCGGATGCCACACCGACGGCATCCAATATATAAGCGATTTCACATACGACGGAACCATATGCTTTACATATGAAGCCGGTGACATCACCATTAAAAAACACATCGCACTGGCACAGGGAAGAAACCTCGCTGCCGTGGCATACGATATTTGTAACAAAGGAGAGGCCTCTAAGCTTTTGATCACACCTCTTATGAACTTCCGTGAGCACTCTGAAAGCTCCACCGTCGATTCATTAAAATTCGAGGTTCAAAAGCAGGAGCACGGCTTTAGTCTCATCCCAAAAGCACAGGATGACCACTGTATCCGCATTGCTTTTTCAGGCGGAGAGCTTATGGAAAGAGACGACAAATATATCTGCGACCTTGAGGCTCAGACCGAGGTGGACAATGAAGTGCCCGGTCTTGACTGCGCATTTTGCCCATATGACGTGAGTGTGGATATCCCTGCCTCTGCTTCAATGCATTTTTCTGTAATGTGCGATATCGTACCGCTTGAAGCTAATAATGACAACGCAGGCTCAGACATTGAAAGTGCTTTTGAAATTGTGCGTGCACAGCTTGACTACACCGATGAGCTGATTAAAAGAAGCGGCTTCACTGATGACTTTGCCATAAAGCTCGCTGTGGCTGCAAACCAGTTTATCGCATACAGACAGTCAACAGGCTATGACACTGTGCTCGCCGGGCTTCCTTGGTTCACTGACTGGGGCCGCGACACTATGATTTCATACACCGGTCTGACTCTTTGCACCGGTCGTTTTGAAAAGGCTCATGATATACTCCTGACCTTTGCCAAGTACTGTAAGGACGGACTCATCCCAAATATGTTCCCGGACAGCGGACTTAAGCCTCTTTACAACACTGTAGATGCATCACTGTGGTATTTTTATGCTGTCTACAAATATCTGGAATATGTGGACACCCCTGACGCCTATGAGTTTATAAAGAAGGATATTTATCCTTGCTTAAAGGATATCATTTCCACTTATAAAAAAGGTACTGATTTTTCCATATATATGGACACCGACGGGCTTATTCATGCCGGAAGCGGACTCGACCAGGTCACATGGATGGATGTGCGTGTGGGTGACTGGGTTGCTACACCACGCCATGGCAAGCCTGTCGAAATAAATGCACTTTGGTACAACGCACTGTGTACTATGGATATGCTGCAAGCTAAGTTTGACGATAATGATAACAGCTACAGACAGCTTGCTTCACTCGTAAAGGATTCCTTCAACAAGCGCTTCTGGAACGAAAACACCGGCTGCCTGTATGATGTGGTTGACGAGGATGACGATACAATCCGTCCAAACCAGATTTATGCGGTAAGCCTGCCGTTTACCATGCTTGACAAGGAGTGTGAAAAAGCAATTGTGGATACGGTAATGGATAAGCTGTACGTGGGCTGCGGACTGCGTTCGCTCGATCCGGACCACAAGGATTACCATCCGATTTACATCGGCTCTCTCTCAAAGCGCGACCACGCCTATCATCAGGGAACAGCCTGGGGCTTTCTGCTCGGTGCTTTTATCAGTGCCTATGTAAAGGTAAACGGCCGCACGAAGGCGACCGCTTTATGTGCTGACAAGCTGCTTGACCCTGTAAGGGAGCATCTGCTCAACAACTGTATTGGCTCGATATGCGAGATATTTGACGGCGATGCCCCTCACAACGGCCGCGGCTGCTATGCGCAGGCGTGGAGCGTAGGTGAAGTGCTGCGCTGCTACTGCGAGGATGTACTTCCTATGCTCCCACAAGCTCGCTCATAAGCTCGTGAACCGTGGTCATTTGGTTTATGCGCCCCACATTGGCCCCGCAGAATACCAGACCATTTTGCATATCTCCTTTAACCGCTGCTATCAGTGCCTTTGTAATACAGTAAGGCACTGCTGCAGGGTTACATTTCTCAAGACAATTATAGCACCTTGTGATAGGCTGCTTTTCCTTTTCCAATCCCCTGATAAACTCATTTCTGACAGCTCGCCCCGGCATTCCGACCGGGCTTTTTATAATCTGCACATCAGACTCCTTCGCATCCAGATAAGCCTGCTTGTACGCATCAGATGCGTCACACTCCTTTGTCGCCACAAAACGGCTCGCAACCTGCACTCCGTCTGCTCCAAGCTCCATGCAGTGCATGACATCCTCGTGTGTAAACACTCCTCCCGCTACAATCACCGGAATGTGCTTTTTAAACTTCTCCTCATATGTCTTTGTACAGCTGATAATCTCCTTAATCTCACTGTCATAATCCATATGCTCCATATCCGCAAGCTGTTCATTGGAAAAGCCCAGATGTCCGCCGGCCTTTGGTCCCTCGATAACAATAAAGTCTGCTGTGCGGTTGTATCTGTGTGCCCACATTTTAAGTATCAGATTCGCAGCTCTCTTTGAAGAGACAATCGGAGCAATCCTCGTATGTGACTTTTCATCGACAAGCTCAGGCATCTCCATCGGAAGTCCTGCTCCGCTTATAATAACATCAGCCCCTGCTTCAACCGCAGCCCGAACATGCTCCTTGTAATGCTTTAAAGCCACCATGATATTGACACCGACCAATCCATGTCCACAGGCAAGCTCCTTCGCCCTCTTAATATGCTTCTTGATAGCAATCAGATTAGCCTTCGCCTGGTCCTTTTCAAACTCCGGCTCCTCAAAACCAATCTGCGCGGTGGAAATCACGCCTACTCCACCCTCCTTGGCAACAGCTCCTGCCAGTCTGCTAAGGCTCACTCCAACTCCCATACCGCCTTGTATAATAGGAAGCTTTGCAACCATATCTCCGATTCTCAGTTCTTTCAACATAATATGTACCTCCGAATTCCGGTATAAATTTCCGGTTTTTCTGTTTGACATTCAAATTATTTGATAGTCAAACATATACACATAGTAATCCTTTACGGTATTCATGTCAAGGTAAAATTATATTATTTTCTATTTTATATGGTTTTTAATACTATGTTTCTTGTTTATTGTAACCATTCAGAACCATCACACGCACATTCGCTAAACCGACTACTGTTCACACCTAACAGCGTGACTGGCAACGATTACAGCCCATTTAAAATACTCGTGATTTCTCGAAATTTTATATTGACATACACGTACAAATCGTGTAAAATATTTTTTGTTGTTAGGCAAGCCCAGTTAGCTCAGTTGGTAGAGCAACGGACTGAAAATCCGTGTGTCTCTGGTTCGATTCCGGAACTGGGCATTATACAACAAATTAAATATTCCTATGCGGGTGTAGTTCAATGGTAGAACACCAGCCTTCCAAGCTGGATACGTGGGTTCGATTCCCATCACCCGCTTTTTTGTTGCCCTTTTTAGCTTGCGCGCTATGTATTTTGATGATACATTTAAACTGTCGTTCAGTTGTTTTTACACATACCTGTACACAAAACAAAAGCCGATACACCGTGTTGCCACGAAATGTATCGGCTTTTATTATGCGCTTGATAAAATATGTATTCCCTAATAATGTCAGACTAGAATAAATCTACACGACCTGAAAACTTATCATTTATAACATAGTATGCAGAATACTCCTCAGGCTTGATGTAGATGTTTAGCTTTCTGATGAAGCCAGCCTTGTGTCCCTCAGCAACAAACTGAGCCTTAACACGCTCCTCAACAGCTGCTGTATCAACCTCGCTGTTCTGGTACTGAACGATAATTTCAGGCTTTACAGGCTCTTTCTTTGCAGGCTTTGCCTCTTTAACAGTCTTTGCTGTCTTTGCAGCCTTTGCTGTTGTCTTCTTAACAGTTTCCTTAACATCAGCCTTAACCTCAGCAGCTTTCTCAGCAACCTTCTCAGTTGTCTTCTCTACTGCCTTCTCAACCTTCTCGGTTGTCTTCTCTACTGCTTTTTCTACCTCAGCTTTTACATCGGCCTTTGCATCAGCCTTAGGCTCTGAAACCGGCTGTGCCATTGTTTCCTCTTTTTTCACCTCTACCGGCTTTACTGCTGGCTTAGCTGTCTTTGAGTTATTATTCTTTTTACGCATACTATTTTCCTCCTCATGCTCATTATTCACATACTAAAAAATTTTCAATTGCAACTAAAGCTTCCTGCTCATCATCACCCTTTGTAACAATGTCAACAGTCATTCCATCTGATGGATTAAAAGCCATAATGCCCATGATGCTCTTTGCATTGATTTTGCGATTGTCACTCTCCAATGTAATCTCGCTGTCGAACTTGCATGCCACTTGAACAAGCTCTGCGATTGGATTGTCATGACCTTCACATACTTTTGTAACAACAATACTCTTCTTACTCATACGTTCTCCTTAAACCAAAAGTATTAAACCTATTTCATACTTAATTAATATATCCCAATTATAGTTGCTTTTCAATCCTTAGGAAAATTTCTGTTAAACTTTACCTAAGGAGCTTGCATTTAATGTCACAAAATCGGCATTATTACAACATTATTCTGCTTATTTTGTCATGTATGTGATAAAATGCAATCCACCATTATAAAACATCCGGTCAGCATCCTCATAGCTCATAGATGTTGTTGTGCCATTATCCGGATTATAAATATATAAAGCTCCATTTGAAGAGTATCCTGTCACAAGCACTGCTGACGTATTTCCCGTCATCGCAAATACCGGATTGCCCTGGCTGATATAAAAGATAATATCCTCAGAGGACACTCCCTGTAAATCCAGGATTTCCTTGTCCGGCAGATTATTTTTGAGCACATCAACAGCACTGCTGCCTGCTCCAATCAGCTCAGACACACTTACTGTAACATCATTGTATATAAGCATTGCGCTTACCGACTTCACGACACTGTCAGCATCCTTATCCGTTTCATTGCATGTAATATTCGAAAAGGCATTTACCGCATTTTTTCTGGCCCTCATCCATACATACCGCTGGCTTGAATCAATTACCACGCCCATGCTGTCATTTGCCTGTTTTATGGCATCCGAGATGTTATCAGATGCAAAAATCACATCACCCTTTGCATAGACATAAAAATGAACTGTATTGTCATCAAACTTTAAATCAACATTAGTATCATGCGAATTGATAGTCATCTGTGCTGTCAGCTGCTTCAGCTTATCCGGCTTTTTACCATCTGTTATATTAATAGCGCTGACCGTCAGCTTTGTATCGGACTGGCTCGTATCAAGGGCTATCTTCTGTTTTGAATCAGCCTCCCTGTTCATAATGGTATCCTGCCCGATTTCTGCATACACACCATTGTTTTGTGCAATCAGATCTATCGTCACCGTATATCCATCCACAGAAATTTTCTCGACATAGCCGCCCGAAGGAGTATATGTCTTAAGCTCCGACTGGTCAGATGTATCAAGAATAGTCAGACCATTCATCGGAAATGTTGTGTTTCCGGCCGCATCAGAGACCACGTCAGCAGCATTCGCCTGTCCATATATAAAATCCTCGCCTATGAAACCAAGCGGACGCAGATACTGGTCGTCGCCCTTTTTGACCTCAAAGGTCTTGCCGCTCTTTAAATCCATTACTTTTACGGTATTGGATGAATACTGATTTGCAGAATCCACCCATGCAAAGTATCTGTTGCTCTCCGATGCGCAGTAAGAGCCTGTGGACAAGCCCTCAACCACCTTCTTTACAGACATCGAGCCTAAATTAATCCTATAGAGACTGTCATCCATCATGAGATAGAATTCGTCCTTTTCATTGAGGTAAAGCATCTTGCCCATCTCTGCCTTCAGCACCTCATATGATGTCTTAGAAGGAATAAACGCTTCCTCATCTATAGTATGTGCCAGGCCATCATAATGGTACACGCCGGTTCCCACCTCTCCCTCGTGGGTGCCTCTGTTCATATACCCGTATACCACAAAATCAATACTGCCTGCTTCGTCTACACTGACAATCTTTATATCGTGATGATTCCAGTTTTCACGCTCATCAATGCCCTCAGCATCCCTGAAGCTGAATACCTTGATTATCATTCCGTTGTTTATATCATAGGAGTATAAATCTCCCTCCTGGACAAAGCATATCACACTGCCTGCTTCATTGGCCCTGTACTCTGCTTCGCTGCTTCTGATGCCAAGCATCACGCTGCCCGAATCCGAAATAAAGCTGTTTTCACTGTTAAAAATCTGATTCGCCGTTCTCTCATAGTTGAGCACGTACATACGGCTTTCCGTCTGGCGAAGCCTGAAATATTCCCTTACATTGTAATATTCAGTCTCACCCTTGCCGTCCACACAGCTCATCACATAGTCTATTGTAACCACATCATAAGAATCGTTTATTTCCTTAAGGGCTATGACAGGATTCGTATACTGTGCAGCTGCCATTGAGCCCCAGGTAATCTGGCTCACCGTAGATGTAAGATCCACATGTGCAAGCGTATTTCTGTCTCCCGTTGTTGTCTCCATATATGTTGTAAAGAAGGATTTGTCATCCTTTATAAACGTCTCATCATGAAACTTCTTTGCAAACTCAACAACCTTTGCAGCTGCATTTCCATCGGTCTGCATAATCCTGCTGTAATAATATATATTATCCTGACCGCTTGTGATGGTAAACACCAAAAGATACTCAGTATTTTCATCCATCACATTCGGCATGCTTATGTCCGCCTGAATAGTATTATCCTTATTAGAAAAAGAAGATACCTCATCATCGGCAACCAGCCTCTTGCCATCCATGCTTCTGATCTTGTATGATATCCCGTCAACAGCCATGCCATATGTGGAAATGGATAATGAGAGCTTCCTGTCATCCGAAATCGGAATAACGGAATCTCGCATCTTTGTCGGATCCATCTCAGTAGTATATCCATGGAGCGTGTTTATCTTTATTTTATCCAGATTAAATGACATAACCGGCAGCGTTGCATCCGCCTGCTTCGTGGTCATATCCTTATTTCCTTTGTTTGTAGTTATGCAAAATGTAATTAATGCTGCAATAAATACTACTATAAGTACTATCGGCTTTATCACTTTCTTACTCATAAAATCATATCCTTATATCTACCAGAATCTTTGGTACCTTCTGTATCTGCATCTGCGTCTGCAGAGCTCACAGTTAAAAAGTATGCCTGCTATTGTACAGATAAAGCACCTGCTGCTTTGCTCCGAGATAAATCTGCCTGCAATCCTGTCAGCCTCATCGAAAAGACGCTGCCTGTCAGGCACCTCATCATAGATAAAGCTGCCCTCATACTCCAGCTCATCCATGCGCTGCTCTACCGCGGACTGTATCATTGCCGTGTCAAGCGGATACATATCCTTTATCATCCCCAGGTCCTTTGCAAATGCATCCTCATTTTTATAGTAATCCATGAATGGAAATGTTTTATAAAAAGGCAACATCAAAAAAACCTCTTTTTAATCATTATATGCTATATTCAGCTATTAGTTGCATGCTATAACAAACAATGCTGCAATAAAAATGCATGCGCCCAGGAATTTCTTTCCCGATACCTTTTCCTTCAGTACCACACTCGAGCATATCATCATCACAATAATTGTCAGATTAAAAATATACCCCGCATAGCTACCGGACAGCGAGACTGCCCTGCCATAAAAATCATATGCTAACGGATATGCAATGCCTGCAAGAATCAGGCATATACCATCAACAAATGACATGGATCTGATTTTCTTCATGCCACCGGTTGCAACAGTAAATATAATAAGCACCAGCGTTCCTATAAAAACACACCAGAACGCAATAATGCCCTTATCCAGCTGTATCCCGCCAAGTGACACAAGAATATGTGCTGCCGACGCACAAGCTGCAGCAAGAAGTGCAAACAAAATGCCTGTCCCATCCAGATTTAAAATAACCGTTCCAACAATCATGAGTGCAATCGCTATATAATCAAAAGTGTCAGGGGTGTTATGAAACAGAAAAAATCCCGCTGCAAGTGTGATTATATAGCTGCATTTAACTATAGCTGTAACCTGAAATGTGTAGCCCTCATGTATGGATTTAAAAAAACAGATGCCAAAAAGCCCTGTTGCAAGCCCTGCCAGAAGTATAAATATAACGCTCCTTTGGCCGAGTGCAATCAGGCTGCTTCCAACTATATTATCTCTCCTGTAAAAAAATACAGACGCACATAAAACAATCCCGGCAATACTTCCCGCCAGCGCCGGGTCAGTCTTTTTTGTTCCAACCTTGGCCAAAATAGGCACACATGCTGCAATAAGCGTTGCTGCACATGCCCATATAATTCCTGTCATATAAATTACCTCACCATGTATCTACTGCTGTGGCTGTGCAGCACTATCCGCAGCTCCTGCTGCATCGCCATCTGATGTACCGCTGTCTGTGGTGCTGTCAGCCATATCTGACTTGACGTAGTCAGAGCTGACATAGCCTGTCTGTCCCTGGAAGATAACCTGTGCCCAGCCATTGTCCTCTGATACAAACTCAAGCTTTACATCCTGTGCTATCACTGTAACTATATTTGCGTTTTTATCAGGCTTCTCTCTCATATTTACACTGCTTGTAGTAGTGACGTAGGTTTTTTCGGTTCCCTCTGTAGTCTGCTGTGGCAGATATATGGCACCTATCTCTGTATCACTGTCGCTATCATTGTCAGCTTCACTTTCACTGGCTACATTCTGCTGTGCCTTGTCCTGCTCCTTTTTTTTGCCGCCCTTTGATGTAATGGTAATCACTATCGTAGCAATCAGGGCAATAAGAAAAAGGCATATTGCTGCAAAAATCAGTCTGGCAATTATAACATCTTTTCTGTGGCTTGCTTTCATATTATTCTCCTTTTGTATTATCTGTGTTTACGGCTCATTATAGCATAATAATCTAAAAAGAAAAAGGCAGTTAATAGAATGTTTATTGGTAAATTTCTATAAATTACCTTATAATATTCTTAAATTGCAACACATCATATCAGAGGGAGATAAAATCATGGAACAAAAGACACCCTTTAAGGAGCTGACCTTCAGCCGGAAAATACAATATATATGGGACTATTACAAAATACCGATATTTCTCGTCATTATCGGAATCATAGCAGTCACAGCCTTCATTCGCGGCCGGCTTGCGCAGAAAAATACTGTTTTAGGCGTATTATGCGTAAACGCAGAAAACAACACCACAGAGGACAGCGGCGCCGATATTTTCAATGACTTTCTCACCGATAACGGCTATGATTTGTCAAAGGATGAAATTGTCTTGAATAAAAATATCTGTGTCGATGTAGACAAAAACGGCTTAGACTATCAGAACATGTCAGTCCTCACAGCATATTTTGCTTCCAACGAGTACGATATATGCTTTATGGATGATAAAACCTTTGATTATTACGCAAAAAATGTCTGCTTTGAAGACATAAGCAAATATCTGGATGAAACCATCCTCGAAAAATATAAGGACCGGCTTGCATATGTGACAATAGATGGAAAAGAATATCCTTGCGGTATCAGGCTTTCAGCTGATGACAATGAATTTGTCAAAGCCTCCGGCTTATACTCTTCATGTACTGTCGGAGTATGCAGTGGCACCTCCCACGATGCTATGGTCAAAAAATTATGCGGCTACATATTACAGTAGCCGCATTATCTATTTCTTCTGCTTTTTATATTATGAATTTCTCCTGTTTTTAAGTTTCAATATTCCACCGGCTGCAAGAAGCACAACACTCAGGCATGCCACAATAAACAAATCAGGAACATAATCCTTTATTACCCAGTATGGTATGCCTCCAACAATAGGCGCAATGACTATGCCCACCGGCAAAAACAGATGCAGGAAAATATTTGCTATCAGGTTTCCGCTATTGTCTGTTCTCCATTTGCGCGACTTGATAATCTCCATCAGCGCAACCGATATAAATGCCGCAAAGACAAGGTCATAGAACAAGTGCGAATCGACATAATCCTTTGGATCAAGCTCGTCTGTTGCGTATCCCATAAGTGTCATCACAACCTTTGAGGTTACCTTGTTCATCAGATTGTTTGTGACCATATAGTCATTGGTATTTGCAAGGAATACAACACCTACACCGCTCTCCGGAAGCAGATACATGTCTGCGATATAGTTCTCCGTGAGACCTGTGTGATTGTACACTGTCTCTGCATATTTATCCGAACGTACCCAGCCCATGCCGTAGCCGGTCTCACCGGACTCATCCATAGGCACCGTTGCCCTAAACATTGTGCCAAGGCTCTTGTCAGAGAGTATTCCATAGCCGCCACGCAGATACATCTGCAGATATTTTCCCATATCATTTGCGCTGGACGCAATATAGCCCGCCGGTACAGTGGACCACGAATCGCTGAGCGGATACTTCACATCGCTTTCCACTGAGAAACCGAAATAATTGTTGTGGCCTGTAATCAGTCCATCCTCTTTAGCCTTTGCATAGGTTGCGCTGCTGTGTGTCATGCCAAGCGGTGTAAAAAACGTCTCTGTCAAATAATCGCTGTAGCTTTCACCTGATACATTTTCCACTATAAGCCCAAGTATGTCATAATTGACATTCGCATAGGTATATTCACCATTTTTGCCAACAATCCTTGCATTTCCCACATGCTGGTACACGCCAAGTCCGCTTGTGTGATTGAGAAGCTGTCTGATTGTAATCCTTGTCGCATCCTTTGGATTTTTGAACACCTCCGCTGCATCCAGATAAGGATTTACCGGACTATCAATATTCAGATGTCCTCCCTCATACAGCTTCATGATGCATGCCGCAGTAAACGACTTGCTGAGTGAACCTGTAATAAACGGTGTATCAAGGCTATCACAATCCCCATAGGTACCGGAGAAAAGCACTCCCTCTGCATCTACCACCTCAACTGCCATGCCCGGAATCCTGTAATCGTCACAGGCTGCCTTTAGGGTATCCTCTATCTCTGTATATTTCGGCGAATAATTGTTGTTGTCAAGCCTTGGAATCATATCTATCACAAGACCCACTATAATAGCAACCACTATTCCCATCAGAGCTCTCTGTGGTATCAGTCCGATATAATGTGCATAATTGGTATATGTCTTTTTTGCCATATCCTCGGTGCCCTTTATCCACACCTTCGGCGTATGTGCATACCAGCCACAGTATATGACCAGCTCAAGAAAAAGAAGCACTGCCATCCATATCAAAAGAGCAAACACAAAGCCCGTCGAAAAGCTTGTCGCACCGGCTATTGATGTCAGTATGACAAGCGCTATCGTCCAGAATATAAGTGTCGGCAGCTTCTTTACAAACTTCTCCCAGTCTGTCATGATACGGATATTCCGATTCCTGTAGCCACGCATATGCATGACCTTTTTCTGCAGCTTCTCGGGCATATTGCTTATCTTATATGCCGGATCCCGCTTTATCCGTATCACTCTGTATATGCCAAATATTAAGCAGCAGACTATTATCTCAACTGCCAGTACCATTCTATCAACCACCTTATGTCTTATTTGCAGTCTGTTTGAGGCTGCACTTTACATAACAAAAATTTAGCACATTTTTTGTGCTATGTAAACACAAAATACTTTAAAAAATATCGGCGATAATACGGGCCGTAAGCCCCACAAAGCGGTGGCGCACACGGACTCCCATGAGAGCTACGCTTTGCTTACTTAGATAATGTAGAATTATGCTTCACACACAAAAATGCCCCGCCATGGACGGCGGGGCAAGGCGTTATGCGCCACGGACGGCGCATAAAAGCCGGTTTTGTCAAGCATAGAAAACTTAAAAAGCATAATTCGTACAGTATCTTAGTGATGCAGCGTAGCGAACACGAGAGCATGTGTGCGCCGGAAACCGGCACTTATGGCCCGTATAGCAGCTACATATCAGTTCTGACCGTAGTATGCGTTAGCACCATGCTTACGGTAGAAATGCTTATCCTTGATGTTGTCAGGGGCAGGCTTAACATCAGGATTTACCGACTCTGTGAGTCTGGCCATCTTTGCCACTTCCTCAAGTACAACGGCATTGTGCACAGCCTCAGCCGCATCCTTTCCCCATGCAAACGGTCCGTGATTCTGGCAGAGCACAGCCGGTGTGTATACAGGGTTGATTTTTCTGTTCTCAAAGGTCTCTATGATGACAAGGCCTGTGTTTTTCTCATAGGCTTCGTTGATTTCCTCTGTGGTGAGATTTCTCGCACATGGAATTGAGCCAAGGAAATAGTCTGCATGCGTGGTGCCGTAGAGTGGAATATCCCTGCCGGCCTGTGCCCATGCAACTGCCTCAGGTGAGTGCGTATGTACAATTCCTCCGATATCCGGGTACTTTTTGTAGAGTTCTAAGTGTGTTGCAGTGTCTGACGAAGGCTTATATTTGCCCTCTATCTTATTTCCTTCAAGATCCAGGACTACCATATCATCAGGGGTGAGCACATCATAGTCCACTCCACTTGGCTTTATGACAAAATAGCCTGTTTCCCTGTCAATTCCACTGACATTGCCCCAGGTATATGTGATGAGCCCTCTTCTTGGGAGCTCCATGTTTGCTTCGTAAACCTGTTTCTTTAATTCTTCAAGCATTTTTTGTTCCTCTCTTATTTTCACATTATAGTTGTTACTATTCAAAAACACCCTCGCACATGCGCAAAACCGCATAATACTCGTGCTTTACCATCCATTCAAGAATATATATCGACAATTACAGAGGAAGCGCCCTTACCATGGCACTCTCAGCCTCAATTGCCGCCTTATATGTATTTATGTACTCATCAAAGCCCTTTACGTCATCAGGGTCAGGCTGCATTACTATGCCCTTTTCGCCATTAAATACCCTGTCTGAAAGATATTTTTCCAAAGGCTCTCCCTCTGCTTTATTCACCATATAAGCTGCGAGCACTGCCATGCCCCACGGACCGCCCTCTCCGGCTGTCTCCATGACCGCAACAGGCGCATCCATGGCTGCTGCAAGTATGCTCTGGCCTACACCCTTTGTCTTGAACAGACCGCCATGACCGTAAAGTGTGTCTACCTTTACCTTTTCCTCTTTAAAGAGAATATCACAGCCGATTTTTAGTGTTGCAAGACTCGCATAGAGATGTGTGCGCATAAAGTTTGCGAGGTTCATCCTGGCATCCGGCTTTCTGGCAAACATAGGTCTGCCCTCGTTGAGTCCGATGACAGGCTCTCCCGAGAAAAGGTTAAAGGCTACAAGGCCTCCACAGTCCTTATCGGCTGTAAGTGCATTGTTGTAGAGCTTTCCGTATATATCATTCATATCTATATCCATGCCAAACAGCTGCGAAAATTCCTTGAATAATCCCACCCATGCATTTAAGTCTGAGGTACAGTTGTTGCAGTGCACCATGGCTACCGCATCTCCCGATGGTGTGGTGACCATATCAAGCTCCTCATGAACCGCCTTAAGTGCCTTTTCAAGTACCACCATGGCAAATACAGATGTGCCCGCTGATACATTTCCGGTGCGCACGGCAACAGAATTGGTTGCAACCATTCCCGTGCCCGCATCTCCCTCCGGCGGTGCGAGCAATATACCGCTCTCCAGATTGCCGCTTACATCAAGCCTTTTAGCTCCTTCCTCTGTCAGTGTACCTGCCTTTTCTCCAGCCACAAGCACCTTTGGCAGAATGTCTCTTATATCCCACTGATATTCTTTTACCTTATCTAATGCTGCAAATTTATCAAGCATTGCCGCATCATAATCTCTTGTACACGAATCAATAGGAAACATGCCTGATGCCTCGCCGACACCAATGACCTTTTCACCTGTGAGCTGCCAGTGAATATAGCCTGCCAATGTTGTGAAATATGATATCCTTGATACATGCTCTTCTTTATTTAATATAGCCTGATACAGATGCGCTATGCTCCACCTCTGTGGAATATTAAAGCCAAGCACCTCGGTAAGCTCTGCTGCGGCCTCGCCTGTGATTGTATTTCTCCATGTCCGAAATGGCACAAGAAGATTATCCTCACTGTCAAAAGGAAGATATCCGTGCATCATGCCGGAAATACCGATTGCTGCAAGCTTTTTAATGGTAACTCCATACTTTTCCTTTGCATCCTGCGCCATTTTGCTGTAGCAGTCTGAAATGCCCTCCCAAATCATATCCAGGCTGTAAGTCCAGATGCCGTCCACAAGCATGTTCTCCCAGTCATGGGCACCTGTGGCTATCGGAGCATGATCCTCCCCGATAAGCACCGCCTTTATTCTTGTAGAACCGAACTCGATTCCGAGCACAGCTCTGCCGCTTTCAATAACACTTTTTACGTCTGACATAATATACCTCCACCTTGTAATGTAAATTTCTGAATAATTACCTGAAATTATTATACTATGATTGTACAACGTTTTTCTTCAAAAGTAAACAAAAGGAAACATAAATATACATAAATTTTAAAATATTTTCAAAAGCGTTCAAAAGTGAATATCACTTTTTTTATCAAAATATCAGATTTTATTGATAGAATGTAAAAACTATGTTATGTTATATGTGTTTTGTGTAAACTAAATATGTATAACTGGAGCAAATAGTAAAACAAATTATTTTTACAAACGGAGGTAAACATGAACATTTACTCTATATTGCAGTTATGCGGCGGACTTGCCTTTTTCCTTTTTGGAATGCATGTTATGTCAGGCAGTCTTGAGAAGCTCGCAGGAGGCAATCTCCAAAAGATACTTAAGGAGGTAACCTCAAACCCGATCAAGAGCTTGTTTTTTGGAGCAATAGTCACTATTGCCATCCAATCCTCATCCGCACTTACTGTTATGCTTGTCGGACTCGTAAACTCCGGCATCATGGAGCTTGCCCAGACTGTTGGTGTCATCATGGGTTCCAACATCGGAACCACTCTCACCGCATGGATTCTTAGTCTTTCAGGTATCGAAAGTGACAATCTGTTCATCTCGATGCTAAAGCCTGAGAACTTCTCCCCTGTCATCGCGCTTATCGGTGTGATTATGATTATGGGAAGCAAAAAGGAGAAGCACAAGGACGTCGGAATCATCATGGCAGGCTTTGCCGTACTCATGTATGGTATGCAGCTCATGAGCGGCGCTGTATCGCCACTCGCAGATATGCCTGAATTCACCGGACTGCTCACCACCTTTAACAATCCATTTCTCGGAGTGCTTGTAGGTGCTGTATTTACCGGAGTCATCCAGTCATCAGCCGCATCAGTTGGTGTGCTGCAGGCTTTGGCTATGACAGGCGCTATCTCATATGGCATGGCTATTCCTATCATCATGGGTCAGAACATCGGTACATGCGTGACTGCACTGCTTTCGTCAATCGGCGTAAACAAAAATGCCAAGAGAGTATCCATCATCCACATCAGCTTCAACCTGTTCGGTACAGCGATAGGACTCGCGGTATACTGTATCACACGTTATGCTGTTGATCTGTCATTATTTAATGACAGCATCACTCCTGTAATGATTGCGGTATTCCACTCAATCTTCAATATTGCTACCACTATTATCCTTCTGCCATTTAGCAATACTCTTGTAAAGATTGCTAAGAAGCTTGTCACAACCGACAACGCAGACGGACAGGTCGTACTCGACGAGAGACTTTTACTTTCACCGGGACTTGCTGTCAAGGAATGTCTTGAGAAGACAAACGAGATGGCTGAGCTTGCAAGAGACAGCTTCAAGAATGCTTTAGACCTCTTTGACAATTACTCAGATTCAAAGTTCGATGATATTGAAGTCATGGAGGAAAGGCTTGATTACTTAGAGGATCAGCTTGATACCTTCCTCATTCATTTATCCGGAAAGGATGTTTCTGAGGACGGCAACAATGAGATTTCAAAGATGCTTCATGCAATCAACGATTTCGAGAGAATCGGAGATCATGCGATAAATATGGCAAAGCTTGCCAAGCAGATTGATGACAACAAGCTTGAGTTTTCAAAGAATGCAAGAAAAGAGCTCACGGTGCTCAACAATGCACTGCGCGAGATTCTCACTCTCACTGTAGAGGCATTTGGCAAAAACGATCTGACAGAGGCAGTCAAGGTTGAACCTCTTGAGCAGGTTATTGACGATCTCACCAAGGAGATCAGAAATCACCATATCGAGCGTCTTCAGAAGGGCAAATGTGACAGCAGACTCGGCGTATTCCTCACAGATTATATCACAAACTGCGAGAGAGCCTCAGACCACTGCTCAAACATTGCTGTATGCCTGATCCAGACACACAACTCATCCTTCGAGACACATGATTATCTCAATGAGCTTAAGGCCGGACAGGAGCCTGCATTTGTGGGTCAGTTCACCATGTATCAGGACAAATATCATCTTGATGAGGATTCTAAAAAAGCAAAGAGTAAAAAATCATCTAAATAATATAACGCAATCAAAAAGCAGGATTTCTGATTAATTTCAGAATCCTGCTTTTTTCATCGTCTGGAAATGAAATGCTTCACAATCGTATAAAGCACTATGATGCACGCAAACACATATCCCATCACGCCAATCGCCGGTATGCCAAGTATCTTTGGCGACATATCTGTGGTACACACGATGCTTGAGCTGATTAGAAGTGCCATAACCCAAAGACCCATGACAATATTTCTCACCAGCCTGTGCAAAAGCCTCGCGAGCTCATCAGAAGCATGCATGTCAAGATTTATGCGTGTCTGCCCTCTTTGATATTCCTCGAGTATCTGCGCCAGTCTCTCCGGCAGCCCCAGCATGCGGTGAACTGATTTGTAGGCTGTCTTCCCGGCTTTTTTAAGCTCTCCCCGGAAATCAAAATTCTTAAACATCTCCTGCTTTATCCTCGCAGAAGCAATCCCGACCATGTTGATGCCGGGTGCAATATCCGCGAGCACTCCCTCTATCTGAGTGATGCCCCTCGCAAGCATTGTAAGACCGTGTGGCATAACAATACGGTTGTTCTTCATTACCTCCAAAAGCTCCTGGATAAACTCTGCGACATCGACCTGTCCCATATCCAGACTGCCGTATTTATTTATGATTATCTTGATATCCTTGTACAGCTTTGCCCTGTCAGGCTCACCCTTAAAGTCACCGATTGCAAGCACTGCATCCTCTATCATTCCTATATCGTTCATGGCGATGCCGTAAACAGCATTGCTAAGCTCCTTTTTGTCATGCTCTGTGAGCCTTCCCATCATGCCCATATCAATCCAGACGATTTTGCCATCCCTTATCCTGACATTGCCCGGATGCGGGTCAGCATGGAAGAAGCCATCCTCTATCACCTGTCTGATATAGTTGTCAATCAGCTTGCTGCCTATCTCCTCAAGGTCATAGCCCTCCTTTAAAAGGCCATCCTTATCATCGATATTAAAGCCCTTTATATACTCCATGACAAGCACATGTGATGTGGTATACTTGCGGTAAAGCTTTGGTGTGGCAACAAATGCAACATCCCTGTTATTGCGGGCAAACTCCTCAATATTGGATGCCTCAAGCAGGAAATTCATCTCCTCCTGTGCCACTGCCCACATCTCATCAAGCACCATGTCAAAATCCACAATGCCCTTTATTGAGATTGGCGGCACGAGCTTAACTGCCTTGTGAAGCAGTGCCATGTCCTTTGACATCACCTCGTGAATGCCCTTTCTTTGCACCTTCACGACCACCTGCTCACCACTCTTAAGCACTGCCCTATGCACCTGCGCTATAGAAGCTGCCCCAAGAGGCTTTTTATCTATTGAAGCAAAAACATCCTTCCATGAATAGCCAAATGAAGCATCTATGACAGCCTCCACCTGCTCAAACGGCATTGGCTCCACATCTGAGCAGAGCTTCATAAGCTCCTCGCAATATTCCTTTGGCAGAATATCCGAGTGAAGCGACATTATCTGTCCCAGCTTAATATAGGTAGGTCCCAGTTCCTGCAATATAAGTCTGAATTTTTCGGGTGTAAGTCCATGCGTGAGCTTGTACTTCTTCAGTACCGCTGTCATCTCCTTCAGGCGGCTGTCCATACTAGTTCACGCTTTCCTCTTTATCGTCCTCAGCTTCTATTTTTATCTCCACTGTCTGTGATTCTTCACCGGATGCAGCCTCTTTTTCTTCACCTGAAGTATTTTTTTCTTCGTCTGCAGCTTCTGCTACAATGTCCTCATCCTCGAAAAAGCTTTCTTCAGCTTCTTCATCCACGTCAGCCTCATCCATCTGTGCAAGCTTGCTCTTTAAAGCCTGTATCTGCTCAGGTGTCATCTTGTCCAAAAGCTCCTCGAGCTCCTCCGGTGACTGTGGCTTGACAGATACATTTACATTTTTCTTTACTGTATCCTTGATATTGTGCTTAAGCTCCTGATTGAGCACCTTGCCCTGCTCGACAGTCAGCTCGCCTCTCTTAACCATCTCATCGAGCACTTCCTTTGATTTCTCAGCGGTCACTGCCACTGTTCCTATTCCTGCAAGTAAAATCTTCTTTAATCCGTCTGTAAGTCTTTCCATGGTAAAATCCTCCGTTTCCTGGTTATTTATAATTGATTGCTCTAAATAAGCTCCTTATAAAGAGAATCAAAAATATACGCTCTTCATTCATAATTAATCATTAATCATAATAGAGAAGCAATCCTCGGCACAAAAATGATAAGTCCAACTATCGCAGCCATTATAGCTGCCACAAGCACCGCCCCTGCTGCCGTGTCCTTTGCCACCTTGGCAAGTGGCTTTCGCTCTGTCGTTACCAAATCAACAACAGACTCAACCGCGGTGTTTACCAGCTCAAGCGCTATCACCAGTCCAAACAGCGTCAGGCAGATGCACCACTCGGTCGGTGTTATCCCAAGCACCGCTCCTGCTATCACTACAAGTATAGCGACAGTGCAGTGTATCTTGATATTGCGTTCATTTCTGATGCATGTAAATATGCCCTCGAAGGCATAGCCGAAGCTTTTGTACAGAGGTGGTTTCTTTGCTTTTTTCATGTTGATACCTCTCGTGGTTTAATTTTGGAATTAGTTTTGCTGCCTTTTACTATGGTACTATTGTACAACTTTTTGGTTCAAAATAAAAGGGGATTGTGCAATATTGTTCAACTATTGTTCAAAAACCATTATTAAAAAGATATATGTTGCTGACATTTTAATTATTTTATGTTACTAACGCTTTAAATATTTCTTATTGACATTACGAATTTATCGTATTAACCTAAACGCGTAGAATTTATTTCAATAAAGGTAATCAGATATGACAAATTTACACTCCGATAAAATAAAAACAGCAAACCTGCATACTACAGCCAACCATATTTATACAAATACCAAGCTTCGAAGGCTTCTGGTTCCAATTATAATAGAGCAGCTATTGGCCTCTCTTATGGGAACTGTAGATACAATGATGGTCAGCAATGTAGGTTCTGCCGCTATCTCGGCAGTCTCGCTTGTCGATTCAATCAATATCCTTGTCATACAGGCACTTTCAGCGCTTGCCGCCGGTGGTGCAATTCTCTGTTCGCAGTATCTGGGAAGCCACAACACAAAAGGCGCCCGCCATGCTGCAAGGCAGGTATTTTTTGTCATGGCATTCCTGTCTGTTATTCTATCTGCTTTTTGTCTGATAACAAGAAAGCCGCTGCTTCGTGCCATATTTGGTGCTGTTGAAGCTGATGTAATGAGAAACTCACAGGTTTATTTCTTTTTTACATTGCTGTCATTTCCTTTTATAGGACTCTATGATGCCGGCGCATCTATTATGCGCGCGCAGAATAACAGCCGCAATCCTATGGTCATATCCGTTATTTCGAACTTTATGAATATCGGCGGCAACGCTATCCTGATTTTCGGCTTCGGCATGGGTGTTGAGGGAGCTGCTATTTCTACTCTCGTATCAAGGATATTTTGCGCGATTGTCGTTATCATACAGCTTCGAAAGGAAAATGAACCGATTTTCATCAAGAAGTATATGTCCATACGCCCTGAATGGGGCCTGATCAAGAAAATACTGCTTATCGGTATCCCATCAGGAATCGAAAACAGCATGTTCCAGTTTGGAAAGCTGGCTATCCAGTCTACTGTATCCACTCTTGGAACCGTGGCCATCGCTGCCCAGGCCATGACCAATATCCTCGAAAACTTAAACGGTATTGCCGCAATCGGAATAGGAATCGGTCTTATGACTGTTGTCGGACAGTGTCTGGGTGCCGGTCGAAAGGATGAAGCTGTCTACTATATCAAAAAACTGTCACAGGTATCTGAGGTCGTAATCATTGCCAGCTGTCTGATTATTTTCATACTCACAAAGCCTATCACGATGCTTGCAGGAATGGAGCCTGCCAGTGCAAGGCTCTGCTTTGAGATGGTTACCTTTATCACAATTACCAAGCCAATCTGCTGGGTACCATCCTTCATACCGCCATATGGACTGCGTGCCGCAGGCGATGTGAAATTCTCCATGATTGTATCCTGCTGCACAATGTGGCTTTGCCGTGTAAGCCTGTGCGTATATCTCTGCCGTGTATGGGGCTTTGGTCCGATCGCCGTGTGGATTGGCATGGCTTGTGACTGGCTGCTTCGTTCTATTATATTTACCGCCAGATTCCACTCAAGAAAATGGCTGAATCATCATGTGATTGATTGATAATAACAAGCTATACCCTGCTTTATTCACAAATCTGTATAAGTAAAGGAAAACCATGAAAAACTATCAACCGGACTATTACAACAAATTCAAATGTATTGCTGACAAATGCAGTATCACATGCTGTCAGGAGTGGAAAATCGCAGTAGATGACGCTACAAACCGCAAATGGAAGAAGCTTCCTCCTCCGGATACTTTATCTACAGCCCCTTTTTCTGCTGATAAAGTGTCTGGGAAAAGTGAGAATTTAAGCTCTTACACCTGCCATAAGGATGGCAGTCGTGTTATTAAACTGGACGAAAAACACCGGTGTCCGTTTCTTTCAAAGGATAAGCTATGTCATCTTGTAATGACATACTCAGATGAAGTGCTTTCAGAGACATGCACACTGTTTCCCAGAGAAATCCACCGGTTTTCAACACATGAGGAACGAACACTCATGCCGTGCTGTCCGGCAGTTATTGATTTGTGGTGCGAAAAGCCTGTCACATTTCCTGTAATATCCGAGACCATGGATAATTTATCTCCGGCATTTTTAATCCGTGATAATCTGATTAAACTGATATCTGACCAAGGGCTTTCAATGGAGCAGGCTTTGCTTGACGGGCTTTACATTTTATTGGAATTATATAAAAACCAACCAATCACCAAGGCACATATACAGGAATATTTTTCCGGACATACGCTTAATGAACTAAATACTGCCATGGAAGATATCCATATCCCGGACGAAGATACATTTATCGAATGCAATGAGCTGCTTCAGGATTTATCAGTAAATTATCGCAAAGAGGGTTTGTATACAGCCTTTCTTAAACCTTTACTGACCGAGGCTTGTAGATACTCCAATATTTATTCACAGTCAGATAACAATTCCATGAGCCGCAGCTTACAAACATCGCAAAAACAATTTTACTCATTGCTCACAGATTATGACATTGTTTTTCGCAATTATCTGGCAAACGAACTGTTTTCTGACCTGATATCGCCTGAAACAGCATCCACTAAAAAGATTATTGAACACATGATTATCAAAATGCAATGGATTATGATTGAATACACTGCTATCCGTCAAAGTCTTTTCCTGTGGTACAGTCACAATGCCAATAGTCCGTTGACATATGAAACCATCAGAGAGCATATTGTCATCATCTCACGCATGACAGGATATGATGACGATGACATACATGAATATCTGGAAAACAGCTTTGCAAAGCTCATATGGGATTGGGGCTACGCCGCACTCATTATGGGAATTAGGAAATAATCACTTAACGTTAATACAAAATAATTCCAAAGGAGATTTTTATTATGAGAGAAACAATTTTAGGCAATAACATACGAAAGGTTCCTTCAGTTGCAGTTGGATGCATGCGCCTTTCTGAAAAATCTAAGGATGAGATGAATCATTTTATTCATGCAGCTCTGGAACAAGGCGCATATTTCTTTGATCATGCAGATATCTACGGTGGCGGTATGAGCGAAAGTATATTCGGCGAAGCGTTTGCAGATGATCCATCCATAAAACGTGAAGATATGTATCTGCAGTCAAAATGTGGCATCCGCCAAGGCTTCTATGATCTCTCAAAGGAGCACATTCTGAAATCTGTCGATGGTATTTTACAAAGGCTCCATACCGATTATCTCGATCTTTTACTGCTTCACCGTCCGGATGCACTCGTAGAACCGGAAGAGGTTGCCGCTGCATTTGATGTCCTGTTTGAAAGCGGAAAGGTTCGCCATTTTGGTGTTTCAAACCATAAGCCGATGCAGATTGAACTGCTACAGAAGTATATACGCCAACCACTCGTTGTCAATCAGGTGCAGTTTAGCATCCCTGTTTCCAATCTTGTTGCAAACGGCATGGAGGTCAATATGGAAACACCCGGTTCAATTGATCACGATGGAAGTCTGCTCGACTACTGCCGACTCCACAATATCACTCTCCAGGCATGGTCTCCGTTTCAGATGCCGGCATGGAAAGGCTGCTTTCTCGGAAGCGACGAATACCCGGAACTGAATAAAAAACTTCAAGTGATAGCTGAAAAATATGGTGTCAGCGATACTACTATTGCGGCCGCGTGGATTTTACGCCATCCGGCAAATATACAAATCATTACCGGAACTGCAAGCGAAAGCCGCCTGAAGGAAATTATCGCGGCATGCGATATTACGCTGACTCGCGAGGAATGGTATGAGCTGTACCTGGCGGCAGGTCACCTACTTCCGTAGAAATTATCAGCATTATTTTTCAAAATGCTGATAATCCTTGGAATGCGTCCAATCGCCTCCCCACTCAAAGCCATGCTCCGTAAACAGCTTATAGCATAAATCATCATGGTCAATCTTGTGCGAAAAATCCTTGCTCCTGTCAACATAATCTGCGGCATTTGCAGGCTCAATTGAAAGCTCTCCATCGACTGTTTTGACATAAGGATTGTAAAGCGTGTTGATATCCACCGCCATTCCCATTCCGTGCTTGGATATCTTCGTGGTGTGGGAAATAAATCTGAAATTGAAGGCCGATGAATTATTATCGCTCATAGATGCCTCATCATCTGCATCGTATTCATCAACGAGCCGGACTTTTTCTATTTGATATCCGGACTCATAGAGCTCCTTGAATATTTCAAGTACATCATCTGCAATATCTTTATTGACAACCAGCTCACCTTCATGCACCTGATTGTCAAAGCCTACGTGTAATACATGTATATATCGCAGATTTTCTCTGGGGAGTGTACAATCTGCCTTGTAGGATTTGCCCTGCATTTTTTCAAAAATGTCATCCGGGATTTCGGATATGTAAAATTGCTCTTTATTATTCTCATAGGTCGGATCCAGAATATCTGCTTCAGATGTACTCGTGTCAGGTGTATTCGTATCAGATACACTCGTATCAGATATACTTGTGTCATGTATATCTTCACATGTATTTTCTGATACATTTATAGACGATTTATCATTATGCTCTTTCTTATGATTTTTAATGAATTCTCTACCCGCAAGTGTGACGATAAGCAGCGATGCCGCGGCTGTGATTATTATGTTTGTGTGTTTTTTCATATTAGCTTTATGCCTTTCATATTGTTCGAAGCATTACTAATATCTATTGTAGTAATGAAATATTTTATTTTCAATAGGCATTGTTAACAAACGTTATTAAACCATTAGAGGATTATAGGTGGAAACAGTGAAGATACCCCGTATTATTATAAAATTACAAATGTGTTGTTTATAAATCCTGTTGCAGCCTCTCATATATTTTCTGTATATCTGGTTGAGTTGGAGTAAATTTTATTCCTCTTTTCAGCATTCCCAAAACTTTTCTTGCTTTTTGTTCAATTTCTTTTGCAGCATGTTCACTGGTTAAACGAAGATGATTACCTGCTATAGTGTATTCCCGTTCTATATATTTTTCTGAAATTGGAAACATATCCTGTATCAGAAAAGCGCTTTCATGACTATCATCAAGTTTCACAATGTGAATTATATCACAGGTTCTTCCTTTACCGGTTCTTTTACTTACTATTTTCTTATACTTATCAATCCGACTTGAAAGAGGAATCATCCAATATATTCCATTATAATTGCTATCTTCAAAACAATAGTAGTGTGGTCTATTTTGTTTTTTATTTCCTTTCAAATATGGATCCGACATATCCGAAAAAAAGCTATCTTTGATAATATAAAAACCATTCCTTATCATTTGTTAATCTCCACAAAAAAAGTCTCTTGCACTACTGCAAAAGACTTTTTCAACCCGACCATTTATATACCACATATCGGCCAGTGGTAAACTTTCAACCCGACCATTTATATACCACATATCGGTCAGTGGTAAACTTTCATCTATATCTTAACAATTCCAGCCAAAAAAGTCAACCAATCTTCAATTTATCTTTAATAATTTCCATTGTCACCTTACTGCAAAGCTTTCCTCCAAATTCACCGGCTTTCTTTAAAATCTCTAATTCCTCCTTCACGCAATCCTCATACACAGCCTTTGGTAGATTTTGTGCAACATGCTTCATATGTTTCAATTCAAATTTCTCCGGTAAAATCCCATCATCAACCAACTTATGATAGCACTTCATAACCCTTGCATCTGTTACAATCATGCGTATATACTCTTCTGCCTCTGCTTTTTCGTTCAATTTATTCGGATCTTCAAGTTTCCTTTTATGATTCTTCTTCTGCGTTTCCTTGAACTCTGGATTTACATATTTTAATATATGCGGACCTCTCTCCTGCTCCAGTGCAGTCTGATTCTTTATGACGATTCCCTCTTGCTGCGTGCCATATGCCGGGTCATTGGCAAAGCTGAGACAATGACTCCAACTCATAAATGGTCCATAGTATAATTCATGCGGATAACAAAAATCATATTTTTCAGCAAATTTTTTAACAAAATCCTGTGACAGCCATCTGCCTGAAACTGTATCATACACACTAAATAAATACCATTTGTTATAATTAGACTCGTCATAAATGACCGTATGGCTCACAAGCCACTCTCCAAAAAATATATAATTCGGATATTTAATAAATGGCTCCCTATCCAGACTCTCAACATAAGTCAAAAAACCTCTCAACTGGTTGCTGAAATCAAGTTCATTTTTACTGCTAAAACATCTCAGTCTATCCAGCTTTTTGTCATAATATATACTTGAATTGGCACCATCTATTTTCTCAGTAATACTGATTATATCTCCCTGTATAAATGCATCCGTGTTTTTTTCAAGTGTCAGCGTATCATCAACAACCACGTCTTGTGTCCTTAGTCTTTGAATCTCAATATAATGTTTCATTTTACTCCCTCTATTCGCACTTATAACCATTGGTTATTAATACCATATCATATCCAATGGTTATTGTCAACACAAACATTGAAAAAAGCTAAATTATAATTTATAATCTTTTATGGTTACATTCCGTCACTTGAATATCGATTTTTAAGAAGGAGCTTACCTATGAAATTTCAACCTGAAAGATTAATCCAACTCAGAAATTCACTAAATATAAATAAAGCTGAAGCCGCACGCCGCCTTAATATTTCGCCAATGGTATATGGCCGCTATGAAAACGGACAACGTGAACCCTCTTATCCTACAGTCGGTTTCATTGCGCATACATTTAATTGCAACATAGATTTTCTTTACGGAACATCTGATAAGACAGATCCTGATTATATTATTGTTTCTTCATCCAATGATGCTGAGCTTTATTCACTCATCAAAATGATCAAGCAGGACAGCAATGTAGAAGGCAGAATACTTACATATGCACGCAAGCTGCTAGAAAAATAAAATACCATGCCAATCAAAAAAAGCGGTGTATATAAACTACATCGCTCTTTTTATTCAGGCAACCCTCTTTATCATCAAAAGGCAAAATCCTTTATCCTCACACATTTTCTCGTTATTTTATTCATTTCCTAGGCTAAAGATTTTTGCCCCTTGAGGATAAAAGGGATTGCCTTGGGATATTGAGAATTTGACCTTGTATGAGTATTATAGCGTGCTCATCGTGTTTTGTCGAGTTCCATATTATGAAATTCGACTGTTCTGTTGTATTAAAGATAAAATATATGACACTATTCCAGTTGTCATTATGACACTTATAGCAATCCAAAAAAGTCCCATTTTTATATGTTTACTACCTTCTTTTGATTTTCCACATGTCCACTTTAATAATCGTTTCCAAAATCTTTTTCCTTTCTTTTCCATTGCTACATTGAGAACAGCAATAATATATAAATCTGACCAAACTATATATAAAAGAAATACTCCCGTAAAAAGCAAACCAACCATCTGAAACATCGCATACTGTCCTGAAGGATTAGTAAAGTATGTTTGAATCGGACCATTAATTATTATCTGTTGTTTCAAATAATCAAAATTAATTTGACTATTGTAAATCGGACTATTAATAATACATATTAATATTGGTATTACCCAAACAGATACCATATTAAAAATTCCTATTTGTTGTAAATTCTTATCATACGAAATTCCATTCTTTTTCCCTTTATAATATATCGTGCATGTTAATAATTCTATCAGCAAAGATATAACGATAAACCCCAATAAAATCTGCCAACGATATTGCACATATACTCCAACTGCAAAAATTAACACTAATCCTCCCAATAGTACTGTACCATTATCCGTCTCTCCACTCTTTCGATTTCTATTCCGAGTATAATTCTGAGATTCATTATCAATTATTACTTGCTTTTCGATAATTTTAGGTTCATTGTTTTGATTGGCATTAACTTCTCCATTATCAGTACTTATATTAACTTGTCCTCCAGAAATAATGAGCTGTATTATAGTCTTTGAACCGTCATCTCTATTTTCTTCCAAGGCATTTCCTCCATTAGTAATTTTCCTATATCAATATAATTAAAACAACATTTTATAAGCT
>ERZ1026776.379-NODE-379-length-31843-cov-8.244558_pt1 | contig 31843 bp, 28 predicted proteins | sample MGYA00380125_ERZ1026776 | MGnify/ENA primary metagenome ERZ1026776 (study PRJEB33269, sample SAMEA4719761) | human gut metagenome | biome: human-associated habitat; feature: organic feature; material: feces | place: Cameroon | collected 2013-10 ...
GTCAGATGTGTATAAGAGACAGGGTGACAAGCACTGGGTTCTCTACAATCCAACTTGTTTTATGCCAACAAAAAACTGGAACGGAAAAAAGATTTTAAAGTTTAATTATCGTGATTTCAAGGGTGGTCGATTGGAAGTTCCAATCAACGCAAGCAGCTGCTGTGGTATGTTTTCCTGGGTAACTCTTCCCGAAGGATTCCAGATCGGCGGACTGTTCAACACGCGCGGAATCAAGGACATGAACCTGATGTTCGCGGGCTGTGTTATGCCAAAGGGCTTCTCGCTCGGCGATCATTTCCACACGAAGGAAGTTGAAGATATGCGTTATATGTTCTACCAGAGTTCCGTATCGGAAGCATTTGATTTCGGTAAGATCTTTGATACAACGCATGTCACAAATATGGAATACATGTTCTCCGAATGCCGTATTCCGGATGGTCTGAAATTCCCGGAACGGTTCCTGACTGCGCAGGTAACGAACATGGATCACATGTTCTACGAAAGTATCTTCCTGGGCAAGGCGGATTTCGGCGACGGATTTGTTGTATCGCCGGGCACGAACACGAACGATATGTTCACGGACTGCATGTTCGGGGACGAGAAGATTGACAACAAGTACAACCAGGATTTCAACTATGTGAAATCTCGCCTTAGTTAACGGAATTTGCGTATACTTAAGTTAAACGAAGCACGCTGTATAATTCTTGATACTTCATATCGGAGCCGGAGAATATACGATGTATTGAAACTAAGAAGTACTAAATGTTCTGGTTCAAATCATAATACCGTACGCAACCGCCGCCAATTCGCCATCCGTGGCTCAGTGGCGGCTTGTTTGAACATCGTGTTCAAACATTGCTGGTAACTCACAGAACATCAAGTACTTCTAAGTTCCAAACATATGTATATTCTCCGGCTCCGATACGAATTTATCAGTATTATACAGCGTGCTTCTGTATTAACTGTATGGTTTATGCAAATCCCTTACATCCAAGGCGGGACATGAAGGAAATTGTGAAATTCTCAACATAAATTAAGATGCACCACAAATATCTTTCTAATGCAGACCGTTGAAGCACGTCGGCACTTAATGAGTGCGAAGCGCGAATTTAGTACCGCTACGTGCTGAACCGAGCGAGAGCGCGTCTGCATAGAAACATATTTGTGGTGCATCTCTTTATATAATCATCTTTCACAATTTCCGTATTGTTTATTTCACATATTTTCGGTAGAACGTATCGAGTTCGAGCGGCTTGTCGTAGTAGTAACCTTGGATGCATTCGACACCTGCGTTTCGTACGATGGAGAGTGCTTCCACTTTCTCGACACCTTCCGCACAGACTGCGATACCAACCTTCTTGCAGTATGTAACGATGAATTCAATCAGCGCTTTGTCCTTCGGTTTCTCCGTGATGCTCCGCGTCATCGTGTGATCGAGCTTCACCATGTCGGCAGGAATGTCTTTGAGTACGGTCAGTGACGCATAGCCGGTTCCAAAGTCGTCAAGCGCGATGCTGATACCCGCGTCCTTGAATGTCTGCAAGACATCCGATAGAAATGACGTCTGCTCCACACGGCAGCTCTCCGTCAGTTCCAGCATGACCGCATCATGCGGAAGCCGGTAATAGTCAAGCCGTTCCACGACATAGCCTAAGAGCTCCGGATCTTTAAACTGTACATAAGACACATTGATCTGCAGACGTTTCAGCGGCATATGCCCGATCTGTTCCCGCCATCCGGCGAGTGTCTGCAAAGACCGGTCGATCACCCATTTCCCAACCCGGATGATCTCCTTGGAATTCTCCAGAATCGGAATAAAATCCATCGGACTGATCACACCGAATTCCGGATGGGTGAAACGGAGTAATACTTCCGCTGCATCGCAGACCTCACTCTTTGTCTCCACGATCGGCTGCATCACAATGCGGAAGCCCTTACAATCTGCCTCAACACACTCCCGGATTGCCTCCTTCAGACGTGTCATATATTTCTTCTGTGCAAATAATTCCTTGCTGTAGAATACAACATCATCGGTATTCGTCAGCTTTGCATGATCAAGGGCGTAAAACAGATTACTCTGAATCTGGTCTAAAAACTCCCCATCTTCAGGGAAGAATGCTGCCGCTGCCTTAAACCGCAAATGTACCACCTGACCGGATACAACCAGATTCCGCATAAAGTTGTCTACGAATTTCTTGTATTCTACAACGCGCTCCACACCTGCATCCTGCATGACAATCGCAAAATTCGCCCCGTCCATCCGGAACACATGGCAGTTATGACGCACACCCTCGCGTAGCTTCTCTCCGATTAGGGCAAGCACCTTGTCTCCATAAGCATAGCTGTATTCTGCATTGATCCGCTTGAAGTTCTCCAGACCGATCATGAGGATTCCGCCCCGCGCGCGATCATCCAGCAGACGGTTTAACTCGCTCCGGAACTGATGAACGGTCCACAGGTTCGTAACTGCATCAATCTTTGTCTGATATCCCATATTCGTGACAAGACCGCCAAACCATTCTGCTTTTCCATCCGCATCGTAAGTCATGTATCCGCGGCAATTGACCCACACATACTCCCCTTGTGCGTTCTTGATACGGTATTCACAGTTATGATACGGCGTTACACCATGGAAAAGTTCCATGATGTCATCTGTAAACTGTTCCACATCCTCCGGATGAATCCGGCTGATCCATTCCCGCGTGGAATCTCCGAATATCTCCCCCGGTAATCCGAAATATTCCACCGCCGATGCAGACCAGCGTGTTATATCTTCTTTCATGTTGCCATAAAATAAAAAAGTTTTGCCCGGTGCTTTGGATACCAGGTCAAAATAACGTGACTCAAATTCTGACTTGTCCACTCATACACGCTCCTTCCCTCATGCTTTTCATTCTCTTGTGTATGCATATCAGAATGTTTACATTTTTTGCATATTTTTTCTTATTCCATTATATAGGATATTTTCCAAATAGGCAATACATACTGCCAGAATATGAAAACAATCGTGCAAAACCGTTCCGATTTCCTCCGGTTCCTTCCGATACGAGCGATACAGACTGTTGAAGCTTGTCCGGGAGAAGCATTTATCTACCGCATCCCGCATATTCGGCAGGATTGCAAGCATATCCTGCATATAGATATGCAGCTGTTTCTCGTAGCGGATATGCGCAAAAAATCCCCCGGTGTACTGCATCGTATGCGGAAAAGTAAAGCGATCTGCCAGATAATGTGTCGCCTTTCCAAGCCGGTAATAGTCATGCACCGACAGCTCCCCGCGCTTTTTTAGCTCATGGTACATCCGGTTGACAAAAAAACGGGAGCCTTCCGCCGTATGACCACCGATCAGCATACGCCGGTGGTCATTTAACGACAAAGGTCCCGCATCTTTTTGTTGTCTGTATGCGCGCAGTAACTGGAAATATCCGTGGATGTATGAACATTTGTTAACATCCGGCATGATATTTCCAAGTACAAATGCGTATTTTTTGAATGGCTCTTCTATCTCAAATGCACGTGCAAGATAACGCCCTAAGGCAAGATGATCTTTGGTTTGCATAAATCGAATCCCTACTTCTGTTCTTTTATTTCCAGCTCCGGCTGCATCGAAGCAACCTTCGTGTTCGCCGGGATGGATGTCGTGACAAAAGAGTTTCCGGCTACAACAGAATTCTCACCGATCACAGTCTCGCCACCTAAGATAGTAGTATTCGCATAAATCACAACATTATTCTCGATCGTCGGATGACGCTTCACACCGGAAAGCAGCTGTCCCTTCCGTGTGGAGAGTGCTCCAAGCGTTACGCCCTGATAAATCTTCACATGATCACCGATGGTCGTTGTCTCGCCGATGACGATTCCCGTACCATGATCGATACAGAAATATTCGCCGATCGTCGCACCCGGATTGATGTCGATTCCGGTCAGTCCGTGTGCATATTCCGTCATGATACGCGGAATATACGGTACATTTAACTCATATAGGACATGTGCATACCGATATACAAAAATCGTAAAAATCCCCGGATAGGAAAGAATGATATCCTGATGGTCCTTCGCCGCCGGATCACCGTTAAATTCCGCATCTACGTCCTTTAAGATCATCGCCTGAATGTCCGGAATCTTCGCAATAAATGTTGATGTATACTCCTCCGCTTTCGCCCGGATATCTACATCGGCAAGCTCCTTGTTATCGAACTTTAACGCGACACGAACCTGCTTAAACAGCCGTTCATAGAGGATTGCCAGCGTGCTGCCGGCGAAATTATCTTTGGAAACATATGCCATATTTTCAGAGCCGAAAAATCCCGGAAATGTGACCGTGCGCAGCCCTTCTATGATCGAAATGATTGCGTCCCGGTTCGGTACACAATCACCAAGTGACATATCAAAAATCTTCTGTGCTTCGTAGTTTTCCTTCAGGCGCGCGGTTGCCTCCTGAATGGTTTTATTAACAATTGTTCCCATAATCTGCCTCCAATATCTATTCAAACCATAATCACCTCACGCTCTCAGATGCATATGCCGAACTGCATTTTATACCGGACGCATATATTGCATTTCTGTTCATACTATATTATGATATAGAAAAATTGCGCGGATGTGCAATGGTTATTTGTATTTTCAATATGTATACTATACTATTATAAAACAAAAAAGTCCAAGGAATTTTTCGGAGGAGCTATGAATAAGAAAGCATTGATTGCTATGAGCGGCGGTGTCGACAGCAGCGTGGCAGCCTTCCTGATGAAGGAGCAGGGCTACGAATGCATCGGTGCCACCATGAAATTATATCAAAACGATGACATCGTCATCAACAAGGAACACACCTGCTGTTCCTTAGACGACGTGGAGGATGCCCGTGCGGTGGCACATTCGATGGGGATGGATCACTATGTCATGAACTTCAAGGAGCATTTCAAAGAGCAGGTCATGGACAAGTTCGTGCACTGCTACGAATGCGGTATCACGCCAAATCCCTGCATCGACTGTAACCGCTATCTGAAATTCGAATATCTGTACAAACGGGCACAGGAGCTTGGAATGGATTATGTTGTAACCGGACATTATGCACAGATCATACAGGATGAAGCTACCGGCCGCTATCTGTTGAAGAAAGCAGTCGACCCGAGCAAGGATCAGAGCTATGTGCTTTATTCCCTGACGCAGGACCAGCTTGCGCATACACAGTTTCCGCTCGGCGGCATGCCGAAGAGCGAAACGCGCGCCATCGCAGAAGCGCACGGCTTTGTCAACGCGAAAAAGCATGACAGCCAGGATATCTGCTTCGTGCCAGATGGAAACTATGCGAAATTCATCGAACAGCATGCGTGCAGGACGTATCCGGAGGGTGATTTCGTTGACGTCCACGGCAATGTCCTAGGACGCCACAAGGGTATCATCCGCTATACGATCGGACAGCGCAAGGGACTTGGACTGGCACTAAAAGAGCCGATGTATGTCATGGATGTCGACATTGAGAAAAACCAGGTTGTCCTCGGGCGAAATGAAGACCTCTTCTCGAAGCGTCTTGTCGCAGATGATGTGAATTTCATTTCGATCGACCATATTGATGCTCCAATCCGCGTCACAGCAAAGGTACGCTATCGTCATACGGAAGCACCGGCAACCGTAAATCCTCTTCCGGACGGAAGAATCGAAGTCATCTTCGATGAACCGCAGCGTGCAATCACGAAGGGACAGGCCGTTGTCCTCTATGATGGGGATATCGTCGTCGGTGGCGGCACGATCTATGAGACGGAAAAATTATATTAAAATAAATAAAAACTCGTAAACCAGCATACACTTTCCGTGTCCACATGTGTCTACGAGTTTTTTATTATTTTATCGTCTATTATAACTGACGCTCAGCGTCCTCAACCCCGCCATATCCATACAGTCTCGTCATATTATTCATGATATCATAGGTCAGATTGCCACCCGCCTGTGCAATATCCGTTATGAATTTTCCAAATAAGATAAACGTCCGGTCTCCGTAGGCTGCCGCGTCTCTGCGCAGCGCAGTCTCGATCGTTTCCTGTGCATCATTCGTATAGATAAACCGCACATACCCCGCTATCTTCGGATAGTGATCAATAAATTTCTGCAGCCAGTCTAATTGCAGCTGTACAAGATCCTCTTCGATTGCAATGCGTTTTTCTCCACGTGTAACAGTCACGCCATCCCCGGATCTGCAGTCCTGAAGATAGCTTGTCAGCAATTCATCCGGCCATGCCATATAACGGCTTTTTCGCATGATAAAAAACGTATTCCAGTCATCCGGGTATATACGGCTTCCATACATATTCCACTCTGCATCAATGATTGCGGCAATCACTTCCTCCCTGTCAAAACACTTCTGTGCTCCTACTTCATGCGAAAGCCCCATTGCTTCTTCCAGATCATACTTTGATGGTCCGGTTGTTTTTTCTCTTGCCGCCTGTTTGAGATCATTCACGTATTCACGGTAATTTTCCTCCATCTCGGCATCCTCAACTGCTCCAAAATCACCACGATCCACACGCTGTATCAGATCTTGTGCATATACATCCAGAAATGTATCCGTTCCCTTCACAACCCCCTGCATCTTTAATTCCATCAGCAGGTATTCCGCAATGTCCTCAAAACAGGACACAATTTCATCCTTGTAATTCGTCTCATGCGCATTGTATATCCGTCCTTCCCACGCTGCGGCCTGATTGGGAATCACCGCAATCCGGTCTAAGATCGGAGCCACGCTGTCAATGAGTGACAGACTCTGCATGCCCTTACGCATCCATTTGTAATAAGGCGCATACTTCTGATTCAACAGATAGATAATCTCCATCGTATACTGCATTCCTTTTGTCACGCAGAGACTCGCCGTCACATAATCCTGCCTTGCCATCATCCGCGCGTAATTTGTCTGTGCTGTCTGCGCAAATCCATGAAGCTTCTCCGCAAGCCTCATCATCCAGACCTTCGTCGGATAATACTCAAGCAGGCTTTCCCGTATCTTCGTAAATGCACCTGTATCATCCCGGAATACCATACCATTTGTTGCCGCAGCCAGCTTCTCCTCCGATATCTGTCTCCAGCTATCCGGAAGTATATAGCCTCCTTCCGGTGTTTTCTGCACTTTCACGCCTAAAAGATTTTCATAGAATTCCCGCACGGAAGATACACCTCTTCTGTGAGATAATACTTTATTCTCCGAATTCGTTGGTGCCTCAATTCCATTTTTATACAAAAATTCAGCTCCAAAATCAACCAGAAGCTGTTCGTATGATTTTTGCACCATCGCACCGATGCTGCGATAATCCTCTTCCGAAAGCCACAGACAAAATCCAAGCGCAAAATCATGGTCTCGGGAGATTGCATCATCATATCCGAAGCATTCGGATCCTTCCCCCACAAGACCAACAGCGATTCTGGCTTCATAATCCGGAAATTCCTCGTGAATCATCTTTGCTCCATACATCTCATAAAACCGTTTGCACACATGCAGCCAATTATTTTCTGCATCCGGCTGTACGACATCTTCTGATAATGTATCCACATAATCTTTATCCTGTGGCGCAGGGGCAATATTAGGAGGTACAGATTCTGCATGTTTCTCACCCATATGCACAATATTCGTCAGATATTCCACCGATGCCTGCGGTTTCATATCGGCTGTCAAAACGGCTGTCTGTTCTTCCTCTTCATCGTCTCTTTTTTTCATTGCATCTGCATAATACTTCGCCTGCTTATACCGTTCTTCGATACGAAGATACGCATCGGTCTTCCCAACATGTTTCTCCATTTCCTGCATTGCCTGCGCATAATAGTCTGCTCCCTGCACATATGCTTCCCGCATACATAACGCATCCCCCATGGCAGCAAGTGCCGTACTGTAATGATAGTCTCTTTTTCCATCCCATTCAAAGATTCGAAGCGCACGTTCCAGACACTGCAGGGCTTCCTCATACAGCATAGACGCGGTCGTTCCATCCACACGCTGTCCGTTTTTTCCTGCAGGTACACCACCCGCAAGCTGCAACAGAACCTGTGCCAGATTGCATCGTGTTGTCGCCTGCTCTTCCCATGCATTTTGCTGCATATCCACAACTGAAAGTGCACGCCGGAACATATTCTCCGCCTGTCTCAATTCTCCACTGCTCTGATAGACAAACGCCCAGTTATTATAAAGCGTTGCAAAGCGGTAATCCCCCGCCGAAAGCTTCTCCCTGTAGATCACTTCCACACGTTCAAACAGACTCTGTGCCTTCATATAATATCCAAAGATACGGTAGGAATTTGCAACATTCAGCAATCCGGTTGCGTATTCCACAGTACCTTCCATTCCCATCTTGACAAGCGTGTCCTCGATGTCTGCACAATAACGAAGCCCTTTTGCATTTTGTTTTGTATCTCTGCACAACCCCATCATTTCGTTCAGCAAGGAAAGTGCCGATGTATAATCCCGCTCGTCCATCGCCACTTCGATATTCGTTGTCAGGAAATCTTCTATATCTTCCAGCGAATGACTTCCAAACATATTATCATAATCCATCAATACCTGATTGATATCCATCAGTCGTACCTCCTCTTTTCCCAAATATCTTTATGCACACGCCTTTAACTGCATCGCATCGACAATGCGGTTGCGCACCAGCTTCGCAATCTGTTCCGTTGTAAGCCCCTCATACTCTTCCGGATAGATTGCCGGCAGGAAATGCACCTGTGTTTTGACCCGCCGCAGGGAATTAATCTCAAACGGCTTGTAAGAATCGATCAGCAATACCGGAACAATCGGACAGTTCGCACGCACTGCACATTTAAACGCCCCCGGCATAAATTCCTTGATTGCATTGCGGTTATGGAAATACCCACCCTCCGGAAATACAATATATCGTCTCCCCTTTTTTACTTCTTTTGTCACCTTCCGAACTGCATCAACCTGACTTTTGATGTCCGTCTTGTCAATACGGCAGCCATCAATCAACGTTATAAACTGATTGACAATAATCATCTTCGAGCGCTTTGCATCCATCATCACAGTACAAGGCTTCTTATGTGCATCCATAATTCCAAGTGCATCATACTTTCCCTGATGATTGGCATACAATACATACCCCCCCTCTGCCGGCAGATTCTCCACGCCGGTCACACTCGTTCGTATCCTGCCATTTCGTTTCATGACATGAATCACACGGAGTGCTACGCGATAACGGTCTGCCTCAGAATATTGTTCCGCATTTTTTTCTATATAACTTCCCTTTGCCAGATAGTAAATAATATACGGCAAAGAAATAATAATCACATACCAAAATCGTAGCATTTTCTCTCTCCAAAAAAATAAAAGGATCTTGTCAAAGACCCTTTTATTGTAACACTGAATTGTTAGAAATAGCAAACCTTTTGTGCATTTATTCGCTCTGTTTTGACTTGTAATATTCATCAAACAGCTTATTTGCCGCCTCCAATGTCTTACTGCTGATATCCGGCAGATCTTTGCCCCATGCGGAAGCTGCCTGCTTAAAGCCTTTCTCCATTGCGCTCTGCATCTGACGCATCTTGTCCTCATCGTCGCCGGCGAGAGCACTTGCAAAATCAAACAATCTCTGTGAAGTCTGCTTTACGCCCCAGTATCCATCCTCGGAGATATCTTCCTGTGCCTGTGCCTTTGTGGCAGCATCCACAGTGAAATTCCCATTTGCAAAAATCTTCCAGATAGAATCATCACCGTTTGCAATTCCATACATACCAGCCTGCTTACCAAGCATCTGGGATACGAGATTTGTGAGACTGTTCTGTCTGTTTTCCTGATCTGCTTTGAGCTGCTTTACCAAAGCTGCGCGGTCTTCCTTGCTCATCTTGTTGATGGAATATGGTGTCTTGGCACTTTCCTGCGTGTTCTTCTCGTAAACCGCATCCTTCTCTGTCTCCGCAGAAGCCTTCTTCCCGGATGTCTCCGCAGCCTTTGCTGTTACGCTGTAATCAGAAACGGTCTCGCTTGCAGCCTGCATACCTGCCATTGCATTTACTGTCATTCCCATGTTCTTTTGCTCCTTCCTTAGAATTGTACGCACTTCCCTGTGCTTTGGGTAGGCGGAACCTCCACCTCTGTATATTCTATCGGTTGTTTCATCCGCACAATTAACACCAAATAGGCGGATTACTCCCAAACGCCTTAATGAAATGGCCGGATCCGGTAGGTAACACCTAATTCATCGCAGATTGCCCGGCATTTTGCCTCTTCTTCTCTCGTGATCGTTGTCTCTACGGTACTTAAGACCACCTTAGGTACATAACGCTTCGCATCCTTGGCGAACTTCAGCATTGCTTCAAAGGAACCATCGCCAAACTTGCTTCGCACAATCTCCTGATACCGTTTTGCATCCGGTGTGTTCAGGCTGATGGAAATCGTATCGATCAGTCCGGCAAATTTCGGTGTGATATCTTCGTTCCAGATCAAATCTCCAAGTCCGTTTGTGTTAATGCGGATTGGCTTGTCATAATGTGCTTTCAGATATTTTGCAATCTCAAGCAGTGCATCCAGCCGTTCGGTCGGCTCACCAAATCCACAAAATACAATCTCTTCATACGGAGCAACATCCGTCTTCTCAAATTCCGCAATCACTTCCTCCACGCTCGGCTCATGCTCCAGCCACAGAGGCGCATCATTTACCTCCGATACATGATCACGTGTCTGTCTCTCGCAGAACGTACATGCACACGGACAACGGTTCGTCAGATTCACATATAATCCATTATGCACCTTATACAATATCGTCATTGCTTTTCTTACTTCACTACTCATTTTTCTCACCTGTCAATCTTACATTACTTTCAAACATTCGGTTAAATCCAAGCCATTCCGTCTTGTCTGCGTTCTCCCGGATAATCTCGGTAAATGTCTGCAATTTTGCATCCATATTATCGGCATGTGCCAGCGCCATTGCCTCGATCAGTGCCGGCTTCTTCGGGGAACCGTATTCCAGTTCTCCGTGATGCGCCAGGATGCAGTGTTTCAGTTCATTTGCAAGCTTGGCTGGGAATCCCGGAATCTCTCGTATCTTATCCGCGATCATCATCGTGCCCATCACAATATGTCCGACCAACTGTCCCTCATCGGTATAATCATTCTGCGGGAAATCGGAAATCTCATCAACCTTACCGATATCGTGGCAAATAGCCGCCGTTACCAGCAGATCATGATTGACAACCGGATAGTTCGCCGCAATATACTCGCACAACTTCGCCACGGACAGCGAATGTTCCAGCAAACCACCAATAAATCCGTGATGGATAGACTTGGCTGCGGAATGCTTCTTAAACTTCTCCACAAATATCTTGTCTTCTATAAAAAACATTTCCAATAGTTTATGTAAATACTGATTTTTTACACCTTGAATCAGTCCCAACAGTTCCTCATACATCGTGTCAATGTTTTTCGTCGAACATGGCATATAATCTGCCACATTATATTCTCCCTCGTCAGCCACGCGCACCCGCTTGACATTTAACTGCAACGCGCCGTTAAAGCTTGTCACCTGCGCATCAATATGAATATAGTCCATCGGTTCAAAATGCGCAATCGCATTGGAAAGTTCCCAGATTTTTGCATCTGCTGTACCCGTCTTATCCTGCAACTGCAGGGAATAATATGTTTTACCGGCTTTTGTCTTTGCCACGACTTTATTTTTACACAGATAGACTTCCGATATCATCTCGCCTTCGTGCAATTCTTTGATATAATTCATGTTTATGCTTCCTCCATCCAGCTTCACTCTTCCATATTTATATCACTTATATATGCTTTTCGCAAGCTTATAATAAGAAGGATATTTCTTGTCAGTCCCCTAAATATATGCTATCTTAATTTTATACTATTTTATAAGGAAAAAATTATGAACAAACGAAGCTTACGCATATTAGAATTTAATAAAATACTCACAATGGTGAACGAATACGCAACATCCCCTATGGCAAAGCGGCGTATCGACCGCATGAAACCGCAGCGGGATATTGATGTCATCCGCAAATTACAGGAAGAAACAAACGACGCATTAAATCGATTGAACCGCCACGGGAATATCAGTTTTTCCGGGTTGCGGGATATTGGCGCATCCATCAAACGATTAGAAGTACAGGGAACCCTTACTTCGCGCGAACTTTTGGATATTGCCGCTGTCCTGCAGGTTGCAAAAGCGGCGAAACAATATGGCGACGGTTCAGATCTGACAGAAGCGCTCGCAAGCCGGAATCAGGAACCGGTCTCCCAGACTACATTTGACTCTCTGACCGAACGATTCAATATGTTACTTCCACTAGAACATATTTCATCCGAAATCACCCGCTGTATTCTTGCAGAAAATGAATTCGCGGATGATGCCAGCTCCGGTTTAAAAAATATCAGACGCGAAATCCGTCTGACAAACGATAAACTCCATCAACAACTCGACAAAATCATCAAAAGTGACGCAAATCGCGACCAGTTGCAGGATTCTCTGATTACCATGCGAAACGGCAGATACTGTATTCCGGTCAAACAGGAATACCGTTCCAAATTTCCTGGCATGATTCACGACCAGTCCTCTACCGGTTCTACCCTCTTCATTGAACCGATGGCTGTTGTAAATCTGAACAACCAGATCAAGGAACTGGCGAACGAAGAATTACTGGAAATCGAGAAAATACTGGAAAGCTTAAGTGCTCAGGCTGCAGCCTATGTCTCTGATATTGCATATGATCTGGAACTCCTGACAGATCTGGATTTTATATTTGCAAAGGCAAAATTTGCCCGTGCAACGAACAGTACACGTCCAATCTTCAACACGGATGGTATCATCGACATCCGTCAGGGACGCCATCCGTTACTAGAAAAGCACACGGTTGTACCGGTTGATATCCGGCTCGGCGAGACATATAATCTGCTGATTATCACCGGTCCAAATACCGGTGGTAAAACAGTTTCCTTAAAGACACTTGGGCTGTTTTCCCTCATGGGGCAGGCAGGTCTTCATATCCCGGCAATGGAGGAATCGCGTCTGGCTGTCTTCGACGATATCTTTGCAGATATCGGTGATGAACAGAGTATCGAACAGAATTTATCGACCTTCTCCTCCCACATGAGCAATATTGTCTATATCGTACAGCACGCAACGCCGAACACCCTGTGTCTGTTTGACGAGCCCGGTGGTGGAACAGCCCCTGTTGAAGGCGCAGCACTTGCAGTATCCATCTTAAATTACCTTAAAAGTATGGGTGCTCGCTGCATGGCAACCACACATTACAGTGAACTTAAAACCTATGCACTTTCTTCTGAAGGTGTCGAAAATGCCTCCTGTGAATTCGATGTTGCAACCTTGCGGCCGACGTATAAATTAACGATTGGAATTCCCGGCAAATCCAACGCTTTTGCAATTGCAAGCAAGCTCGGACTGCCAGATCATATTATTACTTCTGCCAAAGAGCAGATTGACAGCGATGCGATCGATATGGAAACATTGCTGGCAGATCTAGAAGCAAGTAAACGTTCTATGGAAGAAGATGAGAAGGCGATCGAAGCCTATAAGCAGGAAATCAAATCCCTGAAGGAATCTCTGCAGAAAAAAGAGGAAAACCTTGACACAAAGAAAGCTGAGATTTTGAAAAAAGCGCGCGAAGAGGCTCGCGAAATCATTGAAGATGCAAAGGATGTCGCGGACCAGACTATACGCGATTATAACAAATGGCGAAATAACCCGCACAAAGCAGATATGCATACGATGGAAGAACAGCGTAGCAAGCTGCGGGGCAAAATCAAAGATTACGATAAATCCGGAGCTTCACAGACGCAAAAACAGACCTCAAACCACAAAGCTTCCGATTTCCATATCGGCGACACCGTTCAGGTTCTGAGCATGGGCACAAGGGGAACGATCTCCAAGCTTCCTGACAGTAAAGGCATCGCAGGAGTGCAAATGGGAATCTTAAACTCCATGCTGCCAATCTCCGATTTGCTGATCATTCCGGAAAGTACCGTATCTGTGAATGGCACAAAGCAAAAATACTCCGGCAAACGCACCGGTGGAGACCACACATCCGTGAACAAATCCATGACATTTTCTCCGGAATTAAATGTTATGGGAAAAACCGTGGATGAAGCATGTTTTGAAATTGACAAATATCTGGACGATGCAGTTCTGGCACATATCTCCCGTGTCACGATTATTCACGGGAAAGGCACAGGCGCTCTGCGCAAGGGCATCTGGCAATATTTGAAAAAACATCCACTTGTTCAGTCCTACCGTTCCGGTGAATTCGGCGAGGGCGAATATGGTGTTACTATCGTTGAATTATAGGGAGGATATTATGGAAAAACAACGTATCTTAATTGTAGACGATGACGAGAACATTGCTGAGCTTATCTCACTCTATCTGATCAAGGAATGCTTCTCGACTGAAATTGCATACAATGGCAAGGATGCGCTTAAGCTTGCCGCCACATTTAACCCGGACTTGATTCTGCTTGATATCATGTTGCCGGATATTGACGGCTATGAAGTATGTACCGAGATCCGCAAAACCAGACAAACGCCAATCATCATGCTTTCAGCGAAAGGTGAAGTGTTTGATAAGGTGCTTGGTTTGAAGCTTGGTGCCGACGACTATATGATTAAACCGTTCGACTCCAATGAACTGGTTGCCCGGGTAAAAGCAGTTTTACGTCGTACAACCGCAGCTCCGGTTCTTCAGCCTGTTTCTTCGAATAATATCGCACAGGCAACCGATCATCAGGGGGAGTTTGTAGAATACGACGGTCTTCTGATCAATATGACAAACTTTACTGTGACACTGGATGGCAAATCAATTGAGATGCCTCCAAAAGAACTGGAGCTTTTGTATTTTCTTGCCAAACGTCCAAATCAGGTTTTTACGCGCGACCAGCTTTTGGACCGGCTGTGGGATTATGAATATGCCGGAGATTCCCGTACAGTTGACGTCCATATTAAGCGTCTGCGTGAAAAATTAAATGAAAATCACAACTGGTCCATCTCTACTGTCTGGGGAAAAGGTTATAAATTCGAGGTAAAGTAACATGACATTACGCCACTCTCTGTTTGATAAAATTTTCATAGGTTTTTTAATCATATTTACTGTCTGTTTTGGTTTTATCGTTCTCTATGCTTCGCGTGTTTCCCGCAATATGCTGGTAGATGATCGAACAGAAATGTTGACAAACGAAGCATTTTTGATTGCCGATCAGACCGTAGCCGGCTATATGCAGGGATTTTATACCGAAGAAAATCTACAGGAAAATCTGCGATATTACAGCGATAAACTAAATGCAAGTATCTGGGTTGCAGACGAAAAAGGAATTATCTATGGATTTGCAAATGCAGAGGGACATCCCGATAATCCGAAGAATATATTTCTTGTCGATCCGGACTTTGATATCCATACTGCACAATCATTTAACGGCAGCTTTTTTGGCACATTCAAAAATGATGTCATCTCTGTAGCCATTCCGATTCATTTTAATAACCAGCCAAGCGGTATGCTGTTGATTCACTCGACAGCGGAGCAATTACAGAATATCCAGGAAAAGATCGTCAAACTGATTTATGCACCTTATCTTTTCATGATTATCATTTCCTTTGCGTTACTTGGAATCATCTCGGGCAAGATTATGCGGCCAATCCGCAAGATCAACTCAGTTGCGGAGCAATACTCCACCGGGAATTTCGATACCCCTATGGATATTCACTCCGCCGACGAGATTGGTCAGCTTGCTTCCACACTGGAGTACATGGCATCAGAACTTGCAAAATTAGATGATTACCGGAAATCGTTTATTTCCAACATCTCCCATGATTTCCGTTCTCCACTCACTTCAATCAAAGGTTATATCGAAGCGATTCAGGACGGAACGATTCCCCCGGAGAAACAGGAGCATTATTTAAATATTGTTGTAGAACAGACCAACCGTCTGACAAAACTCACATCCAGCCTGCTTGAGTTGAATAATTATGATTCTTATGGGCTCTGGCTGGTATGTAAGGATTTTGACATCGTAGAACTGGTTTTGTCCGCGATCAATTCCTTCGAGGGCCGATGCATCGAGAAAAAAATTTCCCTGCGTCTGAACAACCATACCGAGCACTCCGTTGTCCATGCAGACAAAACCAAGATTGAACAGGTTATCTACAATCTGCTGGATAATGCAATTAAATTCACTCCGGAAAACAAATCTATCTACGTGACATTAACAGAAAAACATGATAAAATTTTTGTATCTGTAAAAGATGAAGGTTGCGGCATACCAAAGGAATCCTTAAACCGTGTATGGGTTCGTTTTTACAAAGCTGACCGATCCCGCGGAAAAGATAAACAGGGAACGGGGCTCGGACTTTCTATCACAAAGGAAATTATCAAGGCACACAATGAGAATATCAATGTTGTGAGCACGGAAGGTGTTGGCAGTGAATTTACATTTTCTCTGTCAAAAGCTGCACCAAAATCCGAACAATCATAAGAGGGGTAACGGTCTTTGCAACCGCAAATTATAAGGCCGTATCAAAGGAGGTATTTATGTTTAGCATAAACAACTTATTTAACAACGAGAACATGCAATGCATCAATCAGCTCGGACAGTACCGGGTATTCGAGCACCAGAAAGATCTGTCTGTATCACCGTACAATGCAGAAACAGCCTATTTTTCTGCCGAAATGAATGTACGTCGTCGTCAGGTTCTGGTTGAATTGAACAACTCTTCCTGCAAACTGCAGGCCGGTGCAATGCAGTGGATACTTGGAAATGTATCTATGCAGTCCGGCGTCAACGCAGGCAATTTTCTCGGAAAAGCTCTGGGCGCAGCAGTAACCGGCGAAACAATGTCCAAACCGGAATATACCGGTCAAGGATATGTCATGTTAGAGCCAACCTACAAGCATATTTTACTTGTAGATGTAGCCCAGTGGGGGCAGATTGTACTGGAAGATGGTTTATTCCTCGCCTGTGACAGTTCTTTGCAGCATAAGGTTGTCAGTCGGAAGACACTTTCTTCTGCAGCTCTCGGCGGCGAAGGTTTATTCAACTTAAGTCTTTCCGGACAGGGTATCGCAGTTTTGGAGAGTCCGGTTCCACAGCAGGAGCTCATCATGTTCAACCTGCAGGATGATGAAGTCAAGATTGATGGAAATATGGCAATTGCATGGTCCGGTTCCTTAAGCTTTACCGTTGAGAAATCTTCCAAGAGTCTGATCGGTTCTGCGGTATCCGGCGAAGGTCTTGTCAATGTATACCGTGGTACCGGTTCCATCCTTATGGCTCCTACAGCATAAGTTGTATAAGGAGGATTATATATGTATAGTCAGGGATTATTAAACAACCAGAATATTCAAATTGTCTCTCAACTGGGTGGATTTCAGGTATTAGAATATAAACAGGACATGAGTGTAAATTCTTACACCTCAAAATTGCAATACTACATGTCCCGCATGAATGTCAACAAACGTCAGGTACTTCTGAATTTGAACGGAAACGGCTACACTGTTCAGGCAGGGGCTATGCAGTGGATGGCAGGACAGATTCAAATGGAGAGCGGTGTCAAAGGTGTCGGCGGTTTCTTAAGCAGCATGGCAAAAGCTGCTGTTACCAAAGAGACGATTGCGAAACCAATCTACACCGGTCATGGACAGGTCATGTTAGAGCCGACTTATCGTCATATCCTGCTCACAAATCTGCAGGAATGGGGTGGCAGCGTTGTCCTCGATGACGGTTTATTCCTTGCTTGTGATAATACAGTCACGCAGAAAGTTGTTGCAAGAAGCAATCTGTCTTCTGCTGTATTCGGAAGAGAAGGATTATTCAATCTGAGTTTAAACGGTACCGGCGTCTGTGCTTTGGAAAGTATCGTTCCTAGAAACGAGATTATCGAGGTGGTACTCGACAATGATACGATGAAGATCGATGGAAATATGGCAATTGCCTGGTCATCATCACTTGAATTCACTGTAGAAAAATCTTCCAAGTCATTGATGGGTTCTGCCGTATCCGGCGAAGGCCTGGTCAACGTATACCGTGGTTCCGGTAAGATTTGGCTTGCTCCGGTATTGGAAACCGGTGGTTCCGCAGGTGTCAGCAGTCCTCAGAATACAAATGAAACCGCATCCGAGGGAAAGACTGGCTCTGCTGCAGCAAGAAATGATACGATCAGCAAACTTGAAAAGTTCGGAAATTTCATTGATAAGTTTAGTTGATGTATGGTAGAAAAAATCAAAACGCACCTGTATATTTAGAATAGAGTACATGTAGATGCAATGTATTGAACCTAAGAATTACTAAATGTTCTTAACAAACATATTCTCAAAATACGCAACCGCAGCCAAACGGGAAATGCCCCCTCATTGCATTCGGCGGCAGATTGTCGGGCGCATCCTAAATATGAATCAGAGATTCATATGCGCCCTCCGCTCGCCATCCATGGCTCAGTGGCTGCTTACCTGAACATCGTGTTCAGGTATTGCTTACAAGAAGAAAGAACATTAAGTAATTCTAAGGCTCAAACATATCGCATCTTACATGAAGCTCTATTCTAAATATAGATGCGTTTTTATCTTGTCCTACGACACCACATGTCAGAATTATAGGTCTACAACTCTTATGTTATCCCTTTTCCATCGCAATTATCTGTGTAGCATCTGCCTTACGATCTTGTTAGAGAGCATAAAAATACCTTCTGATTGTTGCCAACCAGAAGGGTACTGTGTATTAGTCAATGACTTCTTCAGCTCCACAACTACAAACTCTCTTATGATGAGTAATGGTCTCTGTAGTTGGTTCTCCATAACGAGGAATGTCACTATAACCAAAGCAACCGGTTTCATCCATATGAGCTTCCATCACTGCTGGATCTTCACACCAAAAACCGCAGTCATTACATAAGCAACCAAAAACTTCCTCACCAGGGTGTGTAATAGTTTCTGTCCATTCCTTTGTAGTCCAGCTGTGCTCATGCTTCTTTGGTGGGTCATTCTTAGGGGCTTCTGTAGTTGGAGCCTCTGTAGCTCTTTCAGTGGTAGGCTGTGCAGCCGGCTTTTCATTCTTAGGCGCTTCGGTTGTCTTGTCTGTGTTATACTTAGGATTCTCGGTTGTCTTCTTGTTATCCTTAGAAGTTTCTGTAGTTGAAGCATTTGCTCCACCAGTGATTGGTTTCTCTGTTGTTGCTTCTTCCTTCTTAGAAGGCTTCTTAGCTTCTGTTGTAGTCTTCTCATTCTTTTCATTTGCTACAACTTCTGTAGTTACATTAGCTTCCTGCTCGGTAGTAGTAACCTCAGCCATGTTAGTGTTACCATCATCATTGTTCTTATTGTGAAGAATGATACCTGTAGTGATTCCACCCAGAAGGATGATGATTGCAAGTACTGTAATGATAATGATATTTCTCTTCTTTGTATTGATCTGATATGTGATCTTGTTGTCTGTATTCTTTTCCATAATGTTTACCTTCCCCGTTTGTTCCTCATAAACTCACTTATAGTGCTTATTATAAACTTATGGTTTTGGACTGTAAACAATTAGGGTATACAAATATACATATATTTTAAGTTTTTCATATCTGTTATCTTAGGTACACGAAGTATAGTTGCTTCCGGTTGGAGTATTTCTTCCCGTTTGGACATTTTCCCCAAACTAGCTTGCTTCTTCTCAGCTTTCGGTTGGAGTATTTCTTCCCGTTTGGACATTTTTCCCCAACTAGCTTGCTTTCTCTCAGCCTCCAGTTGGAGCATTTCTTCCCGTTTTGGCATTTTCACCCAATCCACTTGCTTCCTCTTAGCTTCCGGTTGGGGGATTTCTTCCATTTTTACCAAATTCCCCCAAAAACACTTGCTTTCCAAAGTACAAAGACGATATCAGAAGTGTATAAAGAAATCCTGTAATAGCAATCATTCTTTTTATATGTGGATAAAAGAAAAACGCATCTGCGATATAGAAATCCTTGCGGTATATGATACGGTTGCAGATTAGAAGTTGTTCGTGTTCTGCTCGCTTTCAGCAATGCTTGAACAGGACGTTCAAGCAAGCAGCTACTGAGCCATGGATGGCGAATTAGCTGCGGTTGCGTCCATTAAAATAATCTAAATCAGAACACATACAACTTCTTATCTGCAAATCGTTATATACTGCAAGGATTCTCTATATCCGATGCGTTTTTGTTTTTCTATATCCTCCATGAATGATTGCTATCCAAGGATTTTATAAATTACACTTTCTTTGTCATCTCCAAACGAAGCATCGCACGTTTCAGTGCGAGTTCCGCCCGGTCGATATCCTGTGAGTTGTCATGGATACGGCGTTCCGCACGGATCTTTGCTTCCTCGGCACGATGAATGTCGATTTCATCCGGCCATTCGACCGACTCTGCCAGAATTGTGACAGAATCGCCAAGGATCTCCGCAAATCCGGAATGCAATGCCGCTTCCTTGTCTCCACCATCTTCCCGAATCTTCAGGACGCCCGGTGCAACAACCACAGTCATAGGTATATGTTTTGGGTATAGTCCGATGATGCCCTCAATCGTATTGAACTCAAGGAAAGAAGCTTCCCCCTCATAGAATACCCGTTCCGGTGCGATCACACGAACCATCATTTTATTTTCTGCCATGTATACCACCTAATTATTGATTCCTTACTTCTTGCACTTCGCAAGTACGTCGTCGATACTTCCGGCATTTAAGAAATAGCTCTCTGGAATGTCGTCATGCTTACCTTCCAGAATCTCCTTAAAGCTCTGAATTGTATCAGACAGTGGAACGTATTTACCAGGAAGTCCTGTAAACTGCTCTGCTACATGGAATGGCTGTGACAGGAATTTCTGTACCTTTCTTGCTCTGGCAACGACGATCTTATCCTCTTCAGAAAGCTCATCCATACCAAGGATTGCAATGATATCCTGCAATTCCTTGTACTTCTGCAGAATCTCCTGTACACCACGTGCCACCTTGTAATGCTCCTCGCCAACCACTCTTGGATCGAGGATTCTGGAAGTAGACTCCAGAGGATCTACCGCAGGGTAGATTCCAAGTTCTACGATGGAACGGGAAAGTACCGTTGTCGCATCCAAATGTGCGAATGTAGTTGCAGGTGCAGGGTCTGTTAAGTCATCGGCTGGCACATAAACTGCCTGTACCGATGTGATAGAACCATTCTTTGTCGAAGTGATTCGCTCCTGCAATGCGCCCATCTCTGTCTGCAGGGTTGGCTGATAACCAACGGCAGAAGGCACACGTCCAAGCAGTGCGGACACCTCCGAACCAGCCTGTGTAAAACGGAAAATATTGTCGATGAACAACAATACATCCTTTCCAACCTGATCACGGAAATACTCTGCCATCGTAAGACCTGTCAGACCAACACGCATTCTTGCTCCCGGCGGTTCATTCATCTGACCGAATACCATCGTTGTCTTCTCGATAACACCGGATTCAATCATCTCGTAATACAGGTCATTTCCTTCTCTTGTTCGCTCTCCGACACCGGTGAATACAGAATATCCACCGTGCTCTGTCGCGATATTTGTGATAAGCTCCTGAATCAATACTGTCTTACCAACACCGGCACCACCGAACAGACCGATCTTACCACCCTTCTGATAAGGGCAAAGCAAGTCAACGACCTTGATACCGGTTTCCAGAATTTCTGTCTCGGTTGACTGCTCTGAAAACTCCGGTGCTTTTCTATGGATTGGAAGGTAAGTATCTACCTTTGGAGCCGGTTTATTGTCAATCGGCTGTCCCAACACGTTGAACATACGTCCCAGTGTTGCTTCACCGACAGGTACAGTAATCGGCGCGCCGGTACCGATTGCTTCCATACCACGTACAAGACCATCTGTCGGTCCCATCGCGATACAACGAACGGTGTCATCCCCTAAGTGCTGGGATACTTCGGCGTACAGTGTGTCACCGCTCTTTGTGGCAATCGTTATCGCATCGTGAATCTCAGGCAGTTTACCTTCGGTAAACTTCGCATCGATAACGGCACCGACAATCTGGGTAACCTTACCTACATTTGTATCTGCCATTTCCTTAATCTCCTTTAACTTATTGCATCAGCTCCGGCAATAATCTCCGTAAGCTCCTGCGTGATTGCACTCTGTCTTGCTCTATTGTACTTGAGTGACAGGCTTCCGATCATATCCTCCGCATTGCTTGTCGCGGAATCCATCGCCTGCATTCTCGCACCATTCTCACTGGCTACCGCCTCTAACAGCGCACCGTAAATAATGTTGGACATGTATTTCGGCACGATCTGGTCTAAGACTTCCTCCTCCGACGGCTCGAAGTTCATCAGCAGCTTATTGTCACTGATCGGCTGCTCCGGTGTGAAATCCTCCTGCCGGATCGGAAGCAGCTTCATAAGCTTTGCTTCCTGTGTCACGGTATTCTTGAAATTCGTATATGCGATGTACACCTCACCGATCTCGCCCTTGGAATACTGCGTCAGAAGCTGCTTCGTAAGCTCGGTCGCATCGTCAAACAATGGTGCATTGATGACCTCTGATTCATCCTGATATATGCTGTAACCTTTTCTGGTCAAGCCCTCAATACCCTTTTTTCCGATACCATAGATATAGGTATCCTCCTTCGAAAATCCGGCTGCAACAATCTCCTTTACAACATTGTTGTTGTAACCACCGGCAAGTCCACGATTTGATGTGATCGCGATGACTGCCTTCTTGTCACTGCCGTTTTCCTTCAGGAATTTATGGTTTGGTTCTTTCGTCATTGCAAGGATGGAACATATCGTATCATAGAGCATATTAAAATATGGTTTGTTGCTCTCAGCTCTCCCGCGGGCTTTCTGAAGCTTAACTGTAGAGACAAGCTTCATCGCCTTGGTGATCTGCTGCGTGCTCTGGACGCTTTCTTTGCGCCGCTTAATGTCTCTCATGGATGCCAAGAAAGATCAACCTCCTCGCTCTATTTATTAGAATGTTTCCTTGAATTCCGTAATTGCCTTCTTCAAAGCGTCCTCTAATTCATCGGACAGCTTCTTCTCCTCGCGGATCTTCTCGAAAATGTCCGGATATTTCGTGGAAATGTATTCAAACAATCCACTCTCAAATTCCAGAATCCGGTCTACCGCAATATCAAGCAGATACTTTCTTGTCGCAGCGTAGATGATAACGACCTGTTTTTCAACCGGCATTGGCTTATACTGAGGCTGCTTTAAGATCTCCTTGATTCTTTCACCCTGTGCAAGCTGGTTTCTCGTATCCTCATCAAGCTCGGAACCGAACTGGGAGAATGCGGCAAGCTCACGGTACTGTGCTAACTCCACACGAATTGGGGAAGCAAGCTTCTTCATGGCACCGATCTGTGCGGCACCACCGACACGTGATACAGAAAGACCTGCATTTACGGCTGGACGGAAACCGGAGTTGAACATCTCTGTTTCCAGATAGATCTGTCCGTCTGTGATGGAAATAACGTTTGTCGGGATATACGCAGATACGTCACCTGCCTGTGTCTCGATGATCGGAAGGGCTGTAAGCGATCCTCCACCGAGTGCATCTGACAACTTCGCTGCACGCTCTAAGAGTCTGGAGTGCAGATAGAATACATCACCCGGATAAGCCTCACGGCCTGGCGGTCTACGGAGAAGCAGGGAAAGTGTACGGTAAGCAGTTGCATGCTTTGACAAGTCATCGTATACAACCAATACATCCTTTCCATTTTCCATCCATTCCTCACCGATCGCACATCCGGCGTAGGGTGCAATGTACTGTAACGGAGCTAAGTCGCTGGCGGTACTTGCAACGACTGTTGTGTATGCCATTGCGCCGTACTCTGTCAATGTCTTCACGATATTCGCTACGGTCGATGCCTTCTGACCGATTGCAACGTAGACACAGTTTACGCCCTGCCCCTTCTGATTGATGATCGTATCGATCGCGATTGCTGTCTTACCGGTCTGTCTGTCGCCGATGATCAGCTCACGCTGTCCTCTTCCGATCGGAACCATGGCGTCGATCGCCTTGATACCTGTCTGAAGCGGTGTGTCTACAGACTTACGGGAGATAACACCGGATGCTACTCTCTCGATCTGTCTTGACTTTGTGGTTGCGATTGGTCCCTTGCCATCGATTGGCTGACCGAGCGCATTTACGACACGACCAAGCATCGCATCGCCAACAGGCACTTCCACCACGCGTCCTGTTGTCTTCACTATATCTCCCTCGTTGATATTTTTATGATCACCGAGAAGAACCGAACCTACATTGTCTTCTTCCAGGTTCATAACCATGCCGTATACTTCACCTGGGAATTCCAGAAGTTCGCCCTGCATCGCATTCTCAAGACCGTGAATACGTGCAATTCCGTCCGCTACCTGGATAACTGTTCCAACGTCGGATGTTTCCAGTTTTGTCTCATAGTTCTTAATCTGTTCTTTGATTACGGAACTAATCTCTTCCGGTTTTAAATTCATGGAACACGAACACCTCCTTCTTATGATTGTGCGAGTGCCTTTGACATCGTCTCAATCTTGGTTTTGATACTGCTGTCAACCACTCTGTCATCAATTCGAATCACAAGTCCGCCGATGATGGATGCATCTACCGTATAGGTTACTTCCATCGAAGCGAAATCTGTCGTCTCAAGCAGACGCTTTTCGATTGATGCTTTCTGTGCACCGGTAAGTGCAACCGCACTTGTCACACTTGCAACTCCTATATTTTTTACTCGTTTTACCTGTCTGATAAAATAGCGAAGCACATCTACAATCTTGCTGCCATGGTCCTTCTCAACCATGATGCCGAACAATCCGACCATATCCTTCGATACGCGGTCTTTGAAGATGTTATCCACTATCTTCCGCTTCTCGTCCTTATCAATCTGTGGATGCTTGAGAATGCGGAGCAATTCTTCGTTTTCCTGTAACACTGTCACAAGAGCCTGCGCTTCTTCATAGAGCATATTCAGACTGCCTTCTTCCAAGGCAAGTTCCAAAAGTGCATCTCCATAGGTTGTTTCTACTTGTTTCGCCATGTATCATCACCCATCTCTTTCAGCGTCTCATCAATCAGAGAAGCCTGTGTGTTCTCATCAAGAGAGGATGCAACAAATTTTCCTGCCATTGCGGTTGCCACACCGATGATCTCCTGTTTCACCTCATCCTTCACACGTTCTTTTTCAAGCTCGGCTTCACTGTTTGCTCTGTCGATAATGCGTCCTGCCTCTTCCTTCGCCTCGGCAATAATGTTCTCCTCGTTCTTCACCGCACGTTTTCTTGCGGAAGAAAGGATCTCACCCGCTTCGCTGTTCGCATTTTTGATTTTTTCATCATACTCTGCACGAAGCTTCTCTGCCTCCTCGCGGTCTGTCGCCGCATGAGAAAGGTCATCCTTGATCTTGTTCTGTCTGTCCTCGAGCACCTTGCGCACCGGATTGATCAGCACATAAGTCAGAAAGATGAAGAGCAGAAATACCGCAAGTCCCTGTACCAGTATATCGAACAGAAGCTGCGCATCCAGACCGAAGATACGGCCCGTCTCCTCTGACAGAAGCGCGATATTTGCAATTCCTGTCATATTTTACTCCTCCTAATTTTGTTCTTACTTGAAAGGCTTAACGAACATCAGAAGAAGTGATACAACCAGACCATACAGACCGGTTGTCTCGGCTACCGCCTGTCCAAGAAGCATCGTTGACATGATGTCACCCTTTGCACCCGGGTTACGTCCAACTGCGGAAGCACCGTAGCCGGCAGCGATACCCTGACCGATACCGGGACCGATACCGGAACAAACTGCAATACCTGCACCGATTGCGGATGCAGCGTTGATAATTGTTTCACCTGTAATAGTATTCATGAAATAATTCCTCCAATTCTTGATATTAAAATGTTATTACCCTTCTACATTTCGCTTATTTGCAACAAATGTCATCGTCAGCATACAGAATACATACGCCTGAATCACACCTGAGAACAAATCGAAGTACACATGCAGTGCTGATGGGATACCTATCTTTACAAATATTGGCAGCATACCATAGTAAAGTGCCATCATAACGGTTCCTGCCAGAATGTTACCGAACAAACGCAGTGACAGTGATACCGGTGTGGCAAACTCACTGATTACGTTAATCGGGAAGAACAGGAATATCGGATCGAACAGACTCTTAAATGCACCCCATTTCTGGTAACGAATGGATGCATACTGTATCATGACAAATGATACAAGAGCGATACAGAGCGTCGTTCCGTAATCCGCGGTCGGCGGTCTGAGCATAAATAAGCCGGATATGTTCGAAAAAAGTACAAATATGAACAAAGTTCCGATGTAATTGATATAATGCTTACCTGCTTCTTTTCCCATCGTACTGTTGACGAACTTAATCAGTGATTCTATGGCAAGTTCGACTCCAGTGGCGAATTTACTTGGGTTATCCCTCGTCTTCAGCACACTTCTTCTGGCACAGATTGCCAAGATTGCAATCACCAGCAGTACAATGAAGGTGCAGACATGGGTGGTGGTAATATATACCGTCGTGCCAAAGAAATGAACCGGATACAGTTCATGGATATAGAAATCTACATCTTCCGAGCTGTTACTGATTACCTGTATTCCAGTGGCAAACCCACTCCTCATACGCTTTTCCTCCTTTTTTAGTTTTTGTCAGGCAATTGCATGCACCTGCAGAGTCCACAGACCTACATCCTGCAATCACCCATTGTTTGTATCTTTATGTTCTTCCTCAGGTTCTTCAAACCCAAGGCGAATCAACACGGTTCGTGTACGTGGCTGGAGATACGCGGAGATCTTCGGCTCCACCATACCGAGCGCCACGCCGGCAAATGCCTGTAACCCAAGAAAAATAGAACCTACCAACAAAGTAAGTGTCACAATCATACGCAACAGACTATTCACGATTACCTTTTTCTTTGCGCCCGCCTCTCCCATATCGAGTGCCTGATCAAGCACATCATAGATATGATAGATGCGCAGTGCCCCACCGAGATTTCCAACAAGCAGTGCAAGCGCAAAAATATAATATGGGCGCATAAAAAATGCACCAATCGCCAGAAAGACAATCATACAGACAGCCATACCGATATACATTTCCTTCAATATTCTATGAACCTCTGCCATGCTATGCCTGTCTTTTTGCCTCCATTTACTTGTGCTTATTATCCGAATCATCCAGGAATTTCCGTATAAGAATATACACGGAGCGAAAACCCGCCAGCACACCGATCACGATAAACCATACCATAAAATCTTTCCCAAATATACGATTTATCAGATATGCGATGCCCATGCTTATGAAGATCGTAACCACCATCGTAAACCCAATCTGCGTAATCAGATATAACATCTTCATAACCTGGCTTCTCTCTTTGTTGTTCATTCAAACCCTTCCAATACAATCAGATATACACAAAGCTTATTATATAAGATTTTTCCTTATTTTTCAATCATTTATACTCCGAATTAAACAGTATTTCGTAATTGTATTTTTCGCGAAAAGGTTGTCTTTCCCTACTGATTGATGTAAAATAGCGGCATGGAAACGAAACTATTAAACGGAAATAACAAAGAAGCAATCGCAGAGGCATCGAAGATCCTGCAGGACGGCGGTTTAGTCGCATTTCCGACAGAGACAGTCTACGGATTGGGTGCCGATGCATTAAATGCAGATGCAGCTGCAAAGATCTACGCTGCAAAGGGGCGTCCAAGTGATAATCCACTGATTGTCCACATCGCAGATACCGATGCGGTAGAGAAGCTGGCAGATCTCGAGACGATGAACCGGACGCACCCGGACATGGTGAAGAAAGCGCACATGCTGATGGAAGCTTTCTGGCCGGGACCGCTGACGATCATCTTTCCGAAGCTTGCCATCGTTCCGGATGGAACAACCGGGGGACTGCCGACCGTTGCGATTCGGATGCCATCCCACCCGATTGCACAAGAGCTGATCCGCACAAGCGGTGTCTCCATCGCAGCCCCATCCGCAAACACTTCCGGCAGACCATCACCGACGACCGCACAACATGTATGGGAGGACATGGACGGCCGCATCGAGATGATATTAGATGGTGGTGCCGTCGGAATCGGGATTGAATCGACAATTGTCGATATGACAGGCACAATCCCAACGATTCTTCGACCGGGATTTATCACGAAGGAGATGCTCTCCAAGATCATCGGCGATGTGACAATCGATCCGGCCATTATCGAACCGGATCCAAACCTTCGCCCGAAAGCACCAGGCATGAAATATACGCATTACGCGCCGCATGGAACGCTCAGTATTGTGGAGGCGGCTGCAGACGAATCCGCTAACCGGGCAAGCCTGCATTCCGGGATTAAGGTCTCTTATAACGCAACCGAAGCCGAGACATTGCGCGTTGCGGAGAAGATCAAAGCACTGGTAAACGAAAAAGAATCACAAGGCTATAAAGTGGCAATTCTCACAACCAAAGAGCATGCTTCCCTATATAAGGATTACCCAAATGTGATGATTGTAGGCGAAGGAAGCAAAGGACAGACAATCTCTGCAAGGCTTTATGCCGCTCTACGCGAATGCGACAGTGAACAAATGGAATATATGTACAGCGAAGCATTTGACCAGAATGAACTCGGTGGTGCCATCATGAACCGGTTGCTGAAGGCAGCTGGTCACAGAGTCATTACCGTGTAGATATTTGATATTATAGGAGGATTTAAGATATGACAATCGCAATTGGAAGTGACCACGGCGGATATGAACTCAAGCTGGAGGTTATCAAGCATTTGAAGGATCGTGGATTTGAAGTGACAGACTATGGCTGTGACAGCACAGCATCCTGCGACTACCCGATTTATGGAAAAGCGGTTGCTGAGGCAATTGCCGCCGGCAAGCAGGATCTTGGTATTCTCATCTGTGGTACCGGAATCGGTATGAGCATGGTTGCAAATAAAGTCGAAGGTGTCCGCGCTGCACTCTGCAGTGACTGTTTCTCTGCACAGGCAACCCGTGAACACAACAACGCCAACGTACTCTGCATGGGCGCACGCACGATCGGACCTGGTCTTGCACTGATGATCGTAGACAAATTCGTGGATACACCATTCTCAAACGATGAGAGGCATGTGCGAAGAATCAAGATGTTTTCATAATCAAGGCTAACACCCTATACAAAAATAATAGGGAGGCTCAACCTCCCTATTATATAAAAATTCAAACAATTCTTTTAGCTGTCCAGCTCAGTCTCCCTCCATAAACCAGACCTCCTTTTAGAGTATATATTTAATATATCACTATTTAATTTATATTCAAGTATTGACACACAATTTTATTATTTTTTAAATTCCCATTCAATTGCATATGTATAATTAACGTTTGCATTGGGGATTTTAAATATATATATCTGTTCATCCTCGTGTTCTTCTGGGGCGATTGCTTTTTGTTCTACCAATATATCCATGTTAAAATCTGCATATATTGACGACTTTACTTTATTTAATAGCTTGTCACCTTTTTTACATACTACACGTAGTTCCAATTCCTCCGTTTTATTTTTTACCATATGTGCCAAATATGGCTGCATAACACTCTTTTCATCCTTTGCCTTCGTACATATTTTATAATTTAACTTATCGCCTTTCTTCCAGTTTCCAACGATCTTGTAGCGATATGGCAAAGTACTCGAAATAGGAACAATCTGTATTCCCGAACCGCTCCCTTCCTTCACAAGTTCTGTTCCATCATATGAACTTCCTGTCCAAACAAGCTTCCGTTCAAAATCTTTAATTTCATCTTTTAACACAACAGCCTCAATTGTCCTATAACATTCAATTTCATTTCTTCCCTTCGTAAATCGAAACTCAACTGATACCTTTGTATATTCTATATCCCCATATTTTAATTCTTCACTTTCAGAATCACTTGCAACTAGTTTCTTCACATCTATACCTGTCAACAACTCTATCTCATCTTTTGTTGCAATTCTTGGTTCATATAAATCTAAATACGATTGACCTATTGCGCCAAAAAATAGATTTATATTGGGATTGTCCCTCTTTCCAAACGTCAATATATGTTTTTGAGAAATCCCCGGATAAGGATTTATATAATATATATTTCTTATACCTAATTGATATGCTTTTTTAGCACATAATTCACACGGGCTTGCCGTCGAAAATAAATATCCACCGCTTACGCCCGTCCCACCATATTTAGAAATTTGTAAAAAAGCATTTTCCTCTGCATGCAATGCCCTTGTATAAACTTGATTCTTCTGCCCTGTTAAGCCATTGTAAATATCCTTAAAACAATATGTCATACAACGTCCACATAATTTTCCAGAAACATTATCATTGATTTTTGTCAATGCCTGCGATATCTTAACATTCTCTATTTCATAATTGCTAAACGACTCCACGTCCTTGCTCTCACAATATAAGGAGGCATCTCGAAGAGCACAGGAAACCTGGCCTTTAGGAACATCATTCCACCCAACCGCCTGTACGGAAAAGTCTTCACGCGTAACAACAGCTCCAACCTGTCTTGACAAACAACCTGAATTAAACTTTGCATTATACGCAAGCTGCATACACCGCTCAATATGAGACGGGGTAATTAATCCTGGATGTATAATAAGGGTAATATAGCGGACTAATTGTCTTGTTAATTCAAAATATTTACCATCTGTGACATTGGGATTATAAATATGAATTCCAGCATACTCAACGCAGCTTTCAATATTTTGATGATAAAAAACATCCTCTGGTTGTTTCATTTTGCTTGGATATTCGATTTTATCTAGATTATCCAATTCTTCTGACGTAAGATTCCTCAATCTGCTACACCGATCCGAGTCATCCGTATTAATTGCAACAAGATAAAATGCTCTATATCTGTCTTTTAAGTACATCGCTTCATATGGATTTCTGATTGCATCCACACATATTCTAGTAGGCAATATTTTTTTATCTCTTTCATTGTATTTAATAATTATTTGTATCAGAGTATCAATCCGATGAGCAAAATCCATATAACGGTTTTCCACAAAGACATTATTAAACGGAGACCCTGAACATCTTACATTATTTCCAAACTGTTGCATCAGATATGTATACAAGTGAAACTTCGATTGTTGTTTTCCCTTCAATTTGTCATTATATGTCTGATAACAAGAATGCGAATCTATTACACCTCGAAAGCGTTCTTTATATGTTTTAATCAATTTTGTATAAAAATAATAATATGATTTGATTTTACTTCTGGACATTTTATCAACTTCAACGTCCAAAGAATGTTTTTTACATTCATCAAACATATAGGACATTTTCCGTATTTCAGAAATAACCTTATCCTTTTCTTCAATATCAATCTTTTTATTATCGGTATCCTCCGTAATACTATTTATATATTTAACAATCTCCTCTGTTCCTAATTCAAGCGCACTTGCAAGAATTAATCCGCTCACTTCAATTGTTATAAATGGTTTCCATCTGCCAACTTCCGATATGTAGTCATATATTATTTTGTCCTTACGCTCATCACTATTATTAAATTCATATCTTTTCGGAGATTTAAGATCCAAATCTGTGATTTTCTCTTTTCCTAAAATCTCAGCCGTCTTACTACAACCAGATCCTGTTCTTCCGGTAAGTCCAATAATAATCAGATCTTCTTTATTCTTATATACTTGTTCTATCGCTACTCTCATTTACTCTTTTGTGCAATATACACATTTCCTCCTTTTTATTCTTACACTATTTTTCATTAAGATATAATATGATTATATATTTTAAAAATATTTTTATCAATAATATTTTTAAGTTTTATATACTGTAAAATACGCGCCTTTATTTTTGTTATCTATACAATCTTTTTA
>ERZ1026776.380-NODE-380-length-31609-cov-18.018508_pt1 | contig 31609 bp, 25 predicted proteins | sample MGYA00380125_ERZ1026776 | MGnify/ENA primary metagenome ERZ1026776 (study PRJEB33269, sample SAMEA4719761) | human gut metagenome | biome: human-associated habitat; feature: organic feature; material: feces | place: Cameroon | collected 2013-10 ...
GCTTTGCGGGGGGCGGCGTGACCGGCGGCTGGGCAGTCTCCGGCGCAAAAAAGGCGGAACTGTCCACTTCCACGGTCCGGTCCGGGTCCTTCCGTGCGCCCCGGTGGATGTGCCGGGTGGTGTCCGCGTCCGAAGCGCGCGAACGATCTTTTTCATCGAACATGGAAAATCTCCTTTTACTGCATTCTCAGGAACGCGGAACGATGGTCAGCACCGCGCGGGCGGGCAGACAGGTGGCCGTCTGGTCCTCGGCGCTGAGCCAGCCATAGCTTTCGCAGATATGGTCGGGGCAGGGCGAGTCCACAAAGCGGGCCGCGCCGTCCTGTACTTCGATGTGGACGGTCAGATAACCGGTGTTCACATCGTAAGTCTCGTTCGTGTCCAGAGAAAACTTCTGCACCGTGTTGGCGTCGCCGTAGATCAGCTCCGCCTCAAGGGCACTTCTGGTGGTCTTGGCGCTGCGCAGAGCAAACAGGATGCCCGCAGCGGCCAGCACGACCATGGCAAAGATCAGGTTGACGAAAAGTTTGGAATGTTGTTTCATGTGTTATCCTTTGTGGGGGAAAAGTTGTTCCAGCTCGGCCAGCCAGAGCGCTGCCGCCGCGTCGCTGGGCATCCGCCAGTCGCCGCGCGGGGAGAGCGTCACGCTGCCGATCTTGGGGCCGTCGGGCAGACAGCTGCGCTTGAACTGCTGGGCGAAGAACCGCCAGTAGAAGTTGCGCAGCCATTTGTACAGCACTTCGTCGGGGTATTCGGGGCGTCCGGCAAAGGCCGCTTGGGCCAGCCGGAAGATCTTCGCGGGGCCGAAGCCGAAGCGCAGGACGTAATACAGATAGAAATCGTGCAGCTCGTAGGGACCCACGAGGTCCTCGGTCTTTTGCGCAATCTCGCCGTCCTTGGCGGGCAGAAGCTCGGGCGAAACGGGCGTGTCGAGGATGTCCAGCAGGACCGTTTTCAGGGCCTCGGTGGCGGCGATGTCGGCTTCGTACTGGACCAGATGACGGACCAGCGTTTTGGGCACACCGGCGTTCACGCCGTACATACTCATGTGGTCGCCGTTGTAAGTAGCCCAGCCCAGCGCCAGCTCGGACAGGTCGCCCGTGCCGACCACCAGACCGCCGGTGCGGTTGGCCGTGTCCATCAGTTCCAGCGTGCGGACGCGGGCCTGACCGTTCTCGAACGTGACGTCCAGAACGCTCTCGTCCTGCCCGATGTCGGCAAAGTGGCTGTGGACCGTGTTGGCGATGTCGATCTCGGTGAAGCTGACGTGCAGCTCGTCGCAGAGGATCTCCGCATTGCTGCGGGTGCGCTTGGTCGTGCCGAAGCAGGGCATGGTCACGGCCAGCACATCGGTGGTGGGGCGGCCCAGCTGCTTCATGGCGCGGACGGCCACCAGCAGCGCCAGACAGCTGTCCAGACCGCCGGAAATGCCGATGACCGCCGTTTTGGCGTGGGCATGTTCCAGCCGCTTGGCAAGGCCGTCGGCCTGCATCTTCAAAATCAGCTCACAGCGCTCAGCGCGGCGTTTGGGGTCGCTGGGCACGAAGGGGGTCGGGTCCACCCAGCGGGTCAAGGCCGTTTCGGACAGCGTCAGGCTGAAGTCTACGGTCGTGTACCCATCGGCGGAAGGCTCAAAGCTGGTGTTGCGCGCCCGCTCGGATTCCATCCGCTGGCAGTCCAGTTCCGTTTCGGCGTGACCACCCGCAAAGGGGGCCGTCTCGGCCAGCAGCGTGCCGTTCTCGGCGATGAGGTCATGACCGGCGAACACCATGTCCTGTGTGCTCTCGCCGTGACCGGCGGAAGCATACAGGTAGCCGCAGAGCAGACGGGCCGACTGGTTCTCGACCAGCGTGCGGCGGTACTCAGCCTTGCCGACCGTCTCATCGCTGGCCGAAAGGTTCGCGATGACCGTCGCACCGGCCAGTGCGTGGAAGGTGGAGGGCGGGAGCGCGCTCCACAGGTCCTCGCAAATCTCCACGCCGAGCACGAAGCTGGGCATCTCGCGGCAGCGGAAGAGCAGCGACGTGCCGAACGGGACCTGCTGGCCGCAGACGGTCACCAGCTCCACTTCGGTGCTGCCCGGGGTGAACTGGCGTTTTTCGTAGAACTCGCCGTAGTTGGGCAGGTAGGTCTTGGGGACAAGGCCCAGCAGCTGGCCGTGGCAGAGCACAGCGGCGCAGTTGTACAGCTTGCCCCGGACCATCAGCGGAAGGCCCACCAAGGCCACCACGTCCAGCTCCCGGCTGGCGTCGAGCAAGGTCTGCAAGCCCTGCAGAGCACCCTGCTGGAGCGTCCGCTGCAAGAACAGGTCGCCGCAGGTGTAGCCGGTCAGGCAGAATTCCGGGAACACGGCCAGCTTGACGCCCCGGTCTGCCGCTTGGCGCAGTTCCGCGAGGATCTGCGCGGTGTTATAGGTGCAGTCCGCCACCCGCAGAGAGGGGGAGAGGGCTGCTGCTTTCAAAAAACCATCTTTCATCGGAGGATTTCACATCCTGTCTGTTTGTTTGACCACGGCGGACAGATGGGCCGCTGTGGTGCACATAGTATACCACACTCGAGGGCAAACGAAAAGTGACAGAGCGGTAAAAGTTGCGTGAACAAACAAAAAGAGCTGCCGCGAAGGGTCGCAGCAGCTCGGTCAGATTCAAAAAATGGAAAACGAGATGGACCGTAAGCCGGGTTCTGTATTAAACGACGATCTGTCTAGGCCTGCCATTGCTGACAGGCTCGTGCCGCCTTCGGGACACGCGAGCAGCGCTGTACGTCCCATATAGGCGTTGCTTCCGGTAGGGTTTACAAAGCCGCATGGTCACCCATGCGCTGGTGAGCTCTTACCTCGCCGTTTCATCCTTACCGCATTGCTGCGGCGGTTTGTTTTCTGTTGCACTTTCCCTAAGGTCACCCTCGGCTGCCGTTAGCAGTTACCGTGCTCTGTGAGGCCCGGACTTTCCTCAGGGCGGTCAAAGCCGCCCCGCCGCCGTATGTTCCACTCGTTTTCCGCTCCCCATGATACCATAAAAAAACAAGATTTGCAAGTAATGCGAAAATTTGCTATAATATTTTTATGTATGGCGTGAAAAATTCGGGGAGGGAAACGGAGATGAAACTGATTTTTACGGTCCCTCCCGAGCTGGATGGCACATTGTTGCGCAACTTTCTGCGCCGGTGTGCCGTTTCGACCGAGCTTGCCCGCGCGGTGAAGTTCCACGGCGGCGGATTTTTCGCGGATGGCGTGCCTATCCTCGCCAACCGCCGGGTCGCGGCAGGGCAGGAGGTCTCGTTCGAACTGCCCGCAGACGGCGAGAGCGTGCCGCCCCAGCCGGAGATTCCAGTGAAGGTCGTCTATGAGGATGCCTTTGCCATCGTGCTGGAAAAGCCGCCCCATCTGGCGGTGCATCCGACCCTGAACTATCCGCTGGGCACGCTGGCCAACGGCTATGCGGCCCTGATGGCGGCGCGGGGCGAGAGCGGCGTGTTCCGCCCGGTGAACCGCATCGACAAGGACACCAGCGGCTTGGTGCTGGCGGCCAAGAACAGCTATGCCGCCCCGCTGCTGGCTCAGCACGTCGAAAAGCTCTACTACGCCATTCCGGAGGGGGAGCTGCCCCTCGGCCCGGGCGTCATCGATGCCCCCATCGGCCGACAGGCCGACAGCATCATCGGGCGGTGCGTGACCCCCGGCGGCAAACCCAGCCGCACCGAATATACCATATTAAAGGCGGAAAAGGGTCTGAGCCTTGCGGCCTGTGTGCCGGTGACCGGGCGGACCCATCAGATCCGGGTCCACTTTGCGTCCATCGGCCACCCGCTGGCCGGAGACGACCTCTACGGCGGACACAGGGAGCGGATCGGGCGTCAGGCGCTCCACTGTGCCAGACAGACGTTCTGCGTGCCGGAACACACCGTGATGCCGGAGGAAATCCACATCACGGCCCTGCCCACCGAAGAGGGGATGAGGTCCGTGACCGTGGAAAGCCCTCTGCCGCCCGATCTGGAGCAGCTGTTTTCCGCCCAATCGTGAAAACAAAGTGAAAAGTCCGTGAAAGGTCTGCCCAAATTTTGTGAGGAACCTTGTTTCAGCGCGGACCGGGTGTATAATAAAAACGAATTTGTATTTTTAAGCCTTACAGTCAGGAAGGAGCAACCCCTTTTGATTGAAGAAAAAACGAAGGAACCGCGGCAGGAAGCCCCGTCAGCGCCGCCGGTCAAGCGCGGCCAGAAGCTGCGCTCGCGCTGGGCACAGTTCCAGTGCAGCCGGCTGCTGCGAAAACACCGCTTCCGCCGCCGGACCCAGTACCACATGAACAACCTCTCGCAGAAACTGCGGGGGAGCGCCGTGGTGCTGACGGTGGGCGAAGCGCTCTATGCGCTGGGCTTCGCCGCCGAATATACCGTCGTGCGCGCGGGCCGGAACGTGGCAGCATTGCTGCGCTGGCTCTGGCACGGCATCCGGAACGTATTGCACGAAGTGGCCGTGATGGCCTTCCCCGGCGCGGCACAGATGTTCAAGGATCTGTTCGGTCCGGTGTTCCTGTTCTTCCGGGGCATCGGTTCGCTTCTGGTCCATGCCCGCAACGTCCGGAAAAAGCAGGGCTTTGGCGCAGCCATCAAGGCCAGCGCCCATTTCTTTGCCGACGGCATCCGGCGCAACATGAAGCTGCTGCCCCGCATGGCGATGTATGTTCTGCCCGCCTGTATGCTGGCTGTGTTCGTGACGGTGTACAACCAGACCATCCAGAAGCCCTATGCGCTGGCGGTGCAGGTGAACGGCCAGACCGTCGGCTATGTGGCCAACGAAGAGGTGTTCAACCTTGCCCGCGAGGACGTGATGGAGCGTATCAATTACGCTGGAACGGACAAGACCGAATGGACCATCGAGCCGACCTATACCATCTCGGTGGCCCATCAGACCATGGACGAGAGCCAGACCGCTGACGCCATCCTGAAGAGCGCCAGCGATGAGATCAGCGAGGGCACGGCCCTGTATCTGGACGGGGAACTGACCGCAGTTTGCTCGAACGGCGACACCCTGCGCAGTTATCTTGACCAGATGCTCGAGCCGTATGAGCAGGAATATCTGGGCGACGAGAACGTGACCGTCGGCTTCAATAAATCGGTCCTGCTGGAGGACGGCATTTATTTCAACGACAGCTTCGAGGACGATAATTCCATCGAATCGATGCTCACCGGCGTTCAGCAGCAGGAAGAGGTCTATACGGTTCAGGCAGGCGATACCCTGTGGGCCATCGCGCAGAAAAACGACCTGACTTTCAAAGAGCTGTGCGCTCTGAACACGAATTTCAAGGGGGCCGCCCTGACCGAGACCTCGAACATTCAGGAGGGCGACCAGCTGATCGTGACCAAAGAGGAAGCGACGCTGGAAGTCCGGATCACCAAGATCGAGACGCGGCAGGAGGAGATCCCCTTCACCACCGAGACGACTCGGTCTAACGAGTACACCAAGGGCACGACCAAGACCCTGCAGGAAGGCGAGAACGGCTTGCGCATGGTGACGCTGCAGAATGTCTACGACACCAACGGCACGCTGCTGGAACAGACCGTCCTTTCGACCCAGACCATCAAGGAAGCAGTTCCGAAGAAAGTCGTCGTCGGCACGAAGAAAGTAACCAACAGCACCCAGTACATCACGGGCAGCGGACAGTTCATCTGGCCGGTCCCGAACTACCGTTACTGCTCGCGCTGGTATGGCAGCGGCCACAAGGGCGTGGATATCTGCGCACCGGCCGGAACGCCCATTTACGCATCGGCCAGCGGCAAGGTCACAAAGGCTGGTTACGAGCGCGGCGGCGCCGGCACAGGCTATGGCTACTCGGTCATCATCAGCCACTCGGGCGGCTACACGACCGTTTACGCCCACTGTCTGTCGCTGACCGTCAGCACGGGCCAGACCGTCCGTCAGGGCCAGCTGATCGGCTATGTCGGCAGCACCGGACGTTCCAGCGGCAACCATTGCCATTTTGAAATTCGCCGCAACGGCTCCTATCTGGCGCCGCAGAATTTCTTCCCCGGCAAGCGATAAAGGAACGCGGCCTCCCGCCGCGAATGCGGGGCGGAGAGGTTTCATATTAAGATAAAGGAGATACAACTATGGCAACTCCCCACATCAGCGCTGAAAAAGGCGATTTCGCAAAGACCGTTCTGATGCCCGGTGATCCGCTGCGCGCAAAGTTCATCGCGGACACCTTCCTGAAGGATGTCCGTCAGGTGACGGGCGTTCGTGGGATGCTGGGCTTTACCGGGACCTATGAGGGCCGTCCCATCAGCGTGATGGGCAGCGGCATGGGCATGCCCTCCATCGGCATCTACTCCTACGAGCTGTTCAAGTTCTACGATGTGGATAACATCATCCGCATCGGCTCGGCGGGCAGCTACACCGAAAAGGCCAAGCTGTTCGACGTCGTGCTGTCCACGGGAGCCGTCAGCGAGTCCAACTATGCGCGGGTCCAGAGCGGCTTCGACAAGGACATCACCCTGCCCAGCGAGAGCCTGAACGAGAAGCTCCGTGCTTCTGCCAAGAAGCAGGGCATCCCCCTCATCGAGGGCAACATCCACTCTTCGGATGTGTTCTACCGCCAGCCCTCCGACGACAAGCCCACCTATTGGGAAAAGCTGCGCGACGAGCGCGGCTGCCTCTGCGTCGAGATGGAGAGCTATGCACTGTTCGCCAACGCACAGGTCCTCGGCAAGAACGCCGCCTGTCTGCTGACCATCTCGGACAGCTTCGTCTCGCCCGAGATCACCACCGCAGAACAGCGCCAGAAGAGCTTTACCGATATGATGAAGGTCGCTCTGGGCGCAGAGTATTAAGAAGCTTTTGCAAAATAGGAGAGGGCCGCTGCTCATGGCAGCGGCCCTCTTTGCGCTTGCGTGAACCTGCGGAATGGGTTATACTTTGAATCAGAGAGATTTACGGGTTCAATATACAATCACGGAAAATGTTCGAATCCATCGGCTTTCTTCCAACAGGGGGCGATCGATTCGTTTACAGCTTACACAAAAAGGAGACTTCATCATGACAAAACTGACCTTGGACGAAAAGAAAGAACTCATCCGGATGGCGCTGAAGGCCCGGGAAGGGGCCTATGTGCCGTACTCCGACTTTATGGTGGGCGCGGCCCTGCGCGCGGAGGACGGCCGGGTGTTCACGGGCTGTAACGTGGAAAATGCGGCCTTTACCCCCACCAGCTGTGCCGAGCGCACCGCGCTGTTCAAGGCGGTGAGCGAAGGTGTGACCAAGTTCACCGACATCGCCGTTGTGGGCGCACGCCGCGGCGAGGTGAACAAGCAGATCACGTCCCCCTGCGGCGTCTGCCGTCAGGCGCTGTTCGAGTTCGGCGGGCCGGAACTGAATGTCATCATGGCCAAGACGCCGGACGATTTCATTGAGCGTAGCATGGACGAGCTGCTGCCGTTCGGGTTCGGCCCCTCGAACGTGGCGGGCAACAAGGCTGTGGAAGAATGAACCTTTGGGGCGGAGAAAAACGAAAAATTGGATAAAAAGTACGACTTTTACGCGAATTTTACAAAAAATCTGTAAAGATTTTGTAATCGGAAATTCCTTGCTTTCCTCACACTTCCCGGCTATACTTGTGTCAGTAAATGTGCCAGAGCGCACATTTGGATCATAAAACGTAAGGTTATGTACACATAAAAGGAGACTTTTCTTATGATGATTTCTCGTCGTAACTTTCTGGCTGTGGCGGGCGCTGCAGCTGCTGCCGCTGCTCTGACCGCTTGCGGTGGCTCTTCCTCTTCTACCAGCACTGCTTCTTCTGCTGCTTCCTCTACCGCAGCTTCTGCTGCTGGTTCTGAGGCTGCTGGCAAGATCGTAAAGGTCGCTCTGACCTGCGATACCGGCACGATCGATGACGAGAGCTTCAATCAGGCTTGCTGGAGCGCAGTTTCCGGCTACATGGGCGATGACTGCCAGTACTACATCCCCGAGGCTGACGCATCCGATGAAGATCGTGAGACCATGATCCGTCAGGCTGTCAACGACGGCGCTGAGGTCATCGTCTGCGTCGGCTATCTGTACGGCGCTTCTCTGGCATGGGCTGCTGATCAGTATCCCGATGTCAAGTTCATCGCCATCGACGTCACTCAGGGCGATATCGGCACGGACACCATCCCCGCAAACTGCTACTGCATCACCTTCAAGGAGGAGCAGGCAGGTTATCTGGCTGGCTACGCCATCGCAAAAGACGGCAAGACCAAGCTGGGCTTCCTCGGCGGCATGGCTGTTCCCGCAGTTATCCGTTACGGCTATGGCTTCGTGCAGGGCGCTGACGCTGCTGCTCAGGAGCTGGGCCAGAACATCGAGATCAACTACTTCTACGGCGGCCAGTTCTACGGCGATGCAAACATCACCTCCCGTATGGAGGGCTGGTACTCCAACGGCACGCAGGTCGTCTTCGCCTGCGGCGGCGGCATCTACACCTCCGCTGTTGAAGCTGCTCTGAAGAACAACGGCTATGTCATCGGCGTTGACGTTGACCAGAACTACATCGGCGCAAACGGCGTGGCTGACGGCACTTACGCTTACAACCCGTTCATCACCTCCGCAATGAAGGGCCTGTCCGCTGCAGTTGAGACCGCTCTGAGCGATATCGAGGCTGGCGCATGGAGCGACATCGCTGCTTCCAACGGCAACTTCGGTCTGGAGGATGGCGATTACATCGGTCTGCCCACCGCTGACGACAGCTGGAACTTCGAGTCCTTCACCAAGGATGAGTACGAGGAAGTCAAGACCAAGATCGCTTCCGGCGAGATCACCGTTGACAACAGCTCCGACGACGCTACCAAGCCCACCGTCAGCGAGTTCACCACCGTCAACTACATCCAGTAAACTGGACGCGGCCTGAGTGACAGGCTGCTGCATCAAGCATCATGGACCCCTCTGCGGCTGGAATCCGACCGCAGAGGGGTCTTTTTGCAGCCTTTTGTGGAAAAATCTCTCTCGAAAAACTGGATGGTTTGCACAAAAGTAATACTTTTAAGAGGTCTATTCCTTAAAAATTCAAAAAGAAGTGTGCAAAACGGCAAAAATACGGTATAATGGTACTTAGAATAGTATAGGTGTCGAAACGGCACGAAAGGAGAGTGAGCAGATTGGCAGAGGATTTTGTGATCGAGATGCTCCACATTACCAAGGAATTCCCTGGCATCAAGGCAAACGATGATATCACCCTGCAACTGCGCAAAGGCGAGGTGCACGCTCTGTTGGGCGAGAACGGCGCGGGCAAGAGCACGTTGATGAGCGTTCTGTTTGGCCTGTATCAGCCGGAACAGGGCAAGATCCTCAAGAACGGCAAGGAGGTCGCCATCCGCAACCCGAATGATGCAAATGCATTGGGCATCGGCATGGTGCACCAGCACTTCAAGCTGGTGGAATGTTTCAGCGTTCTGGACAATATCATTCTGGGCGTTGAGCCGAACAAGCTGGGCTTTTTGCAGAAGGCCGAGGCCCGCAAGAAGGTCATGGCCCTGAGCGAAAAGTACGGTCTGCGCGTGGATCCCGACGCCCTGATCAGCGATATCTCGGTCGGTATGCAGCAGCGCGTTGAGATCCTGAAGATGCTCTACCGCGACAACGAGATCCTGATCTTCGACGAGCCGACGGCTGTTCTGACGCCGCAGGAGATCGACGAGCTGATGGAGATCATGCGCGGCTTCAAGAAGGAAGGCAAGTCCATCCTCTTCATCACCCACAAGCTCAACGAGATCATGGCGGTCGCCGACCGCTGCACCGTCCTGCGCAAGGGCAAGTATATGGGCACAGTGGACATCGCCGACACCACCAAGGAAGAGCTTTCCCGCATGATGGTCGGCCGCGATGTCCAGCTTCAGGTCGATAAAAAGCCGTCGAAGCCGGGAGATGTCGTGCTGGACGTGGAGAACGTCACCATGCACAACGCCCAGCACAAGAAGGATTCGGTCAAGAACGTTTCGTTCCAAGTCCGCGCGGGCGAGATCGTCTGTCTGGCGGGCATCGAGGGCAACGGCCAGACCGAGTTCGTCTATGGCCTGACCGGTCTGGAAAAGTTTAATTCCGGCAAGATCACGCTGGACGGCAAGGACATCACGAACGAATCCATCCGCCAGCGCTCCAAGGACGGCATGAGCCATATCCCGGAGGACCGCCACAAGCACGGTCTGGTGCTGGATTACAGCCTCGAAAACAACATCGTGCTCCAGCGCTACTGGCAGCCGGAGTTCCAGAAGAACGGCTTTATCCGGAGCGACAAGGTGCGCGAGTATTCGGACAAGCTGATCAAGCAGTATGACGTCCGCAGCGGTCAGGGCAGCGCGACCATCGTGCGCAGCATGTCCGGCGGCAATCAGCAGAAAGCTATCATCGCCCGCGAGATCGATAAGGACCCGAAGCTGCTGGTGGCGGTTCAGCCCACCCGCGGTCTGGACGTCGGCGCCATCGAATACATCCACCGCCAGATCGTGGCAGAGCGCGACAAGGGCAAGGCCGTCCTGCTGGTCAGTCTGGAGCTGGACGAGGTCATGAACCTGTCGGACCGCATTCTGGTCATGTACGAGGGCGAAGTCGTGGGCGAATTTGATCCCAAGACTACCACCGTGCAGGAACTGGGCCTGTATATGGCAGGTGCGCGCAAGCAGGGAAAGGAGAGCAACTAACAGATGAAAAACAAAAAACTTTCCCACGGCAGTTTGAACAGTTCCATTACGAGCGTTCTGGCCGCGCTGTTGTGCATTGTGATCGGCATGGCGGTCGGTTTCCTTGTGCTGCTGGCCATCAACCCGGCCCACGCATGGGGCGACGGCTTTGTCCGTATCTTCAAGGGCGGCTTCTACGATGCCCCCTACGGCGTTGGCAAGGTGCTGGCCAATGCGGCTCCCCTGATCATGACCGGTCTGTCTGTGGCCTTTGCCTTTAAGACTGGCTTGTTCAACATCGGTGCAGCCGGTCAGTATACGCTGGGCGCTTATGGCGCACTGTACTGCTCCATCATGCTCAAGCTGCCTTGGTTCGTCTGCCTGTTGGCAGCGGCTGTTCTGGGCGGCATCTGGGGCGCGATCCCCGGCTTCTTCAAGGCCTACTTCAACATCAATGAGGTCATCACCTCCATCATGTTCAACTGGATCGGCCTGTATCTCGTCAATGAGCTGGTCTATCAGAACGGCACTGGCCCCATGTACGATGTGCGCAACACCCGCACCCTGAATCTGGGCAAAAATGCAGACTATGCACAGTCCATCATCCCGGATTTTGGCCTGAATAAGCTGTTCCAGACCAACAGCACCACCATCGCCATCTTCTTGGCGGCGCTCGTGGCGATTTTGATTTGGGTCGTTCTGAACAAGACCACCTTCGGCTATGAGCTGAAGGCCGTCGGTCTGAACAAGAGTGCGGCCCGCTATGCCGGCATCAACGAGAAGAAGAATATCATCCTCTCCATGGCCATCGCCGGTGCGCTGGCTGGCTTTGGCGCGGGCCTGTTCTATCTGTCCAACGTGGGCCAGTGGAACCCGCTGAACTCCACCAGCCTTCCGGCCATGGGCTTCAACGGCATCTCGGTCGCCCTGCTGGCAAGCTCGAACCCCATCGGGACCATCTTCTCGGCCATCTTCATCTCCCACATCTCGGTGGGCGGCACGTTCCTTTCCACCAAGTATTACCCCACGGAGATCGCCGACCTCATCAGCGGTATCATCATTTATCTGTGTGCATTCTCGATGCTCTTCCGCGGCAAGATCCAGAAGCTGCTGTTCAAGAACGCTGACAAGACCAACGTGAACGCAGAACCTGTCCCTGCTGAGAAAGCCAATGCAAAGAAGGAGGGCAAGTAAGATGCTGCTTTTGATCAAATATACCCTGCTGTATGGCATCGTTCTGATGCTGGTGGCACTGGGCGGCATGTTCAGTGAGCACTCCGGCATCATCAATATCGCGCTGGAAGGCATCATGGTCATCGGCGGCGTGGCGGGCGTTCTGACCCTGACCATGCTCCCGTCCAGCATGTCGCCGTTCCTTGTGGTCCTCATTTCGGTGCTGGTCGCAGCGCTGGCGGGCATGGTCTACAGCTTGCTGCTGGCCTTTGCGTCCATCAATCTGAAGGCGGATCAGACCATCGGCGGCACGGCACTGAACCTGCTGGCAACGGCCATCGCGGTGGTCATCGCGAAGTACTTCAGCGACAGCGGCAGCGCTAAGCTGAACTATTCCAACAAGCCGTTCCTGTTCAACATCGGCGGGCTGGAACTGAGCATCTTTGTCCCGCTGGGCATCGTGCTGCTGATCATCAGCTACATTGTGCTGTATAAGACCCGCTTCGGTCTGCGTCTGCGGGCGTGCGGTGAGCACCCTCAGGCCGCCGACTCGGTGGGCATCAATGTCTATAAGATGCGCTACGCCGGTGTTCTGATCTCCGGTGCGCTGGGCGCCATCGGCGGCATGGCCTATATCGTGCCGCCCGTCCAGACCTGGAACTTCGAAGTCGGCGTGGCTGGCGCGGGCTTCCTCGCCATGGCTGTTATGATCTTCGGTCAGTGGAAGCCGTTCAACATCTGCGCGGCGGCGATGTTCTTCGCCGTGTTCAAGAGTCTGGCCAACATCGCTGACTCCACCTTCCTCGCACAGTTCCACTGGTCCAGCAACATCTATAACATGATGCCGTTCATCGCTTCGATGATCATTCTGGCCTTCACCTCCAAGAACAGCATGGCCCCCAAGGCCGAGGGCATCCCCTACGACAAGGGTTCCCGCTGATTCTTCGCGTGGCTTTTCCGGGGCGCAGCTGCTTTTGGGCGGCTGCGCCCTTTTTCGTGGAAAACGACCAAAATATGGCTTGATTTTGTGCAAAAATTTGATATACTGGAAGTACAGTATCATAGAAATAGGAGCGTGATTTTATGCGCATTTATGACCTGATCGCGAAAAAGCGCGACGGCGGCACGCACACCCGCGAGGAGCTGGAAGCCATCGTCAACGGCTTTGTCAGCGGAGAAGTGGCGGATTACCAGATGGCGGCTTGGATGATGGCTGTCTATCTGCGCGGCATGACCGACGAAGAGACCGCAGAGCTGACGGATGTGATGGCGCACAGCGGCGTGATGGTGGACCTTTCGCCCATCCCCGGCATCAAGGTGGACAAGCATTCGACCGGCGGCGTCGGCGACAAGACGACCCTCGTGATCGCGCCGGTCGTGGCGGCGTGCGGCGTCAAGATCGCCAAGATGAGCGGCCGCGGTTTGGGCCACACCGGCGGGACCATCGACAAGATGGAAAGCGTCCCCGGCACGAAAACGGCCCTCTCGCAGGAGGATTTCTTTGCGCAGGTGAACAAGATCGGCCTGTCGGTCATCGGCCAGAGCGAGGGCATCGCCGTGGCAGATAAAAAGATGTATGCCCTGCGCGATGTGACTGCCACAGTCAGCTGCATCCCGCTCATCGCATCCAGCATCATGTCCAAAAAGCTGGCTTCCGGTTCGGACGCCATCCTGCTGGATGTCACCACCGGCACGGGCGCGTTCATGAAAACTGTGGACCAGAGCATCGAGCTGGCCAAGCTGATGGTCTCCATCGGCACGCACCACGGACGCCGGGTCGCAGCCATGATCACCGACATGGATACCCCGCTGGGCCACAACATCGGCAACAGCTTGGAGGTCATGGAGAGCATGGACGTCCTCAAGGGCAAGGGTCCGGCCGACCTGACCGAGGTATGCCTCCAGCTGGCGACGAATATGCTGGTGCTGGCAGACAAGGGCACGCCCGCAGAGTGCCGCGCCATGGCGGAAGCTGTCATCGCGGACGGTTCGGCCTTTGCAAAGTGCAAGGAGATGTTCGCGGCACAGGGCGGTGATACCCGCGTGCTGGACGACTACGACCTGTTCGAAAAGCCCGCCGCAAGCTATGAGCTGCTGGCGGAGGAAGATGGCTACATCGTCGCGAATGATGCCGAAAAGATCGGCTCGGCCAGCGTTCTGCTGGGCGCAGGACGCCAGAAAAAGGGCGACCCGTTGGACTTTGCCGCCGGCATCGTCCTGCACAAAAAGCGCGGAGACTTCGTGCATAAGGGCGAGAGTCTTGCGACCTTCTACGGCGCGCCGGACAAGTTCGAAGCCGCCGCTGAAGAATACCGCAGCGGCTTGGTCTACGGCGCGGAAAAGCCCGAAGAGGCCCCGCTGGTCTATGCGCTGGTCACAAAAGACGGCGTAGAGCGGTACTGAGATACAACAAAAAGCACCCCGTCCGGGAGCTGTGGAGCATTCCACAGGCACTTGAACGGGGTGTTTTGCTTGTTTTAGGAAGCAGCGGTGTGGAGCCGATAGCCGACGCCCCAGACCGTTTGCAAAAGCTTTGGTTCTGAGGGGACGTCCTCGACCTTTTCCCGCAGACGGTTGATGTGGACGGCCACGGTGATGTTGTCGCCCATGGATTCCAAGCCCCAGATCAGCTCGTAGAGGGCCTCGCGGCTGAACACCTGTTCGGGGTGGCGCATGAGGAAGAGCAGAAGCTCGTATTCCTTGTTCTTGAGCGGCAGCTCGATGCCATTTTTGGTGATGCGCCGCCGCGCCCAGCCCCACCACCAGCAGGATGCCCGCAATGACGATGGGGACCACCAGCATGATGAGGTTGGAGCGCCGAAGCCGTTCCTGAATCCTCGACATCGCTGTGAACCCCGGCTTCAAGTCCGGCCCCGATGCAGACATCGTTTCCGCCATCAAGGACGGCACTTGCTGCACAGAGCGACTATGCGACCCTGCAGCGCGTGGGTGTATGGCGATATTTTCACCAAGCTGTCCTTCCTGATCTGGGGTCTGGGCTACATCGGCCACGGCCAGCTGATCAAGGCGCTGCTGGTCACGGTGGTGCAGGGGCTGGGCCTGTATTTTCTGGGCACGTCCGGCGTTCCGGCTTTGAAAAAGTTCGGGACCCTCGGCACGGTGCAGATGGAGATGAAGTTCAATCCCCTCACCCTGAAAAATGAGGTCAACGATTACGATAACTCGTTCGCCATCCTGCTGTTGAGCGTGATCGCTATGGTGGTCATCGTTTCGCTGTTCATCCTCATCGCCGTTGCCTTTACGAACTACGACCAGCAGCATATGCCGCCGGCTTCGCTGTTCACATGGGTGGGTCTGGCGAACTTTGCGGCGCTGTTCGGCGGCCAGTCGCTGTCGCTGACCTTCAACTACGCATTTGCCAAGGTCCTGAACTGGACGCTGGTCTGGGCCTTCTTCGCGACCTTCACCACGGTGTGACCGATTTCCTCAAGGTCATCGGTCTGCTGGGCAAGAACATGGACCACATCCCGTTCCTGACCGACCAGCATTGGGCCAAGTTCATGATTATCCTCATCAACATCTGGATCGGCGTGCCGTATCAGATGCTGATCGCGACCGGTGTTCTGATGAACATCCCCGGCGATATGCTGGAAGCTTCCGTCATCGACGGCGCATCGCCGCTGCAGAGCTTCATCCACATCAAGCTGCCCTACCTACTCAGCGTGCAGGGGCCGGCGCTGGTCACGGATTTCGTCAAGAACGTCAACAACTTCAACGTTATCTATCTGCTCACGCAGGACGTCTATATCACCAAGGATCAGGCGCTTGCCTCGTCCAGCGCCAAGGAAGTGGACCTTCTGGTGACCTCGTTCTCCACCGACCGAGGCATCAACTTCCGCCGGTTCTTCCCGGCGGGCTACACGCTGGACAACTACATCAACATCCTGTTCCATTCGGACTCGGTGGCGCAGTTTCCGCGCTGGTTCATGAACACCTTCGTCGTGGCGTGCTTCAACTGCGTGATCTCCACCTGCTTCGTGCTGATGGTGGCTTATGCGCTGAGCTGCTGCCGCTTCAAGGGCCGCAAGCTTTTGCAGAACCTTTCCGTCATCGTCAACCTGTTCCCGGGCGTTCTGGCCATGTCCAAGCCAATCTTGGTCTACACCATTATCAGCTCGTTCATGGTCCCGTGGACCGACTTCGTGATGGCAAAGATGATCCTGAACTCGGGCAGTCTGTTTTTAGGCTTGAAGAAAGCGGATAAAATCCCGCACGGTCTCGTTCAGATAGCGTGCTTTTTCGGAGCGCACGAGCCAAGTCCGGCGGACCAGCGGCGTCCCATCCGGGCAGAGAAGCGGCGTCAGGCAGAGGTGGTCCGGGTTCTCGTAGTCCTGCGGGAGGAAGCAGAGGAGGTATCCAAGCCCCTTTCCGGCCAGCTGAAGCGCGACATCTACATAGCCGACATTCATCCCCTCGGGCATTTCTGCGCCGAAATGTTCCTTCCACCATGCGCCGAGAAGTTCCAGCGTCCGGTCATTGGTCTTGTAGGCGATGCGGGGCGAAGCCAGAAGCTCGGCTTCGGTCATGGGCTTCCATGTAACGAGATAGCCCGGGTCGCTGCCAATGCAGGTCTGCTCCACAGGGCCTTCGTAGTCGCCGCGCAGGATGGCGACGTCAATCTCGCCGTCGAGGACCTTGCGGAACAACAGATTGCTCTGCTCGGTCACGACGGTGAACCGGACGTTCGGATGCCGCAGGTCATACCGCATCAGAAGCTCGGGAAGTTCGGTCTTGCTGAAGGTGTATGACGCACCGACGATGATGTTCTGGTCTGCTTCGCTCTTCATGGCGTTCAGATGGGAGCGGAGCGAATCCATGAACGCAAGATACGCCCCGGCCTGTTCGGCCAGAAATTTTCCCTCTGGGGTAAATTCCAGCCCTTTGGGGCCGCGATTGACGATGGCGATGCCGAATTCTTCCTCCATGTGCTGGAGCCGCTTGGTCAGCGAGGGCTGTGTCATGAACAGCTTGGCCGCCACGCGGGTCAGATTCGGCGTCTGCGAAAGCTCGTGCAAAATCTCCCAATCCGAATCTTTCATTGCGCTTCCCTCCGTTCGTTTCTGTGTTCAGTGTAACACAGGGACGGACAGATTGCAATGAATCCGAAGCGTTTCAGTGCTCGGCTTCCTGCGCCGTCAGCTGCTTTTTCAGGAAGCGGAGCTGACCGCCGCAGAGCACGACTTCGATCTCGTTGTCGGTCAGGTCCAGCTTGGTGGTGAAGGTGAAGTCTTTGGTCTTGTCCTTGACCGTTACGGTGCGGGTGGGGATCTGAGCCAGCAGACCTTCGATCTCCAGATCATCGCCCTGCTCGATCTTGTCATAATCCGCCGGGTCGGCAAAGAGCATGGGAATGACGCCGTGGTTGACGAGGTTGCCCTTGTGGATGCGGGCGATGCTCTTGGCGATGACGCACTTGACGCCCAGATACATGGGGTTGATGGCGGCATGTTCGCGGGAAGAACCCTGTCCGTAGTTCTCGCCGCCGATGATGATGCTCTTGCCCAGCTCCTTGGCGCGGGCGGCAAAGTCCGGCGCATAGCGGTGGTAGCAGAACTGGCTCATCAGCGGGATGTTGGAGCGCATGCTGGAAAATTCTGCACTGGCGGGGGTGATGTCGTCGGTGGAGATGTTGTCGCCGCCCTTCAGGCTGACGGGCGCTTCCAGATGGTCTGCCGGCTCTTCGGGGATGGGCAGGAACTTGATGTTCGGACCGCGGACGATCTCGACCTTTTCGGCCTCTTCCGGCGGCAGCGGGGGCAGCAGCATAGAATCGTCGATCAGATACTCGTTCGGCTCGTGGATGTCAGCCAGCTTGGCGACCTCTGCGCCCATGACGTCCTCCGCAGAAGCAAAGGTCCCGAGGATGGCCGTTGCGGCGGCGCTTTCCGGGCTGACGAGATAGATCTTTGCGTTGGGGTTGCCCGCGCGGCCCTTGAAGTTGCGGTTCGAGGTGCGGACGGCGATGCCCTCGGTCGCGGGAGTCTGGCCGATGGCGCAGCAGGGGCCGCAGGCAATCTCCAGCATCCGGACACCGGCTTCCAGCAGGATGTCGATGTAGCCGTCCCGCATCAGCTGCCGATAGGTCTGCTTGGAGGCGATGCCGCAGGTGCAGCTGACGTTCTCGTTGACGTGATGGCCCTTGAATACCAGTGCGGCCTTTGCAATGTCGGCATAGCTGGTGTTGGTGCAGCTGCCGATGAACACCTGCTGGACGGGGAGCTTTTCGACGTCCTTCAGCGGTTTCACGTTGTCCGGCTGGTGCGGGCAGGAGATGAGCGGTTCCAGCGAAGAGAGGTCGATGTCGATGACCTCATCGTATTCGGCGTCCGGGTCGGGCAGAAGCTCCCGATAAGCGTCGGCGCGGTGCTGGGCGGTCAGGAACTTTCGGACCTGCTCGTCGGCCGGGAAGATCGAGGTCGTTGCGCCCAGCTCTGCACCCATGTTGGTGATGGTCGCGCGCTGGGGCACTTCCAGCGCCGCCGCACCGGGGCCGGTGTACTCGTACACGTTGCCCAAGCCGCCCTTGATGGTGACCCGGCGGAGCATCTCGAGGATGACTTCCTTGGCGTTGACGCCGGGGCGCAGGGTCCCGGTCAGCCGGACGTTCACGACGCGGGGCATCTTCAGCCGCATGGGCACGCCGGTCATGGCCGTGGCCACGTCCATACCGCCGACGCCGATACAGAGCATTCCGATGGCGCCGCCGTGGGGCGTGTGGCTGTCGCCGCCCATGCTGATCTTACCGGGAGCACCGAAGCGGGAGACCTGCACGGCGTGGCAGATGCCGTTGCCCGGGCGGGAGACCCAGACGCCGAACTTTTTGGCGGCAGACTGCAGATAAATGTGGTCATCCGGAGCCTTATGGTCGATGTAGAGCAGGTTGTGGTCCAGATAGCTGACGCTGCATTCGGTGCGGACGCGCGGCAGACCGATGGCCTCAAAGGCCAGATAGGTCATCACGGCATTGATGTCGTGGGTCAGGGTCTGATCGACCTTGATGAAAACTTCTTCACCGGGGGTCATGCTGCCCTTAACATAATGAGATTCGATGATCTTTCGAGTCAGAGATTTTCCCATGATGGTTTTCCTCCATTGCGATGTCCTGCGTCGCAAAAACGACTGTGCTGCAACACTTTGGTGCGCCTTTTCTGCCCTTATTATAACGAACGGTTATGACGAAAGGAAATGCCATTCCCGTATCGCCGCATTCCAAAAGGGAATGGGCGGGAGAGTGTGCACAGGATGACGCAAAAGCGCGATGCCCAACAGAAATGCCGGGAGCTGGAACGTGGCAAGGCTGAGCGGCGGCAGGGGAGTGTCCAGACTGGCGGGGCCGTTCGCGATGGCATAAAGCGGTCGTAGAAGCCAAGGATGAACGCGATGGTCCCGCCGGATACGCCGGGGACGCTGTCGGCCAAGGCCATGCAGAACCCATGAAATGCAGTCAGTAACATTCAAATCCCTCCAAAAAGAAAAGTTCCGGGAAACGAGTTAAAGTTTACCGGAACTTCTTTAAGGGAAGCTCTGCCAAAGTTAAACGGCTGTTAAACTGAGGGCGCAGGGGAAATCCTTTGATCCTGCTCCGAAGCACCTGCACTTTTCAGCGCACTTTTGCGATACTGCAAGGGGCTTTGTCCGGTCGCCTTGGCGAACCGGGTCGAGAAGTTGCTGGCATCGCCGAATCCGACGCTCTGCGCGACCTCGCTGACGCTGTGATCGGTGAGGACAAGCAGTTCCTTGGCCTGTGTGATGCGGAAGTTGACGAGGTAATTATAAGGTGTCGTGCCCATGTACCGCCGGAACAGCCGCAGAAAATAGCTCTTGCTCATGTGGGCATCGGCCAAAAGGTCCGCGAGGGAAAGTTCCTTTTGATAATTTTTGCGCAGTGTCTCGGCTGCCTGTAAAATGACCTGCCGTGCGCTGGTGGTCTCGGCCTCTGCAAGGATGCTCTGCGCGCACAGGGCCAGCATCCCGTGCAGGGCAAGGCCGGTCTGCACCATGCTGTCCACGTTGCCGCGCTCCATCTGCGCCAAGACGGTTTCAAAAAATTCCTGCATCTTGATGCCGGTGATCTGTACCGGCGTCAGCTTTTTGCCCGGAAACAGCAGCGGCTCCATGGCCGCAACGCCGGCGCCATCCAGATGGACCCAATAGTGGTTCCAGCAGCTCTGCCCCGGCGCGGTGCAGTAGCTCTGCGGCGTGCGGCAGTTGAGCAAAAGCGCCTGTCCGGTGCTGAGGGTCACATGACTCTCCCCCTGCTCGATCAGCCCCGCCCCGCGCAGGGTATAAAACAGCAGGTAGCTCTCTTTATCCGTGCGGGCCGTGGAAAAGCGCTGCTGGGCATGAAACAGCCCCGCTTCGGTGCAGTAATAGGGCTGGGCCAGTTCGGCTTCGCTGGGGGTCGTGCGCTTCCAGATGCTTTCCGGATCCACATCCATGTTGTAAGTCAGCATGTTTCGGTCCCTCTCTTTCTGGTTTTTAGTATAGCGCACCCGCTTTTTGTGAGCAAGAGTAGACTTTTCACAAAAAATTTGGGACTTTTGACAATGGAATTTTCCAAAAGAACTCGCTATACTAAGAAGCAGGAAAATCGTTATCTTTCTGTCAATCGCAGACAGGAACAACTGTTGTGTCAATTTGGAGGTTTTGTATTATGGCTGATCGCATCGTTCTGAACAGCATTTCCTACCATGGTCATGGCGCCATCGAGAACATCGTTCCCGAGCTGACCGCCCGCGGCTACAAGAAGGCTTTCGTCTGCTCTGACCCCGACCTGATCAAGTTCGGCGTCACCAAGAAGGTCACCGACCTGCTGGATGCTGCAAACTTTGCCTACGCTGTTTACAGCGAGATCAAGCCCAACCCCACCATCGCCAACGTGCAGGACGGCGTGGCTGCCTTCAAGGCTGCCGAGGCTGACTGCATCGTGACCATCGGCGGCGGCTCCTCCATGGATACCGCAAAGGCCATCGGCATCATCATCAACAACCCCGAGTTCGCCGATGTGCGCTCTCTGGAAGGCGTTGCTCCCACCAAGAAGCACGCTGTGTTCACCATTGCCGTTCCCACCACCGCCGGCACGGCTGCTGAGGTCACGATCAACTACGTCATCACCGACGTCGAGAAGAAGCGCAAGTTCGTCTGCGTCGATACCAACGACATCCCCGAGATCGCCGTCGTCGATCCCGACATGATGGCTTCCATGCCCAAGGGCCTGACTGCCGCCACCGGCATGGACGCTCTGACCCACGCCATCGAAGGCTACATCACCAAGGGCCATTGCACCATCTCCGATATGTTCCATCTGGAAGCCATCAAGCTGATCAGCGAGAACCTGCGCGGTGCAGTCCAGAACACTCCGGAAGGCCGCGAGGGCATGGCTCTGGGCGAGTACATTGCCGGTATGGGCTTCTCCAACGTCGGTCTGGGCATCGTCCACTCCATGGCACACGGCCTGTCCGCTCTGTATGACACCCCGCACGGTGTGGCTTGCGCCATCCTGCTGCCGGTCGGTCTGGAGTACAACAAGAGCGTCGCTGGCGAGCGTTATCGCGCTGTCGGCAAGGCCATGAGCGTCAAGGGCATCGATGAGATGAACGACGCACAGGCTGCCGATGCCACCATCGCCGCCGTCAAGCAGCTGTCCGCAGACGTGGGCATCCCCACCAACCTGCAGGGCATCCTGAAGGAAGAGGACATCCAGTTCCTCGCCGAGTCCGCTTATGCCGATGCTTGCCGTCCGGGCAACCCGCGTGACACCAGCGTGGAAGAGATCGTTGAGCTGTACAAGAGCCAGCTGTAAGATCCTGCGTTCAAACGCTTTGCTTCATTTTTCTTCTTCATCTACCCCATAAAGGCAGAAAAGACCGGAATGCTCTCACCAGAGCGTTCCGGTCTTTTTTGCGTTGCGCAGGGTGCAAGAGTACACTTTTCACAAAGAATGCGTCACCTTTGCCGATGGAATCGCGGAAAGAGAATCATTATACTTAACGCAAAGAATCCACACAGGAGGCGCATTATGCAAAAGAATTATCTTGCCATCGACATTGGTGCATCCAGCGGACGGCACATTGTCGGATGGATGGAGAACGGCGTTCTCCGCACCGAGGAAGTGTACCGGTTCCCGAACAGTGTCCAGCGGGTAGACGGCCATCTGGAATGGGACATCGACAGTCTGTTCGCCAACGTGAAGAACGGCATCCGGGAAGCCTTTGCCAAATATCCGGAAATCGAGAGCCTTTCCATTGATACCTGGGCGGTCGATTATGTGCTGCTGAAAAATGATCAGCCCATCTACCCAGTCTACGCCTACCGCGACAGCCGGACACAGGCGGTCATCCCCGAAGTCCACAGCATCCTGCCGTTTGAGCAGCTCTATGCGCGTACCGGCATCCAGTTCCAGCCGTTCAACAGCATTTATCAGCTGTATGCCGACCAAAAAGCCGGGCGGCTGGCACAGGCCGAAGACTTTTTGATGATCCCGGAATACCTGCTGTGGAAGCTTTGCGGCGTGAAAGCCCGCGAGTACACCAACGCGACCTCCACCGGCCTTGTCAACGCACAGACCAAGGAATACGACCCGGAGATCTTGAAGGCTCTGGGTCTGCCGGAAACCATGTTTCCCCAGCTGACGGCTCCCGGTACGGTGCTGGGGCCGCTGAAAGCGGACATCGCCGCCGAGGTGGGCGGACAGACCAATGTGGTGCTGTGCGCGACCCACGATACGGCCAGTGCCGTGGAGGGCATCCCGATGGAGCAGGGCGATGCCCCGTTCCTGTCCTCTGGCACATGGAGTCTGCTGGGCGTTAAGCTGGCAAAGCCGGTCACGACCCCGGAAAGCTGCAAGGCCAACTTTACCAATGAGGGCGGTGTGGGCTACATCCGCTACCTGAAAAACATCATGGGGCTGTGGATCATCCAGTGTGTACAAAAGCAGCTGGGCATCTCCTTTGCGGAGATGGTGGAGCTGGCCAAGACCAGCACCTACACCCGCATCTTTGATGTAAACGAAGCCCGCTTCTCCGCGCCGCAGGATATGAGTGCAGAGATTCGTGCCGCGCTCGCTGAGACCGGTGATGCTCCTGCCACGGATGCCGACCTCATCAACAGCATTTACCATTCGCTGGCGTACTGCTACGGCGAAGCCTATCGCGAGATGGAGAAAGTCACCGGCCAGCACTGGGATAAGCTGTACATCGCGGGCGGCGGCGCAAAGAACGCCACCCTGAACGAACTGACCGCCCATTACACCGGAAAACAGGTCGTGGCTCTGCCCATCGAGGCAACGGCCATCGGCAATTTGAAACTTCAGATGAACATTCACTGATTTTATAAAGGAGGATCTCCCATGCTCGTTGAAACCAAAGCCCGCGTTGGCGTGTTCGCCATTGCTCTGGGTGCGTATCTGCCCCAGTTCCCGACCCTCGTGCCCGAATTTGAACAGCAGTACGCCGACTTCAAAAAGACCATCCCCGACACCGTGGAAGTCATCGATGGCGGCATCGTCACCACCAAGGAGCTGTCCATGGCCGCGGGTGACAAGTTCCGCGCCGCAGACGTCGATCTGGTCATTCTGCAGCTGCTGACCTACGCCACCTCTTACAACATGCTGCCCGCTGTGCGCGACCTGAACGTGCCCGTCGTGCTGGTGAACGTCCAGAAGAAAAAAGCCCCGGACTACGCCAACACCGACACCCCCACTTGGCTGGGTGAGCTGTACGCTTGCGGCGCGGTCGGCGAGATGGTCGCTGACTTGGAGCGCGCTGGCAAGCGTCATGCCGTCATCACCGGCGTCGTCGAGGGCGGCGACCCGCAGGTTCAGGCTGAAATTGAAGATTGGTGTCGTGCCGCGCAGGTGCGCCGCCGCTTCCGTGACACCAATCTGGCGCAGATCGGCCGTCCGTATCCCGGCATGATGGACCTGTACATCGACGAAACCAACCTGTACAACCGGATGTTCCTCTACACCAAGCAGTTCGACTGGGAGAAGATGTGGGCCATCGCCGACAACATCACCGACGAGAACGCCATCCGCGCCAAGGCACAGGACATTCTGGACACCTTCGACATCGAGGGCGGCGGCACGATCGAAAAGGTCTGGGATATGGCCAAGTATGTCGTGGCCTTTGAACAGTGGGTCAAGGACGAGAAGATCGCGTTCATCGCATCCCACTATGACGGCTTTGCACAGGGCAAGGCCGGTGTGTTGGACAGTATGCTGATCCCGGCCTTCTCCATGCTCATCAAGCAGGGCGTGGCCTGTGCCGTGGAGGGCGACATCAAGGTATCCATGGCCATGAGCATCCTCAAGACCATTGCGGGCTGCGGCCAGCTGAGTGAGATGTATTCCATCGACTTTGACGAGGATATCTGCATCATCGGCCACTCCGGTTCCGGTGACGCCGACATTTCCGAGAAGAAGCCCACCATGAAGATCGTGCCCGTGTTCCATGGCAAGACTGGCGGCGGCTACCTGACCCAGTTCTACCCCCATCTCGGCCCTGTGACCTATCTGGGCATCACGCAGGACAAGGACGGTCACTTCAAGTTCGTGGTGGCCGAGGGTGTCAACGAACCCGGCCCCATCTTCACCTTCGGCGACACCAACATGCGTACCCGCTTCACCTGCGGCGCGCGCGAGTTCTGCAACCGCTGGAGCGAGGCCGGCCCCACTCATCACATGGCTGCGGCAACAGGCCGCCACATCGACACCATTCTGAAAGTAGCAAAAATCTTCGATGTTCCTGTGGACATCATCACCCGATAATTAAGTTTGAAGAAAAAGAGAGGTATTTATCATGGGAATTCTGGATGTTACGATCGTAAAAGGCTTTATGCGGATGTGCAACGATGGCTGGCTTCAGGGCTGGCACGAACGCAACGGCGGCAACCTGACCTACCGCATGAAGGAAGAGGAAGTGGCCGAGTGTCGCCCCTTCTTCAACGAGAAGCCCCGCGAGTGGGTGAACATGGGCGTTCAGGCTGACAATCTGGCTGGTGAATATTTTATCACCACCGGTTCCGGCAAGTTCTTCCGCAACGTGGAGCCGGACCCTGTCCACAGCATCGGCATTGTGGAGATCAACGACAAGGGCGACAGCTGGCGCATCGTCTGGGGTCTGGAAGATGGCGCAAAGCCCACCAGTGAGTTCCCCAGCCACTTCATGAACCACAGCGTCCGCAAGGCAGCGACCAACGGCGCAAACCGCGTCATCTACCATTGCCACGCAACCAACGTGATTGCACTGACCTACATTCTGCCCCTGACCGACCGCGACTTCACCCGTGCCCTGTGGCAGAGTGCCACCGAGTGCCCGGTGGTGTTCCCCGAAGGTGTGGGTGTCTGCCCGTGGATGGTCCCCGGTGGCGCGGACATCGCCATGGCAACCAGCGAGCTGATGAAAACCTATCAGGCAGCGATCTGGGCACAGCACGGTCTGTTCGCTTCCGGCCCGGACTTCGACATCACCTTCGGTCTGGCTCACACCATCGAGAAGAGTGCCGAAATTTACGTCAAGGTCCTGAGCATGGGCGGCGGTCTGATCCGTCAGACCATCACCGACGACGACCTGCGCGCCATCGCTCGTGACTTCGGCGTGACCCTGAACGAGAACTTCCTCGACTAAGGAGCAGAACATGGAACACATGGCATGGAAAGGCCGCATCAAACCCGGCTGCAAGGCCGAATATCAGAAGCGTCACGCGGAAATCTGGCCGGAAATGGTCAAGGTCTTAAAGGATGCCGGCATCTGCAACTACAGCATCTTCTACTGCAACGATGAGCTGTTCGGCTATTACGAGTGCGAAAAGGGCGTAGCCTACGCCGAAAAGGTACAGGCCGAAAGCCCGGTCGTGGACCGCTGGAACGAGTACATGAAAGACATCCTCGAGCTGGAAATGGACCCCGTGACCGGCGCACAGCCCAAGCTGGAACAGGTGTTCCGGCTGGACTGAATTCCCCTGATTTTCTGAATCGTAACTGACAAAGGCTGCCCGCCTTTCTTCTGCGGGCAGCCTTTGCTTTTTTACTCGAACAATTTTGCAGAGCAAAAACGGCCATTTTCGCCGGAAAATAATTTCAAGTGTAGAATTTTCTCTCTAAAATTTGTGAGAATTGACAAAACAAGCGTAAAACCGTAGAAAATGTATACAACACGACCGCAATAAAGTTCGAATTTTTGGCACAATTCGCAATTCTTTGCGAGAAAGCCGCCCCAAGAGGTGCTATGATGATGTACAGAAAGTTGCACCACGCAAGCAAATCATTTAGGAGGAATGACAATGAAAAAGACATCAAAAATTGTGCTGGCTGTCATTGTCGTCGTAATGCTGGGAATTGGAATTTCCACCTTCTTCAAGGTCAACGGCAGCATTGGCAGCGACAAGGTCCAGCTTCGTCTGGCACATGGTCAGGCGGGCGATTCGGAGATCGGCGGCACGATCGCGTATCTGTCCGATCTGGTCGCCGAGGACGACAGCATGAACATGGAAGTTTCCGTCTATCCCAGCGGCGTGCTGGGTTCCGAGACGGCCATGGTCGAGCTGGTCCAGGCGGGCGTTCTGGACATGGCCAAGGTCAGCGCCAACACGCTGGGCCAGTTCGATGACCGCTACACCATCTTCTCGCTGCCGTACCTGTTCAAGGGACAGGACCACTACTACAGCGCCATGGCAAACAGCACCGCCATCCGGGAGCTGTTCGATGCCACGGAGGACGCCGGTTACATCGCCATCGGATATTACTGCAACGGTGCACGCAACTTCTATCTGAAAGACGATGTGGCAGTTACTTCTCCTGACGTGCTGAAGGGCAAAAAGATCCGTTCCATGGTCAGCTCCACCTCGATGGATATGATCGAAGCCATGGGCGGTTCTCCTGTTCCGATGTCGTCCAGCGAGACCTACACCTCCCTGCAGCAGGGCATCGTGGACGGTGCAGAGAACACCGAGCTGGCTCTGACCGTCGATAAGCACGAAGAGATCGTCAAGTCCTACACCTACACCGAGCATCAGTACACCCCTGATATCTACATCATCAGCACCAAGGTCTGGAACAAGCTGACCAAAGAGCAGCAGGATTATCTGCGCGAGTGCTTCAGCAAGCTGAACGACAACTTCGTGCAGAAGTACAACCAGATGATGGACGATGCCATGGCCGAGGCCGAGAGCTACGGCGTGCATGTCTACCGCGATATCGACAAGACTCCGTTCATCGAAGCAGTCCAGCCCATCCACGAGGAGTTCCTCGCAAAGGGCGAGCAGTATCAGAAGCTGTACGATGATATCCAGAGCTATGCGGAGGATACAGACAAATGAAAGCATTGAATAAGATTTTGAGTTCCGTTCTTGCCTTTCTGGTGGCGGCCATGGTCGTGGTCTGCTGCTGGCAGGTCATCACCCGCTTCGTTCTGGGCAACCCCAGCAAGTACACCGAGGAAATCCTTCGTTTCGCGCTGATCTGGCTGACCATGCTGGGCGCACCGTATGCCTACGGCGCAAAGCAGCATCTGGCCATCGACCTGCTGGTCAAGGGGTTTGAACCCGCTGGCCAGCGCCGCACCCAGATCTTTGTGGAGCTCGTCGTTCTGGCTCTGAGCGCCGCCGTCTTTGTGGCGGGCGGCATCTCCGTCACCATGAACGCCCACGGCCAGATCTCGGCAGCCATGAAGCTGCCGATGGAGTGCTACTATGCATGCATCCCCATCGGCGGTGCGCTGATGATCCTCTACAGCCTGAACAATCTGTATCATCTCTTCCGAGAGAAAGACAAGGAGGTCGCTTAAATGGAACTGCAAGCCGCTATCCTTCTGGTGGTCAGCTTCGCGCTGCTGCTGATGTTCAGCGTGCCTGTCTCGTACAGCATCGTTGCATCCGCATTCATCACCATCACCGCATTCCTGACCCCGCAATTCGGCATGTTCGTTTCTGCCCAGAAAGTCATTGCGGGCATCGATAGTTTGTCCCTGATCGCCGTTCCGTTCTTCATCTTAGCCGGTCTGCTGATGAGCAACGGCGGCATCGCCCACCGATTGGTGGACCTCGCCATGCTGGTGCTGCGCCGGGTCCCCGGTGCGCTGGCGCTGACCAACGCCGCCGGCAACGCGATGTTCGGTTCCATCTCCGGTTCCGGCATCGCAGCAGCGACCGCCATCGGCGGCGTCATGCTTCCCATGGAAAAAGAAGAAGGCTATGACGAAGGCTTCTCCGCCGCCATGAACGTGGCCACCGCTCCGGTCGGCCAGCTCATCCCGCCCACCACCGCATTCATCGTCTACTCCACTGCCAGCGGAGGCACGTCCGTCGCCACCCTGTTCATGGCTGGCTGGATCCCCGGTCTGCTGTGGACCGCCGCCTGCATGGTCGTCGGTTATTTCATCGCCAAGAAGTACGGCTACGTCCGCAAGGGCGACAAGGCCCAGAAGCTGAGCGCCGGCGAAGCGCTGAACACCATCTGGCGCGCCATCCCCAGTCTGCTGCTCATCGTCATCATCATCGGCGGCATCCTGTCCGGCATCTTCAGCCCGACCGAAGCTTCCGCTGTGGCCGTTGCCTACGCCTTCATCCTGTCGGTGTTCATCTATAAGTCCATCGACCTGAAGGATATGCCCCGCATCCTGATCCAGACTGCCAACATGACCACCGTTGTCATGCTGATCATCGGCGCATCTTCCGTCCTGAGCTTCGTTCTGAGCTTCACCGGTCTGCCCGCTGCCATCAGCAAGATGGTCCTCGGCATCTCCGATAACAAGTATGTTCTGCTGCTCATCCTGAACATCTTCCTGCTGATCGTCGGCACGTTCATGGATATGGCTCCGGCTCTGCTGATCTTCACCCCGATCTTCCTGCCCATCGTCCGCACCTTCGGCATGAGCGATGTGCAGTTCGGTGTTATGATGGTCATGAACCTGGCTGTTGGCACCATCACTCCTCCCGTTGGCAATGTCCTGTTTGTGGGCTGCTCGCTGGCAAAGCAGCGCCTGGAAAATGTGATGAAGAGTCTGGTTCCGTTCTTCGTGGCGATCTTCATCTCCCTGATGCTGGTCACTTACATCCCTGCTCTGAGCGAGTGGCTGCCTACCACGCTGGGCCTGATGTAATGCCCCCGCTGGGCGCTTGCCAAACCTGAACAGATATGACATAATCAAGGCAAAGATTCCTGCGGCAGCCGCCGCAGGAATCCCGCCTGTTCAGGAGAAAAGGAGCCTTTCATGGAAACGACGTGGCTGCACAGCATGGTTCAGGGCGATGCGACCCAGTATTACCGCAAACAAAACGGCATCATGGTGGAACACATGGTCCGCCCCGCAAACTTTGACATGCGGTACAACCACTTCCATCAGGAATACGAAATCTATCTCCTGCTTCGCGGTCGGCGGCAGATGTTCTTCGAGAACCGCGCCTACGAAGCTCACGCCGGGAATCTGATCCTCGTGGACAGCGGACAGATCCACATGTCCCACTCCATCGTGGGCGACCCCGAGACCGAATACGAGCGCATCATCCTCTATGTAGACCGCGACATCGTGGAAAAAGTCGATGCGATGTTCCCGGAGCTCAAGATCGGCGCGTTCTTCCACAAGCACTACGGCATCTACGAGCTGGACCCCCAGCAGACCGAACGGACCCGCAAGCTCTTCCTGCAAATTATGGAGGAGCTGGACAAAGCCGAGCCGATGAGCCAGACAGCCATCCTTTCGGAACTGATCTTGGGCTTCATCCACTTCCGGCGCGGCAATCAGCAGGTCGCCTGTCTGAACGACGTGCAGGAGGGCAAAGCCAGCGGCGGAAAGTTCGATGCGGTCTATCAGATCGCCGACTACATTTCCGACCACTTTCAGGAGCCGCTCTCGCTGGACAGCCTTGCGGAACGATTCTACATCAGCAAGTTCTATCTGAGCCGTTCCTTCCACGAAGTGACCGGCTTCGGCATCAACGAATATGTCAACATCCTGCGGGTAAAAAAGGCACAGAGCCTGTTGGAAACAACAACGCTTTCCGTGTCCGAGATCGCAAGCCGGACCGGCTTTGAGAGCATCACCTATCTGGGGCGGGTGTTCAAGAAATATCAGCACATCACACCCGCACAGTATCGAAAATCGCTTACTTCAACCGACCAAAACAGCACAGATAAATGAGGTGTTTTTTGTGGCAAACGAAATCAAAAAAGAACTGATCCAGAAGAAATTGGACCTCGTCATCCAGAAACTGATGCATCTGGGTGCTCCCGAAAACGAGGACTCCCTGAAAGAGGGCGGCGAGGCCATCGGCTTCTTCAGCCGCGACTTCGGCATCAAGGAATGGGACTGGCCGCAGGGCGTGGGCCTGTACGGGCTGCTCAAAATCGCCAAGATGCAGGATTCGGAAGAGTACTACACCTTCCTGCACGACTGGTTCAAGGAGAATATTGCGCAGGGTCTGCCCTCCCGCAACATCAACACGACCACGCCGCTGCTGACCCTGTGCGAACTGAACGAGACGTACCACGACCCCGATTTTGAGGCCCTGTGCGTGGACTGGGCCAAGTGGCTGATGGAGTGCATCCCCCGCACCCGCGAGGGCGGTTTCCAGCACGTCACCAGCGCCAACGGAGACCGTCAGGGCGTCCGCCTGAACGAGAGCGAGATGTGGATCGACACCCTGTTCATGACCGTGCTGTTCCTGAACCGGATGGGCCAGAAGTACGGCAAGCAGGAGTGGATCGATGAGTCCATCAAGCAGGTGCTCATGCACATCAAGTACCTCTACGACACCCACACCGGCCTGTTCTTCCACGGCTGGTCCTTCAACCGGATGGACAACTTCGGCGGCGTGTTCTGGTGCCGCGGCAACAGCTGGTTCACGCTGGGCATTCTGGACTATCTGGACATGTTCAAGGGCACGCTGAATCAGGGCGTCAAGACCTTCATTCTGGACACCTACAAAGCACAGGTGCGTGCTCTGCGGGACCTGCAGGGCGAGGACGGCCTGTGGCACACGGTTCTGGACGACCCAACCAGCTATGAGGAGACTTCCGGTTCCGCCGCCATCACGGCCGGCATCCTGAAGGGCATCCGCATGGGCATTCTGGATGATTCCTACCTGCCCTGCGCCCAGAAGGCTATCCGCGCCATCCTCAAGAACATCGACACGGACGGCACAGTTCTGAACGTCTCCGGCGGAACGGGCATGGGCTACGACCGCGACCACTACAAGAACATCCTGATCGCTCCCATGGCGTATGGCCAGTCTCTGACCATCCTCGCCCTCGTGGAAGCACTCGAAACCTTTGAATAATTTGCAAGGAGGAACCTATTATGGCAATCTGCACTCCCAAATCGTTTGATCTGACCGGCAAGGTCGCGCTCATCACCGGCGCTTCCTACGGCATCGGTATGGCCATCGCAAAGGCACTGGCCGCCAACGGCGCGACCATCGTGTTCAACGACATCAAGCAGGAGCTGGTCGATAAGGGTCTGGCCGCTTACGAGGAAGCCGGCATCAAGGCTCACGGCTATGTCTGCGACGTCACCGATGAGGACGCCGTGAACGCTCTGGTGGCAAAGATCACCGAGGAAGTCGGCCACATCAACATTCTGGTCAACAACGCCGGCATCATCAAGCGCATCCCCATGACCGAGATGAGCGCTGCTCAGTTCCGTCAGGTCATCGACGTCGACCTGAACGCTCCCTTCATCGTGGCAAAGGCCATCATCCCCGATATGATCGCACAGGGCGGCGGCAAGATCATCAACATCTGCTCCATGATGAGCGAGCTGGGCCGTGAGACCGT
>ERZ1026776.383-NODE-383-length-31467-cov-36.976760_pt1 | contig 31467 bp, 24 predicted proteins | sample MGYA00380125_ERZ1026776 | MGnify/ENA primary metagenome ERZ1026776 (study PRJEB33269, sample SAMEA4719761) | human gut metagenome | biome: human-associated habitat; feature: organic feature; material: feces | place: Cameroon | collected 2013-10 ...
TTTATGCTGCTTGTGGTACTTTGTATTTCGATGATGTTGCAAAGGTTATCTCTGCATCTCCATTGACCATTGCTGGTATGGTATTCTTCTTCAGTGGTTTGGGCTTCAAGATTTCTTTGGTTCCTTTCCACTTCTGGACAGCTGATTCATATCAGGGTGCTCCAACTACAGTTACAGGTTATCTCTCTGTAGTTTCTAAGGGTGCTGCTGCATTTACTCTCTGTGCTATCCTCATGAAGGTATTTGCTCCAATGGTAGAGTACTGGACAGTATTGCTTTACATTGTCATTGTACTTTCTATCACTATCGCCAACCTCTTTGCTATCCGTCAGAGTGACTTGAAGCGTTTCATGGCATTCTCTTCTATCTCTCAGGCTGGTTACATCATGTTGGCTGTGGTTGGTAACTCAGCAATGAGCGTGACCGCTCTGACATACTATGTATTGATTTATGTAGTTGCCAACTTGAGCGTGTTCACCATTATCTCATCTGTAGAGGAGCACAACAATGGTACAGTTATGATGGACAGCTACAACGGTTTGTACAAGACCAATCCACGTTTGGCATTCCTGATGACCTTGGCATTGTTCTCATTGGGTGGTATTCCTCCATTTGCAGGTATGTTCTCAAAGTTCTTCGTGTTTATGGCAGCCGTACAGGGTGCAGATATTCACACCACTCTTGGAGCATGGGCTTATGGCGTAGTATTCATCGCTTTGGTTAACACCGTATTGAGCTTGTACTACTACTTGCTTATCGTGAAGGCAATGTTTATCAAGCACAGCGATAATCCGCTGCCTACTTTCCAGAGCGCTTGCTCAACAAAGTTGGCGCTTGCCATTTGCACAGTAGGTATCGTTGCATTCGGTATCTGTTCATATGTATTCGATTGGATTTCTGTAGCAGCTAATGCATAACATCATTAAGGTGTAGAATTCTTATCAAGAAGAAAATACAGATTTAATATAAAAAAGGATGGGGCTCCATGATAGAGTCTCATCCTTTTTTTGTATTTTTGCACCATGAAAAAGATTTTTAGATCATTACTATATATTATCATGATGCTGGGGTTGGCATTACTTCCCGACCTCTGGCTGTGGTTTGATGCTGTTTCTACTTGGCCTTTAGCTTTGGCAATAGCATGGTGGATACCATCAGCTTTGCTTCTTCTGGCAGAAACAGGACTGCAATTTGGCGTATATCATAGACTTTCGGTAAGAGTCCTTTTTACGATGATTCTTTTTTCTGTGATGCCAAAGATAGTTTATATCCTTTTGTCTCTATTTTTGCCTTGGTGGGTAGCCATTCTTCCTGCCTTGTTTATGATAGGGGGATTCATATTTGGTTTCACGAAGGGATGGAGAAAGTTGGAAGTGAAACAGATCACCTATTCGTCACCGGATTTACCTCCCTATTTTGATGGTTATAAGATACTGCATTTCACGGATTTTCATTTGGGTACTTTTCCCAAAGATACGGATTTCGTAGAAAAAGTGGTGGAATGTGCCAATAATGAAGATGTAGAACTGATGGTTTTTACAGGAGATTTAGTCAATAACTCTGCTACAGAAGTCGCTCCATATCTGGAAACATTAAAACAACTTCATGCTCCCGATGGAATCTATTCTGTATGGGGAAATCATGATTATTGTGAGTATGATAACAATCATTCCATTGGAGCTTTGAAGCGAAACCGCAAAATGCTTTTCGGATTTCAGAAGGAGTTGGGCTGGACTCAGTTGATGAATGAGCATGTTACCTTATCGCATGGACTGGCAAGTATTGAGATAATAGGAGTAGAGAATGCAGGAAATCCACCTTTCTCTAATCGTGCCAACTTGAAAAAGGCAATGAAAGGAATCGTAGATAAGAAAGCTTTCAAAATACTGTTGACCCACGACCCACATCATTGGCGCAAGGAGGCTCTGAAGGCAGGCATACATCTTACCCTTTCCGGTCATACTCATGCTGGACAGATTCTCATAGGTAAATTGACACCAGCCCGTCTGGCTTTCAAGGAGTGGGGAGGTATTTATAGGCGAGGTGCCCAGATGCTCTATGTATCCGCAGGTATCGGTGGTTCTTTCCCTTTCCGTTTGGGAGCATGGCCTGAAATGACCGTCATCACATTGAAAAGAAAGTTATAAAATAGCGGTTTCCTTTCAAAAAGTTTATCAATTGTTTGGCAGTTATTTAGAAAAACGTTATTTTTGCATAAGAGTAGAGTTATGTCATATAATTCAGTCAATTTAGGAGTTTTTAAAATCAAAGAGAAGATGAAAAGTTTAAAGAATCTTGCCCTTGTGGCAATGACATCATTGGTGTTGGCTTCCTGTGGAACCACCCAGCAAGTACCACTGACAGGTCGTACTCATCGTATTTCTGTTTCTGATGAGCAGGTGTTGAGCCTCTCCAATCAGGAATATACAAAGTATATGGCTTCGGCTAAAAAATCCAAGAATGCTACTCAGACAGCTATGGTCAGAAGAGTAGGTCAGAGATTGGCAACTGCCGTAGAAACATATTTGAAGCAGAATGGTTTTGCTAATGACTTGAAGAATTATTCCTGGGAATTTAATCTGGTGCAAGACAATAGTGCCAATGCTTTCTGTATGCCTGGTGGTAAAATTGTAGTTTATGAAGGATTGCTCCCATATACCCAGAACGAGACCTGTCTTGCCATTGTTCTTGGTCATGAAATTGCACATGCTGTGGCTAAACATAGTGCCGAGCAGTTGAGTAAGCAGCAGAATCAGCAGATTGGTACTAATATTTTAGGCAGTGTTCTGAATCAGGCTGTGGGAAGTGGTGTAGGTGATGTGGCCAGTGCTGTTGCCGGTCAGTATTTCTCATTCCGTAACTTAAAGTATTCCCGTGACAATGAGACAGAGGCTGATTATATGGGTCTGATCTTTGCAGCGATGGCTGGTTATGATCCTCAGCAGGCTATTCCTTTCTGGAAGCGTATGTCCAGCGGTTCAAGTTCAAACAAGAGTGATATCTTCAGTGATCACCCTTCTGATGCTAAGCGTATTGCTGCTTTGCAAAAAGAAATGCCTACAGCTTTGCAATATTATAAGGCCGCAACTCCTGCCGTTACTTCTGTTAAGACAGTCAGAGCTTCGCAATTGACAAACAATAGAAAGACTGCAGCGAAGAAGACTACAACGAGAAGACGTTAGACAATATAAAAATACTAACCATTCAAAATCATAGAATCATGATAGACTATATTTCTCAAAATCTTTGGCTTTTCTGGACCATTATTACAGTAGTGTGTCTCATCATGGAACTCTCATCTGGTGATTTCTATGTTACTTGTTTCGCCCTTGGTGCTCTGGTAAGTATCTGCCTGGCAGTGACAGGTTTGCCTTTCTGGGTGCAGGTTATTGCCTGGGCAGTCTGTTCGGTATTGAGTATTTGGCTCATACGCCCTCATCTGGTTCATGCCATCCATCAAGGAGCTGATGACAGGAAAAGCAATGCTGATGCCCTCTTGGGACAGGTGGGTGAAGTGACGCAAACCATTGTTGCCGGTGATTACGGAAGAGTGAAATTGGATGGTGACGACTGGAAAGCAGAGGCGCCATCTTCATCTGTGAACATCGAAGTGGGAACAAAGGTAAAGATAGTCGGAAGAGAGTCTATTATTCTGAAAGTTGAAAAGCTGTAAAAAGCATTTTTTAGTCAATTTTCATTTATTATTAACTAATCAAAACATACAATTATGAGCATCGGTATCTACGTGTTAATTGTTATTGTGGTTCTTGCACTTATCATCGTCAAGAAGACCATTGTCATCATTCCTCAGAGTGAGACCAAGATTATAGAGCGTCTCGGTCGTTATTATGCGACTTTGAAACCAGGTATCAATATCATTATACCTTTTATCGATCATGCCAAGGATATCGTTTCCCAGCGCAACGGACGTTATTCCTATAGTAATAGCATCGATTTGCGTGAGCAGGTTTATGATTTCGCCCGTCAGAATGTAATCACGAAGGATAATATTCAGATGCAGATTAATGCCCTCTTGTATTTCCAAATTGTAGATCCATTCAAGAGTGTATATGAAATCAATAATTTGCCAAATGCTATCGAGAAGTTGACACAGACTACACTCCGTAATATTATAGGTGAGATGGAGCTTGACCAGACTTTGACTTCCCGAGATACCATCAATACCAAATTACGTTCTGTATTGGATGATGCTACCAATAAGTGGGGTATCAAGGTAAATCGTGTTGAGTTGCAGGATATTACTCCTCCAGAGAGTGTGCTTGTTGCTATGGAAAAGCAGATGCAGGCAGAACGAAACAAGCGTGCTACCATTCTGACTTCTGAAGGTGAAAAGGAAAAACAGCGTTTGCTTTCTGAAGGTGAGAAGGCTGCTATTGTCAACAAGGCTGAAGCTGCAAAACAGCAGGCCATCCTGAATGCCGAAGGTGAAGCTACTGCACGTATTCGCAAGGCAGAAGCCGAGGCGATTGCTATCCAGAAAATAACTGAGGCAGTTGGGCAGTGTACCAATCCAGCCAACTATCTCTTGGCACAGAAATATATTCAGATGATGCAGGAGGTTGCAGAAGGTAAGAACAATAAGGTGGTTTATTTGCCATACGAGGCCACAAACCTGTTGGGTTCAATTGGTGGAATCAGAGACCTCTTTAAGGGATAAAGCCGAACCTGATGAAGCCCCTTTCCTCAGATAACTTATAATTTTATACTTTATATCAAGTAAACTTTATGAAAAAGATTTGTATTGTAGCAGGAGCAAGACCAAATTTTATCAAGGTAGCTCCACTTATCAGAGCTATCGTATCAGCAAAAAACAGTGGTCATGATATTGACTATCAACTGGTCTATACAGGTATGGAGGATGATCCTACGTTGGAAAATTCTCTGTTTGAAGACTTGGAGATAGCGAAGCCGGATGTTTATCTGGCTGTGGACTGTGAAAATCTGAATGAACTTACAGGTCATGTCATGGCTAAATTTGAAAAATATCTCCAGGAAAATCCTGCGGATGTGGTTGTAGTGGTGGATGACTTGGCTTCTACCATGGCTGTAGCCATCGTAACTAAGAAACAGGGCATTCAATTAGCTCATATCGCAGCGGGTACCCGTAGTTTCGATATATCGATGCCTAAGGAAATCAATCGTCTTGTCATTGATGGTCTCTCTGACATCCTCTTTACTGCAGGTATTTCAAACAACAGTATTGCCAATAAGGAAGGTGCTGAACTTTCCAAGGTATATATGGTAGGAAATATCCTTATCGATAACATCCGTTTCCTGAAGAACAAGATGTCTCGCCCATCACTGATGGATGAGCATGGATTGGAAGATGGGAAGTATCTTGTTCTGACCATCAACCGAAAAGTTTTGCTTGCCGATAGAGATAAGTTGAATGCCTTACTCTTTGTGATTGATGCAGAGGCTCGAAAGGCTGGTGTCAAGGTGATAGCTCCTTTGAGAGGTAAGGCCTTGGAGGCAGTACTGTCTTTCCAAACTCATCAGGCATTGCATGATCATCATACAGGAATAGAGATTGTTTCTCCACAGGCTTATCTCGATTTCTGTTATCTCACAGCTCATGCTCAGGGTGTGATCAGCGACTCTGGTAATGTGGCAGAAGAGGCTACGTTTAATGGTGTTCCATGTATTACGCTCAATGATTATACAGAGCATATTGAGACGGTAAAAGTGGGAACCAATGAATTGGTAGGAGAAGATGCTGAGATACTTGCTGCCATGTTGCAGAAAATCTTCAAAGGTGAATGGAAGAAGGCTGGCATTCCTGACCGCTGGGATGGACGTTCTGCAGAACGTATCCTTCAGATCCTTTGTGATTAAGGATATCGATAAGTTATGTAGGTTTTGCATCATTGCTTGTCAAACCAATATGAACAATAAAAAAAAGAGTGTGATGAAGTTTCCCATCACACTCTTATTTTTTGTCTTTATAATGGATTTTATATTACTGTTTGGAACGGTTTTCATTCGGATTTGGATAATTGTATCTATCAAAATAATCCATTCCCTTATTATTATACCATACACCTTCCACATTGATTCCGATGGAGAAATTCTTGTTGACATTGTATTTTACGCCTGCACCTAAGACATTGGCACCTGGCATTCCCATACCATATCCGAAAGGCATGGTTCCTCCCATTCCCCATAAACCGGGATAATAGCCTAAACCGTAGCCGCCATATCTGCCATAACCATAGGGACCATAGCCTGCATAGCGATTGTAGAAGTTATCATAGTTGTTGCTGATGCTGAGTTGTCCATATACATAAGCTTCCCAATGCTCATTGAATTTATAGCCCATGATGGCATAAAGTCCAACGTCACGATAGCTGTCGCTTCCCCAGAAAGTATTGTTGAAATATCCGCCTCCTGCAATCCAGAGTTTTCCATCTTTAGAGAGAGGAGCCAGATAAGTGGCATTGATATTCTGCGAGAATCCGCCTTTATGAGGCAGGCCTTTTCCAAAAGTCGCAAATGCTGAAGCACCTAAGGAAACATTCAGTCCTTTGTGCAGTCCATAGCCATACTCCAATCCCTTGTTATCATCTAAACTGCTTAGAGGAGATAAGTTGGATTTTTCTTCAGAGAAAGATTTCTGTTCTTCATTCCAAGAAGGTGAACTGACTGTATATTTCACGTTCTTCATTGGTTTTCCCTGATAAATCATCTTTTGACCGGCTTGCATAATGGTATCACCAGGCAATAACCAGTCTGCTCTCGGACTATCTGCGCTGTGCAGTGGACCGAAAGTTAAGGTTTGTGCCTGTGCTTGAGCAATGCAGAAACCAAAGAGTGATATCAGAGTTACGATATATTTCTTCATATTCCGTACTTGTTTTATTCTGCAAACTTACAATTTTTTCTTGTATTTCTATCAGGCTTTAATATAAAACAACAAAAAATAGGCTTGCTTTACTTAAAAAACAAGCCTATTATATAATAATGTAAAAATCAGGAACTATTCCGGACCTTTACTTTCCGTTTATCAGAAGAATTAGTAAGCGAACAGAGGATAGTCCTTCATTGTCTCATTTACTTTCTCGCGAACTCGAGCGATGACCTTCTCGTCCTCTGGGGCATTCAAAACTTCCTCGATAAGTTCAGCAATCAGGTGCATCATATCTTCCTTAGCACCACGAGTAGTCATGGCAGCTGTTCCGAGACGGATACCTGATGTCTGGAATGCAGAACGAGAGTCGAATGGAACCATGTTCTTATTGACAGTGATATCTGCTGCAACAAGTGCATTTTCAGCAACTTTACCTGTCAAGTCAGGATACTTAGAGCGCAGATCGACAAGCATAGAGTGGTTGTCTGTACCACCGCTGACAATACCGAATCCACGACCGATGAGGTCTTCTGCAAGTACAGCAGCGTTCTTCTTAACCTGAAGTGCATAATCTTTCCAAGATGGTTGCAGGTTCTCATTGAATGCAACTGCCTTGGCAGCGATAACATGCTCCAAAGGACCACCTTGCTGTCCTGGGAATACGGCAGAGTTGAGCAACATACTCATCTTCTTCACCTCGCCCTTCTTGGTAGTCAGACCCCAAGGATTATCAAAGTCTTTACCCATCAGGATGATACCACCACGAGGACCACGGAGAGTCTTGTGTGTAGTAGAAGTAACGATGTGGGCATACTTCAATGGATTATTCAACAAACCAGCAGCAATCAAACCAGCAGGGTGAGCCATGTCAATCATCAGCAAGGCGCCTACCTCATCAGCAATTTTGCGCATGCGAGCATAATCCCACTCACGGCTATAGGCACTACCGCCACCGATGATCAACTTAGGTTTATGTTCAAGAGCCAATTTCTCCATTTCGTCGTAATCAACTCGGCCTGTCTCTTTGTTGAGGTTGTAACCGATAGGGTTGTAGAGAATGCCAGAAGTATTGACGTGGCTGCCATGAGAAAGGTGACCACCGTGGTCGAGATTCAATCCCATGAAAGTATCGCCAGGTTTGAGAACTGCGAGCAAAACGGCTGCATTAGCCTGTGCTCCAGAGTGAGGCTGAACATTGGCATACTCAGCACCGAAGACTTTCTTGACACGCTCGATGGCAAGGTTCTCTACGATATCAACAACTTGGCAACCGCCATAGTAACGTTTGCCAGGGAGACCTTCTGCATACTTGTTGGTCAAGTATGAACCCATAGCTTTCATCACTTCTTCACTTACGAAATTCTCTGAAGCAATCAGCTCCATACCTTTCAACTGACGCTGAAGCTCTCTCTCAATCAGGTCGAAAATCTCTTGATCTTTTTCCATTGGCTCTTTTATTGTTAAGTTCTTTATTTATGAATTGCGGATGCAAAAATAAGCATTTTTCTTCAATACTCCAAATAATATGGAAGAAAAAGAAGAAAAATGCTTTCAAATTGTTACTTGCAAAGTTCTACCTTGCCTAATTGTTGCTCTTTATCGCAATAGTGGCAGCGGATAATTCCGAGTGTAGCATCTACTGTGTGGAAGATAGTTGCCATAGGCTCATTGTTGGTGATACACTTAGGATTGTTGCATTTTACGATGCCTTTGAGTGTATCAGGAGTCTTCACGGTCTTTTTCTCCACGATTTCATAGTCCTTGATGATACTCAGACCAATGTTAGGAGCAACTACAGAGAGGCGGTTGATTTCCTCATCAGTGAAATACTTGTTGGCAACCTTGATGATTCCCTTTTTGCCGATTTTCTTGGAAGGCAAGTTGTAGCCGATAGTGACAGGAGTGTCCATCTTTTCCAACTGGAGCAGGTTGACAACCTGATAGGTCTTCTCGGCTGGTATGTGGTCGATTACGGTACCGTTTTCGATAGCCGCAACTACGAGTTGATTCTTATTGTTTCCCATAATTACATTAATCACTAAACATTAAACATTACTCAATCACGGTCTTGTCATTCTTGACGTCATCGAGTGTGATGCCGAGGCAGTGACAGAAGATGGCTTCTCGTGCATAGAGACCATTTTGAGCCTGCTGGATGTAGTATGCATGTGGGTCGTCATCCACATCGTATGCAATTTCATTCACGCGAGGCAGTGGGTGCATGATCTTCATGTTTTCCTTAGCCTTGCTGAGCATTTCGCGTTTGAGGATATATACGTTCTTTACTCTTTCGTATTCCATCAGGTCACTGAAACGCTCCTTCTGTACACGTGTCATGTAGAGAATGTCGGCACCAGCGATGACATCCTCGTTGAAATCTTCGTGCTCCACATACTTAATGTTGTGCTGCTGGCAGTACAACTTATATTCCTGTGGCATAGCGAGTTCCTTAGGAGCGATAAAGTGGAATGTAGGATTGAAATGGCGCATGGCCGTGATGAGGGAGTGAACTGTACGTCCGTACTTCAGGTCGCCTACCAGATAAATATTGAGGTTCTCCAAAGTACCTTGTGTCTTGTAGATTGAGTAGAGGTCGAGCAAGCATTGTGATGGGTGCTCGTGGGCTCCGTCTCCGGCATTGACGATTGGCACAGGAGCAACTTCGCTTGCATATATGGCAGCACCTTCGATGAAGTGGCGCATAGCGATGACGTCAGCATAGTTGCTTACCATCAGGATGGTATCCTTGAGAGTCTCACCCTTTGTAGTGCTGGATGTCTTGGCATCAGAGAAACCAATGACACGTGCGCCAAGGCGGTTGGCTGCTGTCTGGAAACTGAGTTGGGTACGAGTGGATGGTTCGAAGAAAAGGGTTGCTACAACCTTTCCCTTCAACAGCTCCCTATTAGGATGCTTTTCAAACTCTTGTGCCATTTCCAAGAGATACATGAGTTTCTCCTTGGAAAGGTCTGCAATCGTCACAAAATTATGTTTTTCCATTGTAAATTTGATTGAATTGTTCTGAAATCGCCTCCAAAGTTACATATATTTTTTGGTTTTTCATTCATTTCCTCTGAAAGTTTTAGGTTATTTTGCACATCGTCTTTCTTTTGTTATCATGTTTTTCTCAAATTCCTTTTCCAATCTCAAACTTTTTGTCTATCTTTGCACTCACATGACGAATAAAAACATAGCATCATGAAGATGGTGAATATGTTTACCTATTTATATATAAGAGATAGGAAATATTCAGTAGATATTAACATCATAAAGTACAAGATAACTATGCCAAAAGCAACAGGTTCGATACATTATGTAGAACACCGTTCTCCGATGAAAGACGAGACCGGCGAATATTTGATTCATCCTCAGTTCGTTTATAGCGATATTTATGATTTCAAGGATATGACAAAGGGAATGCGGCATCATCATCAGATGACGCCAGCCCAATTTGTGGCAGCCATCGAATCCATCAAGGACGAAACGATGCTGGCTCTCTCCCAAGGTATGGAAGTGAAGATTGGAAATATGCTTGTCATTCGTCCGAAGCTAAAGTTGCGGGAACACAAGGATGAAAATGGTAATTATTATCACAAGGTTTATCATGAAGGTGAACGCATACCTGCCAGTGAGGTAGTATGTTCCGGTTTTGAGGTACGAACCACCAAGGAGTTTGACAAGGATTTTTTCATAGAGTATGATAGTAAATGCAGCCGTAGTCCTTGGAAAACAAAAGCTTTTGCGCAAGACCCGGAGCAAGAATGGCTGGTTATCACCAATTATTGCAAGGAACATGGTTTTATAACGGTCAAGAACTTCCGTCTTTTGTTGGGCGTAGCAGACTATCATGCTCGCCAAGTGCTTGATGGTTATTGTGAAGGAGATTTTCCGAAGATGGTTCGCGAGAAGGTGGGTGCCACTTATTTGTATCGTGTAATAGGGGAGTGAAATCATGCGATTGTAGAGTAAAAGGTATCTTATTTAAGAGTAATAACCAATACTTATGGAATGGAACTTATGCTCCCAACCTTTAGTACATTCGTAAAAAGAGTTTTTGACGGCTGTCAAAAACTCTTTTGGTTATTCTCAAAAGCTCTTGTGACGGTAGTGAAAAACTATCAGAACATTACTTTTCTACTATCTCACTTTTTTCTGGTTATTCCTTTGCTTGTATCATTATTTTTTGTAACTTTGCCGAAAGAAATTAAAATGGTAGCAATATGAAATATCCTATCGGAATACAGAGTTTCGAACAAATTATAGAAGATGGTTATGTTTATCTGGACAAGACGGGATTGGTCTATGATTTGGTTTATAATGGAACAATTTACTGTCTGAGTCGTCCACGACGATTTGGAAAGTCGTTGCTCGTATCTACTTTGAAGTGCTATTTCGAGGGAAAGAAGGAGTTGTTCAAGGGGCTTGCTATCGACAAGCTGGAGAAGGAGTGGAAGCAATATCCTGTGTTTCATCTTGACTTTAATGGTAATAATTTCACTAATCCTGGAGAACTTGAGGTCATATTAGAGAACTTTGTTGCATCGCAAGAGATGATATATGGTAAAAGTCCTTTCAGGGATTCCTTAGGAGGCCGTTTTGAATATGTATTGAAAGCTGCTCATGAGAAAACAGGACTTCGTGCCGTGGTTTTAATTGATGAGTATGATAAGCCAATATTGGATGTGCTTGATACACAAATTAAAACATCAATAAAGGGTGAAGAACGGTTGTTAGAAGATTGGAATCGTGAGGTCTTGAAAGGTTTCTATAGTGTCTTCAAGGCTGCCGATGCTAATCTCCAGTTTGTCTTGCTCACGGGTGTCACCAAGTTCTCGCAAGTGAGCGTGTTTAGTGGTTTCAATCAGCCAAACGACATCAGTATGGATGAGCATTACGAGGCACTTTGTGGAATTACGGAAGAGGAATTGTATTCTACCTTTGATGAGCAAATTAAGGCGATGGCCGTGAGATATAAGACCACAGAGGAAGGAATGAAATACAAGCTGAAGAGGAAGTTTGATGGTTATCACTTCAGTCCTAATATGCTTGATATCTATAATCCTTTCAGCATCTTGAATGCTTTGAGCAAGAAGATTCTGGCAGATTATTGGTTCCGCACCGGTTCGCCAACCTATCTTGTTCGCCTATTGTCTCATTTTGATGAGAACATCAACGAGATGGTGAACAGGTTTTATCCTACGAGTAGTTTTATCGACTACAAGGCAGATGTGGAAGCACCGTTGCCAATGATTTATCAGAGCGGTTATCTTACCATTAAGGACTGGAATATGGATACCGATTCCTATCTCCTGGATTTTCCGAATGATGAAGTGCGAAGCGGATTCTTGACGTTGGTAGCTTCCAGTTATCTGAAGCCAGCGAAGTCAACGGATGCCTGGGTCATTCAGGTAGTACATGTGATGTCGAAGGGAGATTGCCATCAGTTGGAGAATCTGATGACTTCCTTCTTTGCCAGCATTCCTTATAACCAGCGTCGTAAGGACGATGAGCGCGAGAAGGAACGTTATTTTCAATACACCTTCTATCTCGTATTGAGAATGATCAGCTGTTTCACGGTGTTCATCGAAAAGCGGCAAAGCGAAGGCAGGGTAGATTGTGTGGTTGAGACCCAAAACTATATCTACATCTTCGAGTTCAAGCGTGATGGTTCGGCAGAGGAAGCCCTGAAGCAGATAGAGGATATGGGCTATGCCAGGGAATATGCAGCAGATGGCAGAAAGATTTATCAGATAGGCTGCAACTTCTCATCGAAGACGGGAACCATTGATGGGTGGAAAATGAAGTAGGTGATTTGCAAGAATTACCCAAAGATGTAGTGATGTGGCTTTGTTAAGAATGAATCTTCTTTACATTAGCTTGCCTGAGATTCTCGTTTTATCAGACGCTTATTATTTCTTTGAGAATATCGTAAATATGAAGAAAATAGGAAAGATATTGATAATCAGACACTTGTGGTTTTCTGGCAAGATGGTGGCGTTGAGGAAAATCTATAGTCGTACAACTATAGGTATTGTGTGAATCTCTTCTGCTACGCTTGTGGCATATTGCTCAACGTCAACCTCTGTTTGGGATAAGAAACAATGAAGTGGTACTTTATAAAAACGTTACAGACAAGCGATTTTTTAGTTAAATAAACTGATACCGTGTGGCTGACTCAGAGCCAAATGACGGAGTTGTTTGGAGTAGACAGAACTTCTATAGTTCGACATATTCGTAATATTTACAAATCAGAAGAACTTGATCAAAATTCAACCTGTGCAAAAAATGCACAGGTTCGAACAGAGGGACATCGTAGAATCTTCGTGCAGGTGGCGAGGTCTTCTTTAAGGATGTACAAAACCGCTAAGGCATCTACAACAATTCCAACTACAAAGATCTGATTGATGTTGCCATTGACATTTTCCCTGGCTGTTATTTTTATCTGTTCTGCCAATTCCAATGTTTCTATCAACGTCATTCGTGAGGTTGGCTATGCTGTGACCATGAACAAGCCCATCCTCCTTCTCTTTTTCGATGACGCACCCTATGCCAAGAGCATCCGCCTTGACATATCCGACATAGACCAGATAGACTTTCGTAACCTAGCAATGTCAAGCAAGAATTTGATAATGAGTTTGATGTTTGTGGGGAATAAATGAGGAACTTCTCTAAAAGATGATGCAATTTAAGAATTTATTTAATATTGATATACATTATATGGATAGTTGTTTAAATACAATGAAAAGAATAGCAATAATCATTGTTATATCTGTATATATAAAGGAAATTGGTATGTGAACACCAAATAGGTTCTCAATGATTTTTAACACTTAATATGTTGGACAATTCAGAAAAATTGCTTAATTTTGCATCCATAACAGTTACTCTTTAAATCGTGGTTTTATTGTTGTTTAGCGATTACAAAGATACAACTTTTTGTTGAGAAACTGTTATTTTTACCCCATTATTTGGGGTGGGAAACTTTAGTTAAATAACGATTAGTGTCTAAGATGGCGTGGAATGTGTCTCAGGCTTGTTCGGAAATATTTATTTTAAAACCTATTTGTATGAAAGTGTTTTTTATAAGTTTGATGTTGGGAATCTGTGCGAATCTTAGCGTATTTGCACAGACAAAGTTTTCTATCTCATATGACGATACAGTAAGTGTAGGGGAACCTGTTAAGATTAAATATATAGTAGAAGATGATAAAGGCTTTGAGGAAACTCCTAAACGGTTAAATTTTAATAAGAGTTTTATGGAGTTGTTGTCTGGACCTTATACGAGTTCCTGTTCTTCATTTAGAATAGATCATGGCAAGCGGACAACGAATAAGTCAATAAGCTTCACTTATACTTTCTTATGTAGCAAGCCAGGAATGTATTATGTTCCATCCCTTACGATAGTAGATTCTTTCGGGAAAGAGAAAACTTTCTCTGATAAAAAGTCTTTTTATGTTAGTGATGACGAAAAGTATCGAAAGTATAAGGATGCGGTAACTGATAAGAACCAAGTTGATACTCTCCAAAACAAAATTTTAGAGATAGTGGCATTGGTAGATAAAAATGAAATATCTTTAGGTGATAGTGTCAAACGCCAAATCCATTTATTTACTAATTTAGATGTGGTGTCGTTTCACGCACTAAAAGATTTAGAAGTGGACAATGTCATTAGACATGAGATACCGACTGATGCACAAAAGATTTTTAAAGATACCATATATAATGGAATGCCTGTAAAGACCTTATTATTGGCTGAGTATTACCTAATACCACTGCAGGCTGGAAAAATAAAAACTGAAGATGGTTCTTTTAAAGCTACTTATTCAGAAAATACTTTAAATATGGATCCAATAGAGGCTTTTTTTAATAGTGAAATTGGTAAAGAGAAAGATTCTGTCCTAACTATAAAGCCTGTTTATATAAAGGTTATCCCCCAAAAACAGTATAATGAGGATGAAAAAATGCTAACTATTGCCGAAACTCGGTCTTCTATAGGTGTTGTGTTAGACCGTTCTTCCTCTCTATTCGCAACTGAAGATACATTGCGAGCAAATTACTATAAGTTAGAAAATGCTTTTATGAAGCGATTTCTGCCAAACATTAATAGAGACTACGATTTGACAATCTTTGCAAAGCATCCATATAAGATTTCTAAAGACGATTTAGAAGAATATACGGATAGCATAAAATACTCAAACAATAATGGTTCAGCAGTGTATGATGCTGTACTTAGTGCAATTACTAATCGAGAAACTGGTGAAATAGATAAAAAATCTATACTTCTTTTAACTGATGGCTCAGACAATTGCAGTAGAATCTCCGCTAATACATTGACCAATATTCTGTTAGAAAATGGTATTCGAGTGGATGTTGTTGCTTTTGCAAGCAAGAGAGATTCTGTTTATTACGCTTTCAATGATAGTATTGATACAAATGGAGATGACATATTTGATGGTGTTGTATTGAAAAATATGCTTGTTGAAAATGAACAGAATCTTGATAAGGTTAAAGAAATCGCTGCAGCAACTGGTGGAGTGTTTATTCAAGTATGTAATGAAACTCAATTACCAGAAGCTATTCTGCAAATACAGAATGCTATTTCTATAGATAAGAAACCTTTGAAAAAAACTGCTAAAATGTTCAAGCCAGACAGGGGAATGCTGGTTAAATTATACAAAGAAATTAATGATGTGTCTAAGGTACCACTTTAGTTTGGGAATAAGTGGTTACTTTTATACTGAGCCCCTTTTTAAAGTGGGCTCAGTAAACATTTAAAACAAGCCTTACTTTTTTAAGTGGGCTATTTATTAGTATTATCATGATGCTTATAGGAGCATTCTACTTGATAGAGAGCCTATTAATATGGTAAAGAATAAGGTATATTGGTTATTGGGAAGTGCTGGCATTGTGTTTCTCTACATTCCCAGGTTATGGAAGTAGCAACCTTGCTCTTTCCTGTACCCTCATAGGTAAAGGTCACTTCCATTCTATAGCGGAAACTGCAAAGAGAAATGGAATTTCGAAAATCACCGCTTTGTACCAACTTATTTCGGACATGGTACCCAAAAGTAATTTTATCGAAGATTTGATTTCAAGGGAGAGCTAACTTTTAGCCCTCCTTTGAATACGTGTACCCTATTTTTTGAAGACTGAGTAGTTACCGACAAGCGATTTTTTAGTTAAATAAACGTAAATATACATTCTTTCTTTCCTTATTTTGAACTATTTTTTCTTATTTTTAATTTATTTCTGTATTTTTGCATTTAATTTAAGTGTTAGGTGTTGTTGTATAAAATAAGACACTTTGTGACAACATCTTCAACTGAAATACGTTATTAAATGGACGCATTGCCTAATGCTGACACCCGACGAGGCGGTAAAAATCCCTCCTGTGCTGGACTTACCTCCTGCACCTCCCCCGAAGTTCAAGGCCTAAAGACCAGGAACTCCCATACAGGGGTGTCCTCGAATTATGTGCCAAATGGAAAGAAGCAATGGTTTGTTCTGCGAGCAACTTATGGTAGAACAGAAAAAGCTCTTGAATATTTTCAAGCTAAGAATGTAGAGACATACTTGCCGTTGCATTATGTCATTAAAGAAATAAATGGGAAGCGAAAACTCGTTCATGAGCCTTTGCTTCCCAATCTTATTTTTGCATATATGACTCGAGAGAAATCGCATGAGTTTGTAAAGAAGCCATCCGTTACTGCTTCTTGGCTTAAATACTATACAGACAAAACAAAAGAAGTAGAGAAAGATACAGGAAAGAACCCTCCTGTTACGATTCCTGACAATGAAATGCTAAATTTCATCAAACTGACAAGTGTGAATAGCGAGCACATCATGGTGTTGCCGCCAGAACGTTGTCATTTCAAAAGCGGCGACTTGGTGAGAGTGATAGATGGTCCGTTTACTGGAGTCGTTGGACGTGTTGGTAGAGCTGCTGGTCAACAACGAGTGTTTGTCGTTCTTGAAGGTGTTTGTACTGTGGCAACAGCCTATATACCAAATGATTTTATTCAAATTATTGAAACATTTTAAGCTTAAAAGAAACTAGTCATGCAATATACAGAATTTATCCATCCTGAAGATGCTGCAGCGTTGAAGGCATTAAAGGCCATACCAATGCTTTCAACAATAGTGAAGAAAGTTATGGACATCGGTGCCGAGCAGTTACAGACAGGATTAAATATGGCCTCAAAGGTAAAGCTCTCTCCCACACAATTGCCTCGGCTCTATAACATTCTGCCACCAATATGTGAACAGTTGGAAATTAAGGAGCCTGAATTCTATCTGGAAATGAATCCGGCTCCAAACGCTTATGCTTTTGGAGACACGCAGACTGCAATCACCATCACGTCAGCCTTGGTGGATATGATGTCAGAAGATGAACTAATTGGTGTCGTCGCACATGAATGCGGACATATAGCCTGTCGTCATATGCTCTACCATACATTAGCACAGGTGATTGCCAATGCTTCAGGAATGTTTGAGACTTTGGCAAAGTTAGCAGTACCTATTCACTATGCCTTGATGTATTGGCAACGCAAGAGCGAACTGAGTTGTGACCGTGCGGCTGCCTATATCGTTGGTCCTAAAGCTACGGCATCGATGTTGGCACGTTTGGCAGGTGGTCCGAAATCAATCACTTCTGAACTCAATCTTGAAGAGCTTGCAGAACAAGCTGACCTCTATGATGCTTTCTGTAAAAATGGATTGTGGAACAAGACATTGCAGACTTATGCAGTATTGGATCAAGACCATCCTTTTACCTCTGTTCGTGTCAGAGAGATGTTGAAATGGGTAGAGAGCGAAGATTATCAGAACATGATAAAGAATAATCCCGTATGCCCTCATTGCCATATGGCGATAGACGCTTCATGGAAGTTCTGTCAGCATTGCGGACAAAAACTATAAAAATACTTATATTATGAATATAGCTCCATTTTTAGCCAAAGCCTGTCAAGAACTTGACAAGGCTATGCAAGGCTCTCTTGACGGAACAAAGATTGCCTGTATCAGCGAAACGATCAGCGGTTATGCCATAGCTGCTGCTATAGCGAGTGGCGTGGCTGGAGTTGCCCCTGGATTTGCAGGAGTGGCTGCGGCATTGACCCAAGCGGGTTTCGTATGGGCAACATACGTCAAGATTAACAAAACACTCGGTATCTCCATGTCGGAGAACACGGCAAAGTTCATAGGCTCTGCCGTCGTTACAAACTTGGTAACAAGTGCTGGTGCATTTGTCGCCGTACTTATTGGTTCTTCAATCTTGTCTATCATTCCAGGAGTAGGAACGGCAGCCGCTATTGCTCTAAACGCTGCCCTTGGATATACCATAGTATATGTCTCTGCCATTATCTATCTGAAACTTATCACAAAACTGATGCAACCTGACGGTACACTTAAGGTTTCAGAATCTGATGATACCAAGCATATCATCCGCAACATCATCAAGGAGTCAAACATCAAGGATATGGTGAAAGAAGGAAAAGCTTCATACAAACAAGCCAAAGAGGATGGCAGCATTGATAGGGCAAAGAATGCAAAGAAATGCCCGAAGTGCGGAGCGGAAGTGAAGGAAGGACAGAGGTTCTGCTCGGAGTGTGGAGCAGAATTGTAAATATCAATTAAAATAGAAATGAAGAAATACGATATTTTTATTAGCTATCGAAGAGAAGGGGGATTCGATACAGCGAAACATCTGTATGATTTATTGACACGAGATGGTTATAGTGTTAGTTTTGATATTGACACATTAAGAAATGGCGATTTCGACATTCAACTATATGAACGTATTGATTTATGTAGGGATTTTATTTTAATTGTTGACCAACACGCATTCGACAGAACTATTATAAATAAAATTCCACGCGAGAAAGATTGGTTGAGATGTGAACTTGCTTATGCTTTACAAAAAAATAAAAACATAATACCAATTTTTCTTTCTGGCGTTAATAGATTTCCTGAAAATTTACCTGACGATATTATTGATGTCGTAAAGAAAAACGGGCCAGAATATAACCGATATTATTTTGACGAGTTCTATAGAACTTTAAGAAAAAGATTTTTGCATGATGGAAGGAGTTTTATAAAGAAATTGGCAATATCTATATTGATAGGATGTATGACTTGTTTTGGGGGAGTAACAATTATAAAATTCTTATCTCATGATAGTGGTGAGATTTATTTTGAAAGCACTAAACACCTTTCTGACCTTACACCAGAATATAAGAAAAACAATTCACAGCATGGAATATCAAAATCGTTTGGTTCTGATAGTTTAAAAGTAGCAATGAAAAATAAAACCTTTGAGGAATCAAGACCATCGAACGGTTCAGATGTTAAAGAAAATAATATAAAAAGTAACCAAGTGCCAGAAAAAATAGTAACAGGCGATAACAGACAAAATATAAACACAAACACTAAATCACAAAGCCAAACACATGGAGATTTAGCAGGACATAATTGGGTAGATTTAGGATTAAGTGTCAAATGGGCAACACATAATATTGGAGCATCTTCAATTTCTGACTATGGGGAATATTTTGCCTGGGGAGAAGTGAAGTCTAAAACTTCTTATAGTTCTAATAACTATACATTTCCACATAAAAATGAGATTAGTGGAAGTCAGTTTGATGCAGCAAGAGTTTTATGGGGAAGTCCATGGCGTATGCCTACGGAAAATGAAGTAGAAGAACTAAGAAGATGTAAACATGAATGGACATCAGTAAATGGTGTTAAGGGTTGTCTCATTACAGGAAAAAATGGCAATACGATCTTTTTGCCAGCAAACGGAAGTTCAAATTATTGGAACAAAGGAGAAAGAGGTTCTTATTGGAGTTCTACTATATCAGATTCAGAACACTCTTGTGATATATATTTCAGTATAAAAAATAACATTTTCGTTATAGCACATGGAAGTAATTGGGGTGGATCTGGTATTCGTCCCGTTTTCAAATGAGAATAATAACTATGAATAGTTTTTTAATAAAAAATGACAACCGACCAAGAAATAATTTCATCCCTCATCGCCCATGACCCTAAGGTAACGGCGCAATTCTTTTTCAAGGATTGCCGACCGTTGTTCCTCAGCGTCATTAGGCGAGTGTTCGGGACGCAGATAGTTGATTACGACGAGATAATCAGCGAGTTATACATACTCCTTATGGAGAACGATGCGAAGAAGTTGCGCTCGTTTAAGTTTGAAAGTACACTCTATCAATGGCTAAAGACCACTGCCATAAGACATTGCCTGTTGCTGAAAAACAAGGCGAAGGTGATAGATGACGAGAGCCAAGAACCTCTTAACAATAGTCATCGTGAACTATCGTTGGCAGAAAGCTCACAAGCACGAATGGATATGGAGACACTATTAAGACAGATGAAGAATCAACGTTATGCTTTAGTAATTCGTCTGCTGATGATAGAAGACAGAACACCCGAAGAGGTGGCACAACAACTATGCGTGACCGTGGACAATCTCTATAATATCAAACGCAGAGCAATACAAGCTCTCACCGAAGTTGCACTTAAAGACAAAAAGCATTATGAACGATAACCATATTATTATATCAGATGAACTGTTGTCTGCTTTCCTTGACGGCAATACATCCGCTGAAGATACCATGCGTGTGTTGAAAGCTGCAGAACAGGATGAAAATTTACAAGAAATCATCCGCGTTGCAAGTGAAGTAGACGAAGATATGGCATCATTGAAACCTGCCATAACAAAACCTGTCCCCATGACAGCCATGGCAGCCAAGCAGAAGGAAAACTATCTTTGCGATATAGAGTGTGAAGAGTTTATCCTCCATCAGTTTGGCATAGAGACCACACACAAGACGCTCCTCGACGAAGCCTACCGCAACTGCTGGCTGAAAGACAAGGGTATGCCACTATATAATATAGGTAGACTCTTAGAGAAGAACAATCTGTCCGTCAGCCGTCGCTACGACTCCACTACAGAAGATATTGCTCGCCTTTTAGCCAATGGCAACCAACTGATAGCCGTAATTGACAATACCCAATTACTGCATGACGTGACAGATGACACCACACAGCCCAATCATGCCGTAGCCATCAGTTCCATTTCCATAGAGTCAGATGAAATAACTCTCTTCAATCCTTATACCGAAGAGGAACTCACCACCTATCCCCTTTCGTCATTCGTTAAGGCTTGGACACAATCCAACCATTACATCGTAGTTGTGAACACCACTGACCGTTTCGTATATGAGCCATACCCAATAAGCCTTGATGATGTACAACTCAATGACGACCTCACCGAACTGCAAGAGGCAATCGCCGAGAATGCTCACGAGATATGGGCAAAGGCACGCACCGACCAAGGTTGGACATACGGTCCTGAGCGCAACGACCAGAAGAAAAAAACGCCCGACATGGTGCCTTACTGCAATCTACCAGAGAGCGAGAAACTGTATGACAGGGAAATGGCGATGCAGACGCTGAAGTTGGTGAAGAAGTTGGGGTTTGAGATAAAGAAAAGAAAATGAACATGATATATAATTGTATTGACAATATTATAAAGAGCAGTAGTTTGTTGGCTAGTTCTGAACCAGACAGCCATATTCTTAGATTCATAGACAATTTCCCAACTTCTTCTCTGTTTAATAGTATCAAAGAGTTCTTTAGTGGCATTCAAATGAACTTCTGGAACATACTCGGATGGTATCTGCTTGTTGCCGTTGGGATTGTTGTGACCACTATCGCTGTTTGGAATCTGCTGAATTTGTTGCTAAAGAAAGGTTCAAAAGACAAGACTTCAAGAAAAAGCTCTGTATTTACTACTTCAGCTGTCATGGTGTTTACATGGGGAGTTACACTCTACTACATCGGATACGACTACGGAGGAACACACACAAATACCTTTACATTGATGCTCCGCTCCGTATTGTCATCCTTTGAGATGTTCCTTTCCAAATCAAATTTGATAGGAATTGCCAATAACTGCAAGGAAAGCGAGCTTTATATGTTTTGTTTTGCCGTTATCCATGCGTCGGCCTTAACTATAAGCACATTATTCGCAGTATTGTGTTTCGGTAAGCGCATACAATATTGGTTTAGAGGTACCAGATGGAGATTTATAGATTCTAATGACATAACCGACGTATTTTGGGGACTCAACGAACGCAGTTTTGTGTTAGCACACGATATAACAAAAAGTAGCGACAAGAAAGAACGTTTCATCTTTGTTGACTTTCCATTACAAGAGGAGTCCCCATCAAAGGGTCAGAGCTTCAGTGGTATTCTCGGACTCTTCTCGTATAAGATTAACGCATTGAGAAAGATTTCGGGATTGCGCAACTGCATTATGATGCGCAGCTCATTACGCCCATCTAGTGTACAAGATACCAATGCCGACTTCTTTGACGCGATGAACATCTATCGACTAAAGCGAATTCTCGATAAATCAACTAAAGTGCGCTTCTTCTTATTGACTACCGATGAGGATGCCAACCTCAAGGCAGCTATCAATATGCTCAACAAAAACGTATGTGCTAATGCAAAATTGACCATATATTGTTCCGCAAGAAAAAATATGCTAAACCGTCTTATCGAGGAGCGGTGGGAGAATAAATTGAAACTGATAGACGACTCACGAGCAGCAGTGACGCAACTGAAGATGGAGCCAGACAAGATGCATCACCCGATTGATTTCGTTGATATAGATAAGGAACGGGGGTGCGTTGCGTCCAAATTCAAGGCTTTGGTTGTGGGCTTTGGGGCTACAGGACAGGATGCATTGCGCTTCCTGTATGAATACTCTGCATTCGCTGATGAAAATGGTAACAAGTCGCCAGTGGAAATACATGTAATAGACAACAATATGTCGGCTGTAAAGGGCAAGTTTTGGCAGGAAGTTCCGGGGATGGATATGCTGGTAGACAAGGAAGTGTTCTTCCACGACATTTCGGCAGGTTCTGTAGAATTTGACAAATTCCTGAACGCCAACATTGAACAGATGAACTACATTGTAGTGGCAGCAGGTAGCGATGAGACCAACATGGACATCGCATCAATGATAATGGACAAGGCCCTTCTGTATCGCACAAAGAAGATGTCGCATTTCAAGGTGTTCGTAAGAATGTACAGCGACAATAGTATCGTGAAGTTTGAAGCAGCCGTGAATGTATACAAAGAATTTTGCTCCGAAGACAAATATACCCCATTGGAATATTTCGGGAATACGAGGGAGATTTACAGCTACAACATCATCATAAAGAACCATTATGAAGAGGAAGCAATTAACTTCTATAATTCTTACTGCAAGGCCGTAGGATCCAGTACGACATGGGGTGAAAGACGCGAAAAGGAAATAATGAAACTTGGCAAGATTTATGGGAAACGTAGCCTCCGCCGCAAAGAGGGACAGGATAAAGCCAATTGTCAGCACTGTTACACAAAGATGAAACTCCTGAATCTTACTGAAAGACAAGTGTCACTGTCGCTCCCCGACTGGAAGAAAAACAAATCCATAATCGATATTGATAAAGAGAAAATCACCCTTTGGCTCATCAGTCTTTACAATGTGTCGATATGCGAACATCTGCGCTGGAATGCCTCGCACATCATGTTGGGGTATGTGCCGATGACAGATGAAGTCCAGAAACTTATCAGTGGAACATGCGACGAGGTGACAAAGCAACATTCGTGTATCAAGGATTGGAAAGAACTGGATTGCGAAACACAAGGTTATGACTATGAGGTGGTGAAGAGGACGGTAATGATGGCACAATAGAAAGGTAAACGAACAAAGTTATAAAACATTATCTATGAAACAAGTCAATATATTCCTAGGCGGTGGAGTCTTATTACTTGAAGGAAATGAAAAGCATTTGGGTTATCGCCCAACAGTAATAGACCCCATATTAAGTAAATTGAATTCAAGAAGAAATGCTAAACGTTTTTATATAGTCAAGACCTATGCTGATTTAATAAATGAATATGCAGTAGAAGGTCAACAAGAACATTATAATAGATATGTAAGCCAAAAGGCAGATATTGCAATTTTTATACTTGATGGCAAAATTGGAGATAAAACCAAAGAAGAAGTTGAGAATGCGTGTAATAGTTTTGATAAGAATAAACATCCTACAATTTTTTTCTATGGTATAAACTTGAAAGATGATGATGTGATTGTAGAATACCTTAATTCCAAAAAACAATATTTTCGACATTTTTCAAACAAAGTAGAACTTCAACAACTTATTATTGAACAATTAGAATTATGGCAGCGCCCTAAAAGGACTTTACTACATTTAGGAATAAGCACTAGGAATAAAATTATATATACTAAAAAGACAAATATATTATTAAATAGTTTTTCTGCAAAAAACTCAATAAAATCGGCATTTCGGACTTTAGCTTTTTCTTTTAGCCTGCCTATATTTAAACACTATAGATTTATCCTTCCGCTTATATTGTGCATTTTAGTTGTATCTTTTATTTTTCATTTTTTACAAAAAAACAAATCTTTGGAGATGCAACTTGGATATGCAGAAATCGGAGAAAACATTGATGGCTATCGTCTAGCAAAAACATTTAGTGGGAAATATGGAATAATCACAGCTTCAGAACCTTATGATTTATGTGCAGATACGATATATTCAGAGCACACAGAAATGAAAGATTCTATAATATGGCTTAAACAAATTAAGGATAGCACTTGGGTCTTATTTAATTCTGGTTCTGTGCAAACTTGTTATAACTATAAAAAATATATAAATAATTCTAAGGATAAGTCTGATAGTACATATATTTTTTTGTTCAGTAAAGAAAAGCAATTGGCTGTATCGTTTTCTTATTATAGAGAGTCCCTTATGGATCATCGCGCTGGCTCAAATGAAACGCAAAACCAAGATCACAAACGAAATCGAAAGGTTAGTTCTAAAATACAAGATATTCCAGAAAATTTAGAGAAAATTAATTTTAGAGATACTTTATATTTAGACTCTTTAAATATTCATTTTGGATTTATTAATGCTAAGGGGCAAGTTATAATTCCTCCAGTAATTGATAGAATTGGTGAAATCAATAATAGTTGTGCCGTAGGACGTTATAAAGGATTATGGGGAATAATTTCTTTTAGAAATAAGTTTTTTCCTAAATTTGAATATAATAATCAATTCTGGTTTAATGGTGATAATCATGTCCGTGTAGAAAAAAATGGGAAATGGGGCATAATAGGTCTAAATGGTGAACCTATAATCAAAATAGAAAACGACTCTGTTGGCATAAATTTCTCTAACGGATTGGTATGCGTGAAAAACAATGGACTTTGTGGTTATAAGAATAGGCAAGACATATACGTTATACCCCCTATGTACACGCAAGCTGGAACTTTTAGCTTTGGGTACGCAGCCGTAGAAGATAGAGCAACAGGTAAATGGCTTTATATAGACACAAGAAATGGAACTTTGCCTATTGTTCAAGGCAATTCAATAGTTACCAGTCCACTTTATGATTATGCCGACTATATTCATTACATATGGACAAATAGAAATGATACTATTTCTTTAGCTGAAGTTTGGCAGAAAAATAAAAAAGGTTATATTCGTCTAAATATAAATAAAGCTTATGAATTTATTCCTTGTAAATACGAAAGTATTAAGCCGTATTTCGGTGATGAGACCACTGGAATTTTTATTTATGAAAAGGATAAAAAGAAAGGATTTGTTCTTTATTCAGAAGAAATTTCAGCAGCAAAGTATGATTATATTGATCATTGGTATGGCAAACTATTTATAGTTAGTGCAAACAATAAATATGGTGTATTTAGTGTGGAAAAGAAAACGGAAATTATACCATGTGATTATGATAAGATTAGTTATACAAGTAGTAATTTTTCTCTTGTAGGATTAAATAAGTGTGGGAAATGGGGAATTTTTAATATACATGTAAAGAAATGGCTAGGTAAAGGATTAGTGTACATTGATGAATTTATATACTCAGATAGAGTTAGAGTTAAGGAGCAAAATGGAAATTGGAAAGATTTGAAAAAGTGATGAATAGTAATAAATATTGCGGTTTCATTATTGCAACTATCTTCCAAATGGTACTTTATGTGTTAATGTTTTTAATTTAAAATCAAATGAATCAAATTAATATACAATATTTTTCTTGTTCACCCTACCATGTAGGTGAAGAACAAGATATGAGTAAAACACAAGAATTGAAAACAATGGTCTATAAGTTACTAAAAGATTTACAGAATGAAATTCACGTGAATTTTATTTTTGAAGAGAAATTAGCTTATGGATTAAAAGGAGGAAATTCCTCTCCTTTCCAACTTGTAAAAGCTGCGTTAAACAATGACATTGTCATAGTCGATGGTTCATTGGAAGAAGACGAATTTAAAAAGTTTAATCTTGACTTTGGAGCAAACTACGAATGCATAACTCCTGCAGTTATGTCCCTTGACAATGTGCTAATACTAAGCAGAACTCAAATACCTCTAAACTTTACACCATTACGTTCTAATGTAAGACGAATGGGACAATATGAAGATGAAGTTAATGAAGATAATGAAGGAAGGAAAGGATATCAACTCGAGTATTCCAATAGTCAGATTATCTCATGGCTGAAGAAAGAGTTGATAGCCATGAATGAGGCAAATCGTTTAGTAAGAGATATAAATCTTCTGTTGAACATAGAAAATTACAAAGAGGGAATTGAAGAACTCGTTAGAAGACAGAAAGAAATATTTGAAGAGAATACAAAATATATAGAAAGCACAAGAAAAGAAAAGGGGAAAATAAAATGTTTCATCAGTTATCGTGGTTGCTACTATAACAGAAAAAAATATGATGGAAAGTACGACATTTCTAAAGTTGTTGAGGAAATAAAAGCATTCCATAATGGGAATGCCGACATTACGGTACTACCTGAGGGGTGCTTGTCCAACGAACTCATGCCAGAGGTGCGTCGATGGGCTTTTGTAAGTTATATTGATAGGCTTATAACGGAATGTGATGAGTTTTGGATTTTTGAAACAAAACACAAGGAAGGAGAATCGCAGGAATTTGGCTATTGGGATTCTTGGTGGTGTATGGGAGAAATTCTAACCATCCTTCGCAACAAGAACGAGGTGCTTAACGGTAAACTTAAAGTAATGAGATTTGATCCTGATGTAAAAGAGGGTGAACAGATAAGTCAAATAGATATTTCCACATGGCATAGTATATCTTCTGAGGAAAATAAGGAACTTGCAAGATATTATGCTAATAGTGACTTTTTGGAAGCTGGATATGAATCGGTTGCTCAGATGAGAGCAATGCGACGTTGGCCCCGTTTCTTGAGAAAGATAAAATTTAAGTTAATGATGAAATATATTGGATCTACATATTCCAATTCATTCGAAGATGCAGACTTCGAAAACGAATATAAATTTGATGATTTTGAAAGCAGTGTATTCTCTCACGTTTATGACAAATCATTTATGGAGAATCGAATATTGACATGTGGAAAATGCTTACATCTTGGGACTACAGAGGGTAAAGTCAAAGAAAAGAACTTTATTTGGGATTTTCTTAATATAAATGGTGAATATACAAAAAGAGTGAATGGACTCTCTGCTCCTGAAAGTTCCATGATTTTGACACCCCAAATGTTTGAGTATATAGTAAAAGATGAAAAAAAGAAATTTAATAGCTTTGTCAAAGCAGGAGGAGCAATAAAATGTACAAAAGGACATCTAACCCTACTGTACAAGACAACAGATAAATTCCATATCTGGTGGACACCAAAAAATGGGAAACGGACCGGACCGAACCATGGTATAATTGAAACAATACAAGTCTATTCATCATTAGAGATATAATTATATGATTGAACTATCTTGGGAATGGGTCATATTGTTACTAGGAGTCTTAGGGATTCCATATTTATGCCATACAGCAAAAAAAATGCTGATAATTTGGGTCCAAAGACCCCAACCGAATATATATGCGATAAAAAAAGACACAGTAGAACAGAAAACAAAACAAGAATATGAAAAAAGAAGAAAGCGTTCGTGTAACTTCTTTTTTGCTGGGTCGAAAGAATTGGAAATAGAAAGGAATATTTTCTATGGGGCTATTGGCAAACTGCAACTAAAATGGAAAAACAAAGGATTGGATATTTATGGCATTTCCTATAAGAACTTTGAGCATGAAGTTGTATTAAAAGGGCCACAGGCAGAATATAATGCTTTCATTCAAAACTACACGGATGCTATATTTTTCATTCTAAATGGTAACGTTGGCGGTATAACGAAAGAAGAATTCGATTTGGCCATGGACACTTTCAAGCAGAAAGGTGCTCCCAAAATATTCATTTATTCAAAATTAAATGATACGCCTAATTCTTCTGTTGACGATTTGCGAAAGAAAATTTGTATAGATAAACAATATTGGCAGGACTATACTGATGACACTCACCTAAAGTTACTGATAGAACACGATATAAAAGATATTATAAATGTTATTATCGAGGATTAAACAAGAATAAAGTATTTTTGAATTATCTCTTAAAATATGAATACTCAACAAGAATATGATTATTCTGCTTTCATAAGCTATAAACGTGAAGATGAGAAATGGGCAAAATGGTTGCAAAACCATTTGGAACAATATTCGATTCCTGCAACTATAAGAAAGGATATACCAAGAATTCCTAAAAGGATAAAGCCTGTTTTTAGGGATAAAACGGATTTGGGAGCTGGAGGGTTGTCTTATTCCATACACAAGGAACTGGAGTGTTCACATTTACTTATTGTCATTTGCTCTCCAAATTCTGCAAAATCCGATTGGGTAGGTAAGGAAATTTCTTATTTTAGGGGGTTAGGAAGAGAAGATTCCATAGTACCTTTTATTATTGAAGGCGTACCACATAGTGTGGAATCTGACAAAGAATGCTTCCATCCTGTCTTTTCAGAATTTAAAGATGAACCATTAGGAATCAATGTAAAAGAAATCGGCAAACAGCAAGCTGTGGTAAAGATAATTGCAAAGATTTTGGATTTGCGATTCGACCAATTATGGGAAAGACATAAACGATATCAGAGAACGAAAAGAATCCGTCTTTCATTACTTGCTTTGTTGTGCTGTATTATGGCCCTATTATATTGGTTCTATACAAAACCGGTATATAAATATTATGCAGATTATGTGGACCAATGGGGCATTCCTAAGGGAATAATTGAACTTGATGAAACCACATTCAAACATCGTAATAGAAGTTACAGATTTGAATACAGAAGAATTCCATTAGGAGAAAAAGGCTTTTTATCATGGAGATTATCAAAGGTAGAATATGTTAATTCTATAGGTATTCCACAAGATTATGATAATGCAGAGCGAGAAAATCGTTATGCTATTCTAAAATTTGATTATAACTCAAGCTCAGGAACTTTAAAGAATATAGATTGTAGAAACAAATACGGAAAGACTATTGCTAGATGGAAAATATCAAGTAAAGATGGTGTTAAGGCAACCCTCATAGATTTTATAGGCGTTACAGATTTAGAAGCCTCAAGTTATCTAAATTCCATAACAACAGTAACTATACCATATGGAAGTTTCTCAACCAACATGCCCAAATCATCTATAAAACGTTATGTATTAACAAGGAACAAATTAGGTTATATAACAAGCATATCCTATCATGCAAGCAATTCAGATAATCTTAATCAAAGTAGTACTACAGATGTAAATGGAGTGCATAAACTGAATTTTGCAAATGACAGTATAGGTCGCATATTGAGTACAACTTACCAAGATCTTAATGGCAACCCAACAGCTCGTAAAGATGGAATATGTATTAGAACATTCAAATATGACAAGTGGGGAAACATATGTAATACATCATTTTATAATCAAAATGGCAATTTAGTATTAAATGGCGACTTGTGTGCAAGGATTAAAGTTGAGAGTGACTGTTATGGCAATGTTATAAGAAAAAAATTCTATGGGGAGAATGGACGCCCCTGCTTTAATAACAAAAAAGTATCTCAATGTGTTGTTCAATTTGACGAAAAAGGATTTCCTTTAAATGTCACTTATTTGGATACTAAAGATAGGCTCTGCATAAACAGTGAAGGCTATTCAAAACTTCACATAGAATGTGACAGCAGAGGCAATCAAATTACAAATTGGTATGAAGGTATCACTGGAAAACCTTGTGTAAGTAGTAACGGTTGGGCTAAAGTGTCTGTTGAATATAATAGAAAAGGTTATCAGACACATATTGCATATTTCCGACTTAATGGTTCCCTTGCAGAACTCCCAACTGGTATTGCAGGCTGGAACAACAAATATGACAGAGATGGAAATTGTATACAAGGAGAATTCTTCGGAGTGGACTATAATGCCTGTTGTGACAACAATGGTGTTGCAATTTGGAAATGTGTATACGATGAACGCGGATTGCAAGCCCAACTTTCATGTTATGATATAAATCACAATTTAATCAATTGTAAAGATGGCTGGGCATTGCAAAGATACCAATATGACGACAGAGGTAATCTTGTGGGAAATTTGTTCTTTGACAAAATCGGGAGACCCACTCAAAACAAAAAGGGATATCATGCGATAACAACGGAGTATGATGAATATGGTAATATCATAGGTATTAAATACTATGGCAAAAATAAAGAACTATGTAATTCAAATGAAGGGTATGCTTTCTATAAAGCTATACCAGACAACAAAGGAAATATTGTAAAAGTCGAATATTTTGACGCAAATGGAAAACCAACAAGAACTATTGAAGGCTTTGAAGTAGTTGATGCCACATACGATTTGTATGGTAGAGTTACGAAAATAAATTATTATGACAGTGACGGTGCTCCATTGAAGGTGAAGACAGGATTATTTGGTTGGCAAACAATATACGACCATAGGGGAAATCAAGTTTCTTATAACGGTTTAGATAGCTTAGGGAGATTGAGTGAGGACACTACAGGAATAGCAAAATGGGAAAAAGAATTTGACGAAAGAGGAAATCAGATAACTTATGCTTCATACAATGAAAACAATGCTTTAAAAGCTGCAAAAAATGGTGTTGCATTTATAAAATGTAAATATAATGATATAGGATTGCAGGAAGAAGTTTCCTTTTTTAATGAACAAAAAAAAACATGTATAAATAAGGATGTGAAATATTCTTCATATTATGCTAAGTATAATAAGAAAGGGGAAACATTAGAGATTGGAACTTATGATAATAAGGGGCGTTTATGTTTGGATCCAGCTTCTGGATATGCAAAATGGAAAGCGAAATATGATAATAATGGGAACAAAATAGAAATGTTGTCATATGATGAAAAAGGAGAACTCAATGTTTGCAAATATGGGTATGCAAAATATATTGCAAGATTTGATAAAGACGGGGATTTGATAGATAGCTATAGTTATGATGCGCATGGAAAAATAATAGAAGAAAACATAGAGAATAATACGACTCCTAAAAAAATCAAAAGATATGATTCCCATCGCTTTAGGTATGACACCGTGGATATTGTATTTGGTCTATTGTTTTTTTTTATTGCTGTCCGATAAAAACTCAAAATCACGTTTTGGGCTCTGTAACTTGCTCTA
>ERZ1026776.385-NODE-385-length-31420-cov-17.601339_pt1 | contig 31420 bp, 19 predicted proteins | sample MGYA00380125_ERZ1026776 | MGnify/ENA primary metagenome ERZ1026776 (study PRJEB33269, sample SAMEA4719761) | human gut metagenome | biome: human-associated habitat; feature: organic feature; material: feces | place: Cameroon | collected 2013-10 ...
GGACTTCCCTGCATTCATCCTCGTAGACGACAAGGGCAACGACTTCTTCAAGCAGCTCAAGCCTTGGACTCCTTGCAAGGAGTGCCAGAAATAAAATCTCACTTATCTTTAACATAAAGGGTGTGTCACGGATTAGTGGCGCACCCTTTTTTTCAATCTTGACGGCTTCCTTTCCATCAATCTCAAGATTCAACATAAAAGTCATTTCTTTTGCGATAACTATTTTATTACAATACTTGGATTATTCGATTCTTTTTTCCATGAAAACTTCATGAAGATCTGTACCTCAAGCTTTAATCGCGACACAGCAAAAGTATTTAAAATAAGACAGGCAGACTTGAAATAATCAAGACTGCCTGAGGGATGCGAAAACGACGTTCTGATGGCTATAACTTTTAACGACCGAAGGGAGTGATAACTCCTTTATCATCTAAACTCCTGAACCCAGCGAAAGTTGAGAAAGATAGAAATGAAATTTGCATAAACAAGGATTTATTTGTATTTTTGCATGAGAATGGAGAATAGAAAAATCATACACATTGATATGGATGCCTTCTTTGCGGCAGTAGAGCAAAGAGACAATCCTGAACTTCGGGGCAAACCCATTGCGGTAGGCTTCGACGGTCCACGTGGTGTGGTGTCTACTGCCAGCTATGAGGCACGTCGCTTCGGAGTACATTCTGCACAGTCAATCGCACAGGCCAAGCGCCTCTGCCCCGACCTCAACATCGTGCCTTGCCGACACGAACATTATAAAGAGGTGTCGCAGCAGATTCACCACATCTTCCAGGATTATACCGACCTCATAGAACCTATCTCCATCGACGAGGCCTTTCTCGATGTCACCCATAATAAGAAAGGTATAGAGCTGGCTGTAGATGTGGCACGCGAAATCAAGGCACGCATCAAAGCAGAGACAGGACTCACCGCATCGGCAGGTATCAGCTATTGCAAGTTTCTCGCCAAGGTGGCTTCCGACTATCGCAAGCCCGACGGCATCTGCACCATTCACCCCGACAAGGCTCTCGACTTTATCTCTCAACTGCCCGTGGAAGATTTTTGGGGCGTAGGCAAGAAGACTCTGCAGAAGATGCACTACATGGGCATTTACCGCGGAGTCGACCTGCGTAAGGTTTCCGAACAGCATCTCGTCGAGGTTTTTGGCAAGGCTGGTCATGTCTTCTACCATTTTGCACGTGGCATCGACAATCGCCCCGTCGTTACGTATCGCGAAAGGAAGTCTGTGGGATGCGAACAGACTTTCTTAGAGGATATATACACTCCCTCTGCCGTCATCATACAACTCTATCACACCGTCCTGGAGTTGCTTACCCGCATAGCCCGCAGCGAGTTCGAAGGCCGCACCCTCACCCTGAAAATCAAGTTTGCCGACTTTACCCAGATAACAAGAAGCATCTCGCAAGACAAGATTCTGAAGAGCAAGGCCGACATACTGCCTCTCTCCAAACTTCTGCTCAAGCAGGTGGAGTATTCCTCCGCCCACCCCATCCGCCTCATTGGCCTTTCTGTGAGCAATGCCACAAGCGAAGAAGCCAAGAAAGAAGACCGTGAGAACAGCACCCACAAACCCGAGTACAAGGAACTGGAATTGGAATTCGAGGAATGGGATGAGTAGTTCCCCGTATTGATTGAAGTCCATTCAGAACTCTGCTCCTAACTTTCCGAATATGAGTTCAAGTAGCTGTATTTTATCATTCTCCTTTTCGTAAATGGGGAAGATCCCTAAAAAAACGAAAAAGGCCCATCCCCCAAAAAGGGAGATGAGCCTCGCAAAGTTATGGTGTTTTGAAAAAACGATGTGTCTGATCTACTTTCTCAATTAATACTGACTGATCTTCAGATTGCTAATCTTGACGTTGGCGCCATTATAGCTATTGATACTCCAACAGTTCTTCTGAATACCATAGATGCGGTTGGTATAGCTGCAAACATCATTGATGTACATCACACAGATACTGTTGTCGGTGTAGATGGTGACGTTGTACACATTATCGGCAGGACGGGCAAACACGTAGCCATCAATTCCGGCAATGAAGCCCTTACCCTCTACGCCTTGCTCCTCAAAGTTTACCTTGCGGTTGTTCTCATCCTCTGGGTTGACAACCATGGTGTAATACTTCTTAGAGTCAGAGCCACGAACCATAGAGATACCAAACTTATCCCATTTGTTGGAAGTGGTGACGGTGAAGCTGATCTTGTTGTGGTTACCCAGACGACCCATCAGCATGTAAGCATCAGGCTGCTCGGCATTGCCTGCAAGCGTATAGGTGCCATCAGCCTCGGTCATGTTCTGGCTCTCCTTCACCTCTACAGCAACATCCTGGTTGTACTTCTCACTCACAGCATCAACCTGTCCGAGTGTCAATGTACCGTCCTCGTGCTGGATGAGCTTATAGCAAACCAAGTTGCCAGCCCACTCTGGCTCTGCAGGAGAAGCACCCACAGCAGTATTGTCCTTACCACTTCGGGTAGGACACCAGCCCCACAGATAGCGGTTGGTACCATCGCTGGCAGTCTTGCCGGCATAAAGACCACGGCTGTCGAGGAAGCCCTCGTGAGCATCAGGCCATCTTGCCACATCGTTGGCGGTACAAGCCTTCAACTCGTCAAGTGTTCTTCCCTTAAAATACTGCACTCTGCGTACAGCATGATGAATCTCGCTATACACCAAGTACCAATAGTCGCCCATTTTGAAGAGGTCAGGACACTCGTAGAAACGATCCCACATCATGGTCATGAACACACCATTGTCAGTCCAGTTCTTCAAGTCATCAGATACGAACTCAGCTAAGCTACCCTTGCCACCTTTCTTGGTAGAAATGAGCATGTGGAACTTGCCATCATCACCCTTAAACACAAATGGGTCGCGGAAGTCGTTCTTATCGTAGCCGAAGTCCTGACCTTTGAGCAAGAACGTACGGTCCTTGGTCCAGGTCTTGAAATCAGCAGAAGTTGCTACCATCACAACCTGTGCGCTCTCGTCACCTGTAGGCTTATACTTATTACCTGTATAGAATGTATAGTAAAGCTTGCTTGCCTCATCGTAGATGGTAGAACCAGTACCGATGGCTGCATCCTGCGACTTCAGGGTGCCACAAGAAACCAACTCGCCCAAAGCAGTATAGTGGGCAGCATCCTTGGTACTTACACCCCAGATGGGGTGGTAAGTTCCTTCAGGATTAGGACGGAAGTCCTGCAGATACAACACCTTGAAATCGCCAGCCACTGGATCGAAGAAAGGCATAGGGTCGCCTACATAGCCCACAGCAGGCTTGTAATAAGTATCCTGTGCTGCAGCATCGGATGAGTTGAAATAAGTAGTGGTAGACCAGTCCTTCTGCTCGGGGGCAGCATCGCTGTCGCTGCATGAAGCGAGAGGCAAAGCGAGGCATGATGCCAATATTATAGAATTTATCATTGTCTTCATTTTTGTTTATTGTTAATGGTTCATAAGATAATTAAATGCATTCTTGGTCATGATGGCCACATTAGCATGGAACTTCTCTGTGAAAGGACCTACGCTGTACCAGTCGTAGCAACCAGAACCTATACAGAGGGTCTTACCTGAATTCTCTTTGGCAGGATACTCCCATACCACGACAGCACCGTCACCACCGTAACCCAGGTCGATGGCACCAGTCTTCTCTCTCCATACGGCATAATTGTCAAAACCACCCCAGTCGACTCCAATATGCCATTGAGCAGTAGAGTTGGTGATGCGGTAGTTGGCATCAGTAGTGTATACACTGTTGGCGTCATCACCTTTCACCAGTCCCTGATAGAGGGCGTGGTCGGAATGAGAACCTGCGGCATCATTGCCCATTTTGAAGTCCCAAGGACCTCCACAAGTTTCGGCGTCATTTTCCACTTGTCCCCAGCAGTTGTTTGGTACCAATCCATTATTGTCGATACCCAACTCGCCTGGCATATTGGTAGCGTAACGTGTGAAGAGGAAGGAGCCACCAGCTTTGTAGTAGTCTCTCAGCACAGCCTGTGCGGCAATAGCCTCAGGAGCAGCCTGCTCGAATTTCGCCTTACCGTCCACTCCACCGTCTTTGTGGAAGTGCCACCATATCACCTTACACTCGCTCAAGTCTACATTGCCATTCTTGATATCAGTAAACGAAGCATAGATAGAGTTGTCCACATTCGCGAGCATCCACTCGCAGGCAGCCTTCTCCTCAGGCACCAGCTCGTCCATCGTCAGAGCCAAGCTTGCGAATACAGCAGTAGGCTTGCCTATCTGATTGACGGTTACAGTGTAGGTGCTTGTAGCCGTATTGTTGGTTACGGTATAGGCCACAGGATTCGTGAAGTCGACTGGTGCACCCGAAACAGGTGCGACAGTAGCATTCTCGCTCACCTTGATAGAAGGTATCAGCTTGGTGATGTCCACCGTCTGTGGTACATTAATGGTAATGGTCTTGTTGCTCTCGTTAATGGCTCCTGTATAGATACCATTCACCTTGAAAGAGAGAATCTTTGCCTCATCGCGCTTGGCAACGAGAGTCCAGTCGAGGAACACATCGCCATTCTTCACGCGCAAGGTCTGTGCAAGGAGCATATTCATCTTGTCGCCCACCTTGGCATCACACACAGCACCATCGCTGAGTGTGAGTTTGCTCAAGGTCATCTGACTGATGTCGTAGGTCTCTGGCACACGTACGGTAATGGTACGTGCAGCCTTGTCTACAGTTCCTTCATAATCATCGAGTGCCAACTCTGTAACAGAGCAGCCTCCTGTGAGCTGCAGGTCGGACACATTGTCCTCGCTGCAGGCTGTGAGGGCAAGAATGCCCATCAATAGATATAATAACTTTTTCATATTACCATCCTCCTATGTTCTGTGTGTAATGTCCGTCGGATGCCGCTACCTGTGAGAAAGGTATTGGCAGATATTCATTCTTGTTGGCTGTAAAGTGAGCATCTCCATAGATAGAGCAGTTGTTGGTCTCCTCAGCAAAGTACTTGTTGAGCACCTTCTCTGCCTCACCCCATCTCACAAGGTCGAAGAAGCGCTCACTCTCCATACCCATCTCCAAACGACGCTCCATCTTGACAATCTTCAAGGTTTCTTCTGCGCTGTAGTTGCCGTCATAGGTAGAGATGTTGAACTTCACGCCATAGTCGCTTGGATAGTTGGCTATCATGCCCGTGCTCTGCTTAGCACGCTTGCGGATGTCGTTAACGATGTTGATAGCTTGCTTGGCATCGCCTTCGCCCTTGATGGCCAACTGTGCATAAGCCTCAGCACGCTCCAAGAGTACGTCGGCATAACGGAACACGATGCGGTTCATAGGTGTACCCCACCAAGAGCCCTTTACCATGTAACCACAGTCTGGATCTACGTTCTGCTTCAAGGTTACATAATAACCATAAAGACCATTCGAACGGCTCCATGTGGAGCTGGCGTCCATCATGTACTTGCTGTTGAACTCGTATGGAAGACCCGTCAGACCTACAGTGAGGAACAGACGTGGGTCAGCATCCTGTGTCAAGTCGTAGTCCTTATTATTAAAGGTGTCAATGAAAGGATGACCGTCGGCATCGGTACGATAGGCGTTCACAAGATTCTGACTGGGCTTGTAGAAGTCACAACCTCCATCGGTAACACCAGGGATATTAGGCACGATAAGACCGTAGCTCCAGTTCAGGTTACCATACTTGGTACCGTCGTTGATAGAATACTGCATGGCCCAGATGCTCTCCACACCATTCTCGTACTGTGTCTCAGGACGGAAGTTGTTGTGGAAGTCGGGCTCGAGGTCGAAGCCACCTGCGCTATAGATGTCAGGATTGCTGTACTCGATGACCTTTAGCAAGTCTTCTCTGTTGATGCTGGTCACCTGATTGGATGAAGGATCATCCTGGCGATAAGCCTTATAGAGATAAGCCTTGGTGAGGAAGGCTGCAGCTGCAGCCTTGGAAGGACGACCCTTATCGGTCTGCTTCACAGGAAGCACATTGTAGGCATACTCCACATCGTTGATGATTTGCTGCCAGCCCTCATCGTTGTTGAACTCAGTGTTGGAAAGGGTATTGTAGTCTTCCTGCTTCAGGTTGGCATCCATGATGAAAGGAATGTTCTTGTAGAGACGCTTCAACAGGAAGTGGGCGTAGGCACGCAAGAACTTCATCTCGCCTAAGCGCTGAGCCTTGAGCTGATAGCTGTCGCTGGTGGTCTCAAGCACAGAGATGGCTGAGTTGACACGTGAGATACAGTTGTAAAGGCGCACCCACATATCGTTGATATTCCAGTTGGTGGTAAGCACACCCTGCTCTATCTCCAACTGATGGAACACGTCACCATCGCTGGTTCCGTTGCCACCCTTATAGGCATCATCGCTGCGTACATCAAAGTTCCACATCGAGAAGGAAGAGTTGACGTCTTCGGCTGTAGTGAAGACAGCGTAAGCCGAGATAACCAGGTTATCCACATTGCTTGGGTCCTTCACCATGTCGCTGTCGAGCACACCCTGAGGTTTCTGGTCGTCCAGAAAGTCAGAGCAACTTGTCGTACCCACCAAGGCAAGAACGGTAAGGACTGAATATAATATCTTTTTCATAATTTGACTCTTTTAGAATGTTACGTTAAGACCAAATGTGAGGTTGAGAGGGATAGGATAACCATAGTTTGGATTCTCTGGATCCAGCCCCGTAAAGCTGCTGCTCTTGATGGTGAAGAGGTTCTGTGCACTGACATACATGCGCAAGCGCTGCATAGAGAGCTTGGAGGCGATGCTCTGTGGGAAATTGTAACCCAACTGGATGGTGCGCAGCTTCAGGTAACTGCCGTTCTCTACCCAATAGCTGGAAACACGTTTTTCATTGTTATTGTCCGAGAGGGTAAGAGCAGGAATATCGCTTGTAGGATTGTCCACGCTCCATGCACTGAGGAGGCGGCGTCCCTTGTTCAGGTTGCCGATGTTAAGACCTGCCCAGATATCGGTCTCTTTCTTCAGGTCGGAGATGATGTCCACACCCTGTACGCCCTGGAAGAAAGCAGTGAAGTCGAAGTTCTTGTACTCCAAGTAGATGTTGAAACCATAAGTGAAGTCGGGCACTGGATCGTAAATCCAAGTCTGGTCAAGCTCTGTGATCTTGCCGTCATGGTCGAGATCCTTCCAGCGCATACGGCCTAAGCCTGCACCTTCCTGTGTGGCATGGTTGTCGATTTCCTCCTGGCTCTTGAAGATACCGTCGCATACGTATCCCACCTGTGCACCCATTGGATGACCGATGACACTCTTCACACCATTACCACCAAAGGTTCCGTTGGCAGCTACGGTAGTAGGCAGCGCTGTAATCTTGTTGCGATAAGAAGAGATGTTGGCGGTGATGTCGTACTTCAAACCAAAGTTGGTCTTGTTGCGGTAACCGATATTGAACTCGAAACCGCGGTTCTCCATCTCACCAGCATTGATCCACTGTGAGCTACCCTCACCCATAACGGCGATACCTGGCATATAAACCAAGATGTCCTTGGTCTTCTTGAAGTACCAGTCGAAGTTACCATAGAGTGTATTGCCCAAGAAGGCGAAGTCGAGACCCAAGTCGGTCTGTGTGGTTGTCTCCCACTTGATGTCGTCGTTACCAATCTGGTTGCGCTTGAAACCTGAAGGCAATGTGCTTCCGCCATTGGTTCCTGCGATATCGTAAGAGGTACCATAGCTCTGACCACCATTCTCGCCCACACCATAGTTGCTTACAAAGATGGTATAACGGGCCAGGTTGTCGATTTCCTGGTTACCTGTCTGTCCCCAAGAGGCACGGATCTTCAAGTCGTCAATCCATGAAGCCTTCTTCAGGAAGTTCTCCTGATTGATGCGCCAGCCAGCTGATACAGATGGGAAGGTGGCGTAACGGTTGTTCTTACCGAAACGAGAGCTACCGTCACGACGGATGGTGAACGAAGCCATGTACTTGTCGGCATAGTTGTAGTTGGCCTTACCGAAGAAAGACACGAGCGAATAGCCAGAGCCTCCACCGTAAGCCTGTGCTCCGGTAGTACCTGCATCAGGCCACATATAGTCGGGCTTGAGTACTGCGAAGCCTTCCTTGTAACCAGAGAAGTAGATGTCGTCCTGGCGGTTGAGCTCCATACCAGCCATGAGGTCGAAGCGATGCTGACCTATCTCCTTATTATAGGTAGCGATGGCATTCCACATCCACTTGGTCCAGTGTTCCTGCTTAGCCTCTACTGCATTCTTGTTGTTGGCCACGTTGCCCTCGGTTACAGGATAGGTGAAAAAGCGCTGCTGCTTCTGTGAGTAGTCGAGACCAAAGGTGGTACGGATGTTGAAGCCCTTGAAAGGATTGAGGTTGATGTAGGCATCACCAAACATACGCCAGTAAGTATAACGGTTGTCCTTGTTGCGCTCCAGCACTGCCACTGGGTTGTAACGGTCAGGATAACCGCCCACAGGACCTGCATAGTTGCCATCCTCAGTATAGATAGGAAGAGAAGGATTGAACTGCAACACATTCTGCAGGAAGCCACCGGGAGCAGCGACCTCAGAAGTACGGTTGACGGTGAAGTGCTCACCTACAGTAAGGCTGTTGTTCTTCAAGAGTTTGTACTCAGTGTTCATACGGGCTGAGAAGCGCTCGAAGTCTGACTCCTTGATGATACCCAAGTTCTTGTAGTAACCCAGAGAGAAGAAGCTGCTGCCCTTGTCGGAGCCCTTGCTTACCGACACATTGTACTGCTGAACCACGCCCTTGCGTGTCACCTCATCAAACCAGTCGGTATCGGCAGCAGGTGTGGTGCCTGCATCGTCGAGATACTTCTTCATGCTGATGCCGTTGAGCACAGGGTTGCCCTGCTCGTTGTAGCTCCAGTCGTAGTTGTAGCCCAGACCATTGGTGTTAGGATCCATGCCGTCGTTCATATAGGCACGCCACATCACCTGTCCAAACTCCTTTGCATTGAGCACCTTCATGCGGTTTACGTAAGAAGAGACAGAGATAGAGCCGTCGAAGTCGACCTTCACCTTGCCCTCCTTACCCTTCTTGGTAGTGATGATGATGACACCATTGGCGGCACGGCTACCATAGATAGAAGCCGAGGCAGCATCCTTGAGCACCTGAATGCTCTCGATGTCATTACCATTGAGTTCGTGCATACCAGCCTTGGTTGGCACACCATCAACAATATAAAGAGGATCATTGTTGTTCAGCGTACCGATACCACGAATACGTACGGTGGCAGTTCCCGAAGGAGAACCGTCAGCAGTAATATTCATACCAGGAACGCGGCCCTGAAGAGCCTTGATAGGGTTGTTCTCGTTCTGCTTGGCTATCTCGTCAACGCTGACTACCGAGATGGCACCTGTCAGGTCGGCCTTGCGCTGAGTAGTATAACCAGTAACGACTACCTCGTTGAGCAACTTGGCATCTTCTTCGAGAACGATGCGCAGACCCTTGGCAGCCTTCACCACCTGAGTCTTATACCCCATAAAAGAGATAGAAAGTTTAGAACCGGACTGAACCTGCACCTTAAAGTTACCGTCAATATCGGTAACAGTACCTGCATTGCCCTGTCCCCCTACTACGGTGACAGTGGCACCAATAACTGGTTCTCCACTGTTGTCGGTAACATTTCCACTTGCCTCTTCGACCTGGGCGAATGATACCGCACTGACGAGCAACAAACAGATGCTCATCAAGAGAGTTTTCATTTTCTCCATGTAAATAAAGGTTTTGTTAATAGTAATTCCTATTTATTGTTTATTCAAATTTCTGGCAGCAAAGATAGCAAATCCCTTATTAACAACAGAGAAATATTCGTTCATCTCATGGCAATTATGTTACATGCAACGATTTTATAGTATTTCGTTCATTTATATGACTCCCGTCTTACAGGGTGTTAGAATGATTTGCAGGGTTATAAAAGAAGTTAGAGGGAAGTTGAGAGAGAAGTCCTGTCAGTCTCTCAACTCTGTCGGGTTGATGCCGAACTGCTTCTTGAAACAAGCTGAGAAGTAACCGGGAATGGCAAAGCCCACCTCGGCAGCCACCTCACTGATGGTCTTGTCGGTTTGCTTCAGGAGTGAATAGGCTTTTTGCATACGCATCTCTCTGAGCACCTCGGCAGGAGTCTTGCCGGTAAGCGCCTTCACCTTGCGGTACATCTGCACCTTGCTAAGACTCAGTTCTGAGCCCAAGTCGTCCATGCGAAGGTTGGCGTCACCGATATGCGACTTGGCTGCCTTCTTAAACCGCTCCAAGAACATACGCTCTCCTGGTTCATCGGTCTGTATGTCTTCTGCCGAAAGCATCTGCTTGGCCTCATCATTCTTTCTCTGCCGGCGAGCCTGAAGAAGGTTGGATATGCGTACCAGGAGCAGATGGTCGCTGAAGGGCTTGGTGATATAGGCGTCAGCACCATGCTCATAACCCTCGATGCGTTGCGACTCCTCGCTGCGAGCGGTAAGCAGAATGACAGGAATATGACTGGTCACCTCATCCTCCTTGATCTTCGAACAGAAGGTGAGTCCGTCCATCACAGGCATCATCACATCGCTGACGATCAGGTCGGGCACACTCTCCTTGGCCAGACGTAAACCATTTTGACCATCTGAGGCTTCGATGACGTAGTAATGATCAGAAAGCAAAACACGTAAATAGGTGCGAATATCTTCATTATCATCTACAACAAGGATGGTGGAGAGTTCCTCTACATCTTGTTGCAACAACATCTGATGGCGACTGTCGCGAAGCACATGCTGAGAGAGTTCCTTCTCGGAAGCCTCATCTGTCGAAGCCTGGTTCATGGCATCTACCTGATCCTTGAAGTTGAGCACATCGGCGGTCAAGGTTTCCAACTGTCCCACGTTGCGCAACACCACCTGCAGCAGCATCTTCTGCTCCTCGGTATAATTGTCCGCCTGCATCAGCCGGTTCAACGGTCCTGACACCAAGGTCAGCGGAGTGCGGAGCTGATGACTGACATTGGTAAAGAAGGCTATCTTGTCGTCAGCCATCTGCTTGCGCTGTTCGTTGAGTTTCTCCTTTTCCCGGCGCACTTTACGACGATAGAATATCATGATGAGCAGCAACAGCACCACGGCAACAGCCAGGATGCTGATAATCTTCTGCCACCGGTACATCTTCATATATTCGTTGATGCTCGAATAGATGGTGTTCAGGTCGGCGGTCTGGTCTTCTATCTCCTTGTACTGCATGTCTATCAACTTGGCATTCTCGGCTGTGACAAGTGCCGACTGAAAATAGTTCATGCGCTTGTAGGGCTTGCCCTGCAGGATGTTTATCGCCAAGGGAACGATGGCCTCGCCCTTGGTAGGATAGATGTACGAGGCTGTCATCACGCCCTTGTCCACAAGGTCTACTCCCTGGTTCTCGCCAGGCAGTCCGTCGATACCCACAAAGAGCATCTGCTTCTCGCGGTTCTTCTCCTTGGCAGCCTGCTGCGCACCCCAAGCCTCAGCATCATTATGTCCGAAGACAGCATCAACAGGCTTGCCTGCATCCATATACTGGCGCATCAACTTCTTGGCACCAGCCAGGTTCCAGTCGCCTTCCAACGTCACTACCTGTATCTGTGGAAAGGCTTTCATGCCCTGCATAAATCCGCGATGACGGTCGGCAACAGGTGTGGAGCCACGCTCGCCCGTTATCTCAACGACCGTTCCCCTACCCTGCAGTTGGTGTGCCAGATAATCAGCCACCTCCCTGCCTATCGCCACATTGTCGGTTCCGATATAGGCGGTATAGTGGGTAGACTCTATCATGCGGTCGTAAAGAATGACGGGAATACCGGCACGGTAGGCACGCTCTATCGCTGGCGCAACGGTCTTGACATCACTGGGAGCCACCACCAAGAGGTCGACCTTGGCTTTCACCAAACTGTCTATCTGCCGGGCCTGGCGCTGCCCATTGTTGTCGGCAGAAGCAAAGACCACATCCACATTCTTATACTGATACTGCCCAATCTTGATTTCGCGGTTCACCTTCTGGCGCCACAGGTCGTCACTGCATTGGGACACACCTATCACGGTGCGCCTGTCGGAACAGGACACGAAGACGAGCAACAAAAGGATTACATATAATATAATGTGCTTCTTTCCGGTTTTCATTTTTGTATCGTTTTTGTTTACACAGTAGCAATATGCAAAAATATAAACAAAAATGAAAACCCACAAATCAAACAAACAAAAATTAATATCTTTTAATAGCAAAGACACACAAAAAGGACTTCGCCGCCCTTGGTCATCACAGACCAGGTAAAGCAAAGTCCTTTATCAAAATATCAACTACCAAATACTAAAAACGAAACTTACTTTGTATATTTCTCAGGAAGCACAGGCATGGCACCATGCTGGGTGCACACGTATGCACTTACCTCTACTGCCAGCTTGTGTGCCTCGGCAATGCTCTTGCCCTTCAGGATGCTGGCGCAGAAAGTACCTGTGAAGCTGTCGCCTGCTCCTACAGTATCGGCAACCTCTACCTTAGGAGTTTCCTGGAACGACTTGAAACCTGGAGCAAAGACATAGCTACCGTTCACACCACAGGTGAGCACGAGCATATCGAGATTGTACTTACCGAGGATGAGCCAGCACTTGTTCTCGATGTCGAGACCGGGATAACCGAAGAGACGGCCGATGGTAATCAATTCCTCATCGTTGATCTTCAACACATTGCAACGCTTCAAGCTCTCGCAGATCACCTCCTTGGTATAGAAGTTCTGACGCAGGTTGATGTCGAAAACCTTCAGGCAGTCCTTGGGAGTATGGTCGAGGAACTGATAGATAGACTTACGGCTTACCTCGTTGCGTTGAGCCAAAGAGCCCCAGCATACAGCTCCGGCATTGGCAGCCACCTCCTTGATGTCGTCGGTGAAAGGGATGTTGTCCCATGCCACACCTTCCTTGATGTCATAAGTAGGCACACCCTCTGCATCGAGCTCCACCTGTACAGTTCCTGTAGGGAAGTCCACACGTGGCATCACGTACTTGAGATGCTTCTCGTCCAACAGGCGGAGAGCCTCATCGCCCAACAAGTCGCTGCCTACAGCACTGACTGCTACTGAATGCAAGCCATGCTGACCGGCGTGATAGGCGAAATTGGCAGGAGCACCGCCCAACTGAGAACCTGTAGGCAGCACATCGAAAAGAATCTCGCCCAAACCTACACAATATTTCTTGTCCAAATCTTCTATTTTCATAATCTTTGTTTTTTAAATTCTACTTTGGCAAATTCCGAAGTTTACATCTTCACCTTATTAATATAAGAGAACAGATAGAGCACGCCTACTGACATCACCAGCACGGCACCAATCTGTCCGATGGCATCGCTGGCAACACCCATAATGAGTGGGAACACCGTACCGCCAAACAAGCCCATAATCATCAGGCCGCTCACCTCGTTCTTCTTCTCAGGTACAGAGAGGAGTGCCTGCGAGAAGATGATGGAGAACACATTGGAGTCGCCGTAACCCACGAGGGCAATGGCAATATAGAGCATCATCTTGCTCTCGCCGAAGAAGAGACCTGCCATACTCAGCGCCATCATCACGATGCTGATGGTGAAGAACACACGGGGCTTCATCATACGGAGGAAGACGGTGCCTGTGAAACAACCGATGGTACGGAAGATGAAGTAGAGCGATGTGGCGAAGGCTGCCTCGTTGAGTGTCCAGCCCAAACGCTCCATCAGAATCTTGGGAGCAGTGGTATTGGTGCCCACATCGATACCTACATGACACATGATACCGATGAAGGAAAGCAGCACGATAGGCTTGCCCAAGAGAGCCAGGCAGTCAACAAAGCCAGAGGCCTTGCCCTCGGTCTTCTCCTCCTCGATAGGAGTTCCTGCCAGGAAGAGCGTTGCACACACACCGATAATCATATAGATGGGGAAGAGTACACGCCAGCCCAATCCAAACTCAGGAATGCTTGCCACTGCACCCCACATGGCAATATATGGAGCCATGAATGAGGCAATAGCCTTCACAAACTGACCGAAGGTAAGCGTAGAAGCCAGGTTCTTACCGGATGTGACGACAGAAACCAGCGGATTGAGCGATGTCTGCATCAGCGCATTACCGATACCCAAGAGGGAGAACGATACAAGCATGATGCCGAAGGTTTCGCCAAACAAAGGCAGAAGAAGAGAGATGACTGTCACCAAGAGTGAGAGCAGCACGGTCTTCTTACGACCTATCTTATTCATCAACATGCCCGTGGGCACAGAGAAAATCAGGAACCAGAAGAAAACCAATGATGGGAACAGGTTGGCTGTAGCATCATTCAGGTTGAGGTCTTCTTTCACATAGTTGGAGGCTATACCCACCAAATCCACAAATCCCATTGCGAAGAAACAAAGCATCACAGGGATTAAGGTCAATTTCATTGACTTATTCATATTGTTAGTTATTTTTTTTGAAGTGAATATTAGCTGTTATTTTCCAAGTTTGTAAACTTGATACTTACCCTTTCTCTTTCCTTTCACAACAATCTTATTATAGGGTTTGCTTGGGAACACAAGGTTGGTCATCGCCATCTTGCCCTCAGCATCCAAGACCTCGACGCTGCTCTTGTCGATGAAGATTCTGAACTGGCTGATCTTTCCATAGGTAGGAGCCTTAGTGACAGCAGCAAACTCGTTGCTGAAGTCGGTCTTGCCGCTCTTTGTACGGTCCATCTCGAAGGTCTCAGCCTTGGCATTATAGGTCATCACCACCTTCTCGCCCTTGTCGTTGCTCAGGGTGATAGTGGCATTGCCCTTCACATTGACCACAGCCTCGCAAGCCTCTGAGAGAGCCTTTGATGTCTTCTTGCTGCGTGCAGCTGTCATCTCGGGAGAAGGAGTCACGCTGCAATAGGTCTCGCCCTTGTACTCGAAGAGTCCTAAATCGCGGGCAATAGAATTGGCAGAACGGTACTGCTGGGTAGGAACCTGATTGGCATACTGCCAGTTGCTCATCCATGCTATTGCCACACGGCGTCCGTCGGGAGCATTGTCGAAAGTGACGGTGGCATAATGATCCTTGCCATAGTCCATCCACTTGGTGACCTCGGGCTTGCTCTCGCAAGTAAACTTGTGTCCGTCGAACTCACCAATGAAGTATTGTGTGGCAGAACCGCCGAAAGGACCGCCTGGGTTGATGTTGCAGAGAAGCATCCACTTCTCCTTGTCGGTGCCGCGAACCTTCATCTTCATCAGGTCAGGGCATTCCCACACACCGCCATGATTGCCGTACTCAGCACCGAAAGAGCTCTCGTAAGTCCAGTCTTTCAGGTTGTCAGAAGAATAGATGTTCATCTGCTGACCGGCAGCGAGAATCATGTTCCACTTCTTGATATCCTCGTTCCAGAACATATGTGGATCGCGGAAGTCGGGCACGTTGCTTGTGATGATAGGGTTGCCCTCATACTTGGTGAAGGTCTTTCCGTTGTCAGTACTGTAGGCCATGCTCTGAGTCTGGTTCTCGCCAGCCGAGGTATAGAGAGCCACGACAGCACCCTCGCCGAAGCCAGCGGTATTCTTCTTGTCGACAACAGCCGAACCGCTGAATATCGTACCTATCACATCAGGCTCGATAGCTTCGCCCTCAAACTTCCAGTCTACGAGATTGGTAGAGGTGGAATGTCCCCAGGTCATGTTCTCCCACTGCGATCCATAGGGATTGTACTGGAAATAGAGGTGCCACACACCATCCTTATAGAACATACCGTTAGGGTCGTTCATCCAGCCATAGGCAGGAGTATGATGATAGAGAGGACGATACTGCTCACGGTTCTTCATGTCGAAACTGTCGGAGAACTTCATTCCCTTCCAGCATCCGAAGTTGGCAATACCGCCGTCATTTCGATACTGTCCGTCGACATGAATATCGAGCATCAGTCCCTTCTGGCTCTTGTAAGCCTCCAAGTCGAGAGGTACATAATAATCTACGTGCGTATTGGCAAGGCGGACATTGAATGTCTTCAACTGCTGGTTGTTGGCTATCACCTTGACATGACTCATTTCGGCACTCTCCTGAACAGGTATCAGAAGATATTTCTCACTCTGGTGAATACGATAGAGGCAATGGTTGTTGCTCAGGAATTGAGTTTCCTGGGCAGAGGCTGACATACCAGCCAACAGGAGCATCATGCTCAACACAGTTTTTCTGATTGTTCTCATACTTTGTTATTGGGTTTTGTTTTTAAATGCGTTATTGGTATTTTCGATTGCAAATTTATCAAACATATCTTATTCTGCCACGCAATATTCGTTCATTGCATAATAAATATGTTACAAGAAACATTTTTCTCATCTTTAGAACACTTTTTTGAAGAAAATGATTCCTGCGCCCGATTATCTATGAAGACAAAACGGACTTATCTATTGACGTTAGAAGGTCAGAAGAATAACAAACCCAACTTTAGCAAAAGGTAAGTTAGAGAAGTTACTTTCGTAATCACTCCTATGTTCGTTTGGGGAAATCCTGACTTTATGTCTATTTTCATGTCGGAAAAAGCGAGAAATGTAGTTTTCACCCTTATGCATATATATTCGTTACTGGACAAGAGTTAACTATGAAAAAAATTTTTCCCAGTTGGGAAATTTTTATTTTCCAGTTAGGTGGATTCTATTTCCCAGTTGGAAGACCGATTTTTTGCAATTATGGAATAAATATACCGTATAAATATACTTTAGCTTTCTCTTGTAGTTTAAGAACGTGCTAAGGCCCAAAAGTTCATAGAAGCAGCACGCCCAGAGCCAATGGTCACTGGCGCGTGGAGCATACTTGCGAAAACTGTGTACTTTAACTTTCTCTTGTACTGAAGTCAAAGAAGTAAGAGTATATATATAATAAGGTACGCGCGAGCCACTTCTGAACTTCTTAACTCTTGAAGAAACCTTCCAATAAGGCATATGGCTTTATGCAAAATTGCTCCTCGAAAGGCACAATTGTGCTCATTGCAGGGCACAATTGTGCTACAAGCAGGCAATTTTATCGCATCAGCAGTTAGAAAAACAGCATAAGTCGTTAGAAAAATAGCATCCGCATTTATAAATAATAGAATGCACAAAATACCCTTCACCCTTCATCCTTTTGCCCGGAATGCCGATAAACACTGGGGATTCGAGAGAGGAAGGTCAAATTTAACCCTTCATCACCCTTCATCGTGTGTTATTTCCAAGAAAGTTCAACCTAATTCAAGCTTATTCCCTCAATTTATGGATTTCCTCCAGCGGAAGTTCGGTGGCTGTTGATACTTGCTCTTCAGAAAGCCCCATTGACAAAAGGCGGCGGGCTGTGGCTATCTTTTCTTTTTCCATTCCTTCCGCCAGACCTTCCTCACGTCCCTTTTCCAAAGCCGTATCTATAGAGTTCTTGACATCACGATAAGCTTTCAAACTATCCTCATATTCTTTCAACTCTGTTGGGGTGAACTTCGCAATCTCGGCCTCCTCAAAGAGTTTTGTAAACACTTTCTCTTTCAAGGCTGAAGGACGCTCATCCAATCGGGAGAGGTTTTTCAACACATACAACCACTTATCATAAAGCGTGTCAAGATCCTCCTCTGTCTTATTGAACTTCGCTATCTCAACATACTTGAAAGAAAGTTTGTCATTAAAAACCTTAAGAGTCTTCTTGTCAAGCAAGCCCACATCATGATTGATATCATCCTTGTCAAATGCCTCTTCTTCCAAGTCGAAGTTCAGCAGAGCAACAGTATATACATGTTCAAGTTGGAAGTTCCATTCTGCCCCTTTGGGAGCCTGTTCACGGATAGGAAAATAAGCATTCTGCATCTCAACGATGAACTTTTCACCATGCTCATTTTCGCAATAAACATCAAAGATGGGCTTGCGCTCGGCAAAGACATCTCCAACGTGCTCACTATTCAAGTACTTCACATCCTTAATGACCTGTAAACCATCAAACAGTGAATTCAAGAAATTGATGAGCAAATCCTTGTTAGGCTTTGTTCCAAAGATACGCTTAAATCCGAAATCGGTAAGCAAGCTAATATATCGATCTTCTATCCATCTCATATCCATCTCCTTTTAAAACGTATAACTGAATTGTGATGCAAAAATAAGCTGTTTTCTTGAAAACACAAAAAAAACAGCAAGAAACCTTCAAGTTATCAGCAAATTACTCAAAAACAGTTTCTCCCAATCTTATTAAAACAAAATGATTCGCTCTAACATGAGAGCCACACAGAGTTCCGCTTACCCGATTGGGTAAGCGGCTCCGCGTTTATACCTTGCATAATTGAAGGGAGATGAAGGATGATCTTAACTTCCCCATTTGCGAAAGTTGAGTATATATATAATAAGGTACGCGCGAGAAAGATAACGATGAATGATGACGTACAACTATACAACTTGCCCACTACGATGGGCAAGTTTACCCATAACTATGAACAACTTTGCTCATAACTATGGGCAAAGTTGCCCAATGCCATGGGCAGATACGAAAAGCCCTTTATTGAGACTTAACAATAACGACAGAAGGTGAGGGTGCGTCATAAGTGTAACAGGACTCATAACGCCCTCAACTTACACTGCAAGAAAGTTGAGTAAATATCATTTCAAAATAGGATGAAATGATTGCATGAAACATATCTTTCAAAGAGAGAACGATTTTTTGTGTTGAACTTTTCTTTATTATCGTACATTTGCATTATCGTAAATAAAGAACTAAAAAGCTGAGAGCTCGAGGGAAGCTAAAAACCAATATTCCTCCTCTCATAATAATAAACCTGAACATTGTTAAACTAAAAGATTCAAAAATGAAAAAAGTATTTACTCTTTGTGTTGCCATCATGGCATCAGCAGCAACATTCGCACAAACCACTCTTTGGAATGGTGAGGACAAGGAATTGGGAACAGGTGGCGATTTCTGGGACCGTTGTTCTCAAAAAGTAGTAGAAAATCCTGATAAGAATGGCATTAACTCATCTGAAAAGTGCCTTGAGTTTAAAATTACTGGCAATGAGTGGGATAATGGTTCTGTCATAACGGGACTCAATAGTCCTTCTTTCGACAGTAAGCGCATGTCCTTAATGATAAAGAAGGACAATAACAGCAATGTTAGAATTGAAATTAAATGTAATGACAACATAAAGAAAGTGGTTGCTTGGTACGGCGGAAGTGGAGCATGGCAAAAACTCTATTTCGACTTTTCCAACAATGGGGTTGAAGGCAATCCAACAGAAATCACTATATTCCCAACCACAGATACTGAAGGAGAGCAGACCATTTACCTTGACAATATCCAGATAGAGGATGCACCGAAGGTAAACGGCAAGTTGCTCTCAGATATAGAAGCCAACTCGCTTGATGGAGTTATCAAGCTGGAGGGCGCCTGGATGAAGGGTGAATGCCAGAATGCTGACGGCGACTGGCAAAAGGTTGAATACAACGACTTTACCGCTTTGGCTACAAAACTTTCCGGCAAGCCAGCCAATATTGACATGCGAGGCTGCACCGTAAAGGATGCTGACATCAACGGCATGCGAGGCGACAACAGCAATATTCTCGTGTATGCAGATGAGGCTTACGAGGCTGACAACGTTATCTACAAGACTGGCAACGAGGAGAAACCACTTGCATGCGCCAATCTCGTACTCGACGACAGCAAGTCTTTCATGGTCAATGAAGATTTCCAGGCAGCAAATGTAATCTTGAAACGCTCTGTAAACGCTGGCTACAACACCATGTGTCTGCCTTTCTGGGTAAGCAAGGATGACATGAAGGCTGCAAGCATCGCTACCTATAAGGAAATCGTAGACAAAGAAGATAACAACTCGGTCATTACTTTCGAGAAAGCAGATCATGTTGAAGCCAACGTTCCATTCGTCGCCAACTACAACGAGGCTGTCACCGAGTTCACCTTCACCGACAAGGGTGTGGTCAACACAAACAATGGCCTTGGCACTACATTTGTAGGAACCTATACTCCTGGCAACGTAGAAGGCAAATATAACCTTGCAGCCGACTGCACCTTCAAGAAAGGCGATGCTGAAGCTACTACCAATGCTTTCGGTGCCTACTTGGAATTGTCAGAAGGTTATGAAGCAAAGACTCTCTCTTTAGGCTACACCGATGGTGAGTTGGCTGGTATTGAGAACATCACAACATCATTCGGCAACAAGGGTGTAAAGGTTTACAGCCTGCAAGGCAACCAGATTGCAACCGCCTCTTCAATGAGCGAGCTGCACCTGAGCAATGGCATCTACATCATCAACAACAAGAAGGTGGTTATCAAATAATAATACAGACAGGACTGTTTGATGCACCATCAACAGCCCTGCCAGAGAATAAGAAACAAAAAAGAGGAGACACTTATCTCCTCTTTTTTCGTTTATCCAAACTGTATCATCTTAGTAAGCTGTAAGAAATAGTCATTTGACCAAATATCCAACTCCTTAGGATTGCGTACGAAAGGCAAGACATCCGCTTTCACCTGACTAATATCAGCTGTAGAAAGGCGTTCAATGAGTTTTTCCATAAATGACTCCACTGTGATATCTTCATTATTAAACTGTAAGGCTCGCTCATGAAGATGCGTGAAATCAAGTGAAACGCCCCTCCTCACATACCATTCGAAGTCATACCAGTCACGCCCTTTTACTCGATTTTTCCATGCTCGGTAAACTAAAGCATGCATTTTACCAGCAAAAAGATCGGGGAGAGTAAAACAACGAGTCATGAAAGACTGAGGAAGCAAAAGAAGTTTCTGCTCTGTGCCAAACTTCAATGGCGGTTGAGTATCCACTTCTATTTTTATCCTGATTGATTTCTCTGTCTGGAATGTGACATCATATACATCTGTGTTGTCTTTTAAGAAGGCAGACTCCACCCTTCCAAAGTTCTTTTTATCTTTTTTCTTGATTTCCACCTGACGCCCAACCAAGGAGAATACGTCAACAATGGGCTGAAAGTATTGAGAGAAATCAAAATTTTCGTTTGAGGATAATAGGGAAAAGTCCATATCTTCTGAGAATCTCTGCAGACCATGAAAAATACGAAGACATGTTCCTCCATAGAAAGCTGCTTCGTTAAAAAAGCCTCCGCTATAGAGACCTGCCAGAATAATCTGCTGATTTATTTCAAAAACAGCATTTCTTCGCTGCTGTTCTGTTGCCAACTCATAAGCCGACAACATCTGGTTGTACAAATCATTAGTTTTCATTTCTTCAGATATTTGATTAGAGTTTCTATAGACTTTGCCTTTTTCCCAACTTGAGCGTATCGCTCAAAGACGCTCACATCCATATTCAAAAAATCTTCCATCTCCATACGTATATCTTCCTCAAAATAAACCTCTACATCTTTTAGGTACCTAAGATTAACCTTGGGCGAATTGGCTATCAAATCACATATTGCTTTTTCGGGTGTTGCCATAACAAATGCAAATCCATGCTCATTGACGCTCTTAATACCTACCGGAAATGCCTTACGCGCAATTGTTTTGTAAACAAATCGTCCTACAGGTGTGTCAAAATTCCGTGAGTGTTTCAATGTCATTGACTGTATGGTGTAGACTGCTTCAGGAATAAGACCATAATACCGCAAAGCCGTTTGCATCGAGATATACGAAGGGAAATAAAGATGATTGGCTATCAGTTCTGTAGAAAGTGCCACACGCGAAACCTTTGGATTTACCACATAAAGTCCATTCTTGAGTCTGATGATTTTTCCATCAGCTTCAAGATTACACACCTTATTATTACCTGCCTTCAAATCAGGAAACAGGGATACAACAGCAGAAGTGCTGACAGGTATATTTCCAAAATGTTCTAATTCTGTTATCATGCTACAAAGGTAGTTATTTTTTGAACAGAAAATGAACTTTTATTCCATTTTCTGTTCAAAATTTCACTACTTTAACAGATTAAAGGATGATTTGATGTCACAAAGAAGTCTTTTAGTCCACCATCAACAGCCCTGCCAGAGAATAAGAAACAAAAAAGCTGCTGATATGAATCAGCAGCTTTTATTGTATAAGGAGTGGAGCTGGAGGGATTCGAACCCTCGTCCGCACAAGGAAACCATACGCTTTCTACACGCTTATTCCAGCCTTTGATTTTCGAAGTATGACAAGACCTGGACCACCAATCATACCCTTATCCTCTAAAATTTCACCCGAGCATCGAGGCCTACCCGAGCTATTTCCGATTTACCTGCACCGCTTGACCAACAAGATTCGGAACTACATCCGTTGAGCGATGTCCCGTTCCATCACCTAGTGACGGAATAAAGCTAATCTACTGTACTTCGATTAGGCAGCGAGAGCGTAGTTATTTTCGCCAATTAATTTTTTGTTCACTAAGATTTAGGAGGTAGCCAACGAGCCTCCGCGTGCTTACGTACCATCTCATCTCGCCGTCAAATCCAGTCAACCCCGAATCTGCTTGCTTCTTTCATGATGGGAAGATACAAACATCCCAATAGCCACTCACTCGTAACTATTGGGATGCAAAGATAGGACGATTATTTGAAATCTCCAAATATTTTTTCAGTTTTTTATGCTTTAACAGTGCTAAAAGACAACTTAGTACGATTAAAGAATGAAATCAGCGCTTGAAATTGATGGTCTGAGAGAACTTGGTACTCATCACCTTGCCTCGCTCCGAACCAGGATTCCACTTGGTGCGACTGCCAATGGCTGTTATGGTACGGATGGCTTCCACAGAAAGCACGGTCTTGACCTGTATCTCAACGTCTTTCTGCTCGGAAGGACTCAACTTAGAGAAGGCTGCACCCGAGAGAGGCTGACCCTGATATTCCTTCACGGTGATATCCGACAAATTGCCTTCCTCGTCGACGATGAATGAAAGCTTCACCTTGGCAGTGGCATGATACTTCTTTGCCACCTCTGGGAACTGGAGCTCTTCAGAGATAGCCTTGCCTAAGGCTTTCATTCCACCAGGATATTCTGCTACATGGATATAAGGAGTCATCTTGCCCGCAGCTACAAGCTCGGCAATTTTCTTCTCCATATTGGCAGCCACCACTGTGGTATACGCCACCTTTCCCTCAGGATCAATGAGATACATGGTAGGGAGCCACTGGATATTGTAGGCCTTGGAGATGTTGGTTTCCTTCCACTTCTTGTACTCGCTGAACATGCTCCACTTAATCTCATTCTCTTCGCGGAAAGCCTTCAACTTCTCCTTGTCGGTGTCGAAGGACACGCCGATGAGCTTCACCATGTTGCGATATTTCTTATAGATATTCTTCACCTCAGGAATCTCCTTGCGACAGTCGGGACACCAGGTTGCCCAGAAGTCGAGCACTACCCAACAGCCAGGACGCAACAATGTGCCTTCCTGATGGGTGCTGTAAGAAGACAAAGAAAGAGCAGGCTGGTCGGCTTTGGCTTTCTTGAGTACAAAATCGGGAGCCTGGGTTCCCACTTTGAGCAGACCCTGTGTGTACTTGGCATCAAGGTCGTCAGCACTCTGTGCCGATGCTCCTAAGCTGCATACGGCAAGCAGGAGCAATGAAAAGATTGTTTTCTTCATAAGTTGTTTACACATTATTATATATATGACCTTTATTTCTTCGTAGCCTTCACGAAATAGGTAATGAGGAGGGCATAAGCGATGAGCGAGCAGACCTCAGACAAAGGATTGGTCCACCAACTGTCAGCAACACTCACCTCGATGCCACCAAACTTGAGCAGTGCACTCACCACACCCATCAAGGCACCACCGGCAATGAAACCACTGGCAATGAGTGTTCCCTTCTCGCCACGCTCCTTGTTTACCTGAGCGTCCTTAGAACGGGAAGTGATCCACCAGTTGATGGCTCCACCTACAACAAGAGGCACATTGAGTTCGAGAGGGATAAACATACCCAAGGCAAAAGCCAAGGCTGGAATCTTGAAATAGGTAAGCACGATGGCCAACAAGGCTCCGATGCCATAAAGCACCCATGGTGCTCCCACTCCATTCATCAACGGATCGATGACTGCAGCCATTGCATTGGCCTGAGGTGCTGCCAATGAGCCTGAAGCGAAACCATAAGTCTCGTTCAAGAGCATCATCACACCGCCTACAGTAGCTGCACTCACCAAGGTGCCAAGGAACTTCCAGCTCTCCTGCTTCTTGGGAGTGGTGCCCAACCAATAACCTATCTTCAAGTCGGTAATGAACGAGCCAGCCACAGAAAGTGCCGTACACACCACACCACCCATGATGAGAGCTGCCAACATACCGCCAGGACCTTTCAAACCGACTGCGACCATCACCACAGAGGCAAAGATGAGGGTCATCAACGTCATGCCCGAGACAGGGTTACTGCCCACGATAGCTATGGCATTGGCGGCAACAGTAGTAAAGAGGAAAGCAATAACGGCTACCAGTAGAATGGCGATAACGGCAAAGAGCAAGTTGCCATCCATCACCCCAAACCAGAAGAAGAGGAAGGTGACAAGAATGCAGACCAGCGAACCGATGCCGATGATCTTGAACGAGATGTCGCGCTGAGTACGCTTCACCTCCGCATCGACCCCACTCTTTCCTTTCAGCTCCTTGGCTGCCAAACCGACAGCTCCCTTGATGATGCCCCAGCTCTTGATGATACCGATGATACCAGCCATGGCAATACCACCGATACCGATGCTGCGAGCATAGGCACGGAAGATCTCCTCAGGAGACATGGCTCCTACGGTAGATGTAATGGAAGGATCCCATGCATTGAGCACCTGATCGTGGAAAAGCAGACTCATACCAGGAACGATGAGCCACCATACAGCCAATGAGCCAAAACAGATATAGAGGGCATACTTGAGACCCACGATGTAGCCCAGACCGAGCACGGCAGCACCCGTATTCACCTTGAACACAAGCTTTGCCTTGTCGGCAAGGTCGCAGCCCCATCCGATGACGCGGCTTGTGAAGTTCTCGTTCCACCATCCGAAGCTTGCCACGATGAAGTCGTACAAACCTCCCACCAGTCCTGCTATGAGCAAGGGCTTGGCCTGATCGCCACCCTTGGCTCCGCTGACAAGCACCTGTGTGGTGGCTGTGGCCTCAGGGAAAGGATACTTGCCATGCATGTCGCTCACAAAGTACTTGCGGAAAGGTATGAGGAACAGGATGCCCAGGACTCCTCCGAGGGCAGAAGCCAAGAATATCTTCATAAACGAAGTGGTCATCTCGGGATACTTGGCCTGCAGAATATAGATGGCTGGCAGGGTGAAGATGGCTCCCGCCACCACGGCACCCGAACAGGCTCCGATACTCTGTATGATCACATTCTCGCCCAAGGCCTTGTTGCGCTTGGTAGCTGTGCTCACACCTACGGCAATAATAGCGATAGGGATGGCAGCCTCGAACACCTGTCCTACCTTCAGTCCAAGATAGGCTGCTGCCGCCGAAAAGATGACAGCCATCACAATACCCCAGGTTACCGACCATGCATTGACCTCAGGATAAGCCTTGTCGGGACCCATCAGGGGCTGATACTGCTCACCGTCCTTCAACTCGCGGAAGGCATTCTCGGGGAGATTCATTTCTTCTTTCATCGTGTCAAAAATAAAATATGTGTTACGTATTGAAAAATCGCTGGGTTGAGTTTATTTCTCTATCGTAATGGTATACTCGCTCATGAAGCTGGCACCTGGCTGCAGGCTGTTCATGAGATACTTGTCCTTGAACTCGCCGTCGTACTCAGCCCAGTCGTGAAGACCATACCAAGGTTCGATGCACACGAATGGAGCATGCTTGCCTGTAGGACTCCAGATACCAACAGCAGGAGTCTTGATGTCGAGTGAGAGGTGAGGCTGACCTGCCTCGTCGAGAAGAGTGATCTTCTTAAGCTGACTGCGGTCGAAGATGACGGCATCGTCAGCAAAGCTGTCCTCGGTAAATGTCCAAACGCCATTCTCGGTAGGCACCTTGTGATAGCCCTCTACCACGCAACCGCCCACATTGCCATAGAGGCGCTCTGGCTCAGGGTTGTCGAACTTCAACTGTCCCTTCAGTTCCTTACCCTTTTCGGCACCAGGAACGAGGAAAGCGGGATGACCGCCAATCTGGAAGAAGATTTGCTTGTCGTCGGTATTGGCAACATGCCAGATTACATGCAGTTTCTTACCCTCCAGACGATAAGTGATGGCTAAGTTGAAGTGATAAGGATAGTCCTTGAGTGTGGCCTCGCTGTCGGTCAGGGCGTAGGTGATTCGGTCTTCGCCCTTGCTGATGAGCTGAAACTCTGTATCACGGGCAAAGCCATGGCGTCCCAACTGATACTCCTTGCCGTCGATACGGTATGTATCCTTCCACAAGCCGCACACAATAGGGAAAAGTATAGGAGAATGGCGATTCCAGTACTGCTCGTCGCCGTCCCAAAGATATTCGTTACCTTGAGCATCCTTGATGCTCTGAAGTTCTGCTCCAAGAGATGAAATCTCTACTGTGAGCTGCTCGTTCTTGATCTGTTCCATTTTGTTTTATGTTGTTTGGTTATTTTGAATGTATTCAAGGTTTGCGTAGGAGAAACTCGCTACTTATCCGCAAAGGTACAATTTATTTTCGAAAAAGTGACAAAAGCAACCATTTCTTTTGCTATTTTTTCTCTTTTCTCGAATAAAAGATGTACTTTTGCAGCCCGAAATAAATCGGATAATACCTCACACTCGCCAACAGAGTGGAACTGGAGAGAAAAATAGTAAAACAACACAAAAAGAAATGGAACAACAACCTTCTGACAACAACACATTGAAAGGTTTTTCAGCTGCCATAGTGGCTGCAGTCTGTTATGGTACGAATCCTTTAGGAACCCTCAAGCTGTATGAAGACGGATTCAACTCGGGTACGGTACTCAGCTATCGGTATGGTCTGGCAGTTCTGATGTTCGCTCTTGTCATACTGATACGCAAAGAGAGTTTCGCCATCAAATGGGGACACGCCATCAAGTTTGCACTCTTGGGCACCTTCTTCGCCCTGTCGTCCATCACCCTTTACGTGAGCTTTCATTACATGGCAGCAGGCATCGCGAGCACCCTGCTCTTCGTCTACCCCATCATGACAGCCTTGCTGATGACGGCTTTCTTCCATGAGAAGGTGACATGGAGCACATCGATGGCCATCCTGCTTGCCGTAGCAGGAGTAGGAATGCTCTACCAGGGTGACGGTGACGCCAAACTCAGCACGGCTGGTTTTGCCTTGGTCATGGCGTCATCACTACTCTACTCCATCTACATCATTGCCGTCAACCAATGGCAGACTACCATGTCGAGCCTGAAGTTCACCTTTTGGATTTTGGTATTCTGCTTCATAGCGATATTGGTGTTTTCGTGGTTGTCGGGCGACAGCCTGCAGATGCTCCACACTCCTATGCAATGGGGGTGCGCCCTGCAGTTGGCTCTTCTGCCTACGGTGCTCTCGCTCTTCTTCATGACGATTTCGATCAACCTGATAGGCTCCACCCCTTCCGCCATCATGGGGGCTCTCGAACCTGTAACAGCTGTATGTATCGGTGTGCTTATCTTTGGCGAGGCATTCTCGTTGCGCTTGGGCATCGGCATCCTGCTCATCCTGGCAGGTGTGGTTCTCATCATTCTAAGAAAAAAGAAAGCATAAAAACAGAAAACAGTTTTTCACCAACAAGTCCGAAAGGGCTTAATAAAGAGAGGGGTGCATCCAAACATCACGTTTAGATGCACCCCCAGTAATAATCAAACTACCTTAAAAACAAATACTACCTTTTATTAACTAAACAAAAACCTAATTTATTATCTCTTTATTGAACTTTCGTAAGTTCTGGAGTTATAGAGCTTTCCCCATTCATCCTGCGAAAGTTGAGTTTCCTTACCTTTCGAGTGCAAAGTTACGAACAAAAAGAATAAAGGAAAAGAAAAAATCGTTCATAGAATAATAAAAATGTTCAGATACAACATAATTATCACTCTATGAACGATTTGCAATATATTCCGGCATCATGACCAGACGGAAAGTTGCTGTCAGTTATCCATTTGTAACATCGCCAGGCAACATTCCATACTCATCCTTGAAACACTTGGTGAAATAAGAGGGCGAAGAGAAGCCTACCTCGTAAGCCACCTCGGAGATGTTCATACTGTTGGCTTCGAGCAGACGACGGGCTTTGGCAAGACGGGCCTTGCGCAAAAGGTCGACTACCGACGAGCCAGTGATGGCCTTCACCTTACGATAAAGCTGCACACGGCTCAGTCCTATCTCGGCTCCGATATCCTCGACACCAAAATCGCTGTTGCCCATGTGCGACTTGATGATGTCGTGCAGCTGCTTGACAAAAGCCTTGTCACGGTCGTCCAGTCTGGACACCTCCTCTGTTTCTTTTCCTTCGGCAGCACCCTGTGCAAAGAGCTGACGAAGATGAGCACGCTGGTGCAGCAGATTTTCCACACGGGCCAGAAGCACCTTGCTATGGAAAGGCTTGGTGATGTAAGAGTCGGCTCCCTGCTCATAACCTTCGGCTCGATGCTCTTCCAGATTCTTTGCCGTGAGCATGATGACAGGAATGTGAGAAGTGGCAGTATTGGTCTTCAACTGCTGCGTAAACTCCAGTCCATCCATGACTGGCATCATCACATCGCATATCACCAGATCGGGCACTTCCTTGCGGGCTATCTCCAGTCCCTCCTTGCCATCCGATGCCTCGAGCACAAAATAATAGTCCTGCAAGAGGGTTCGCTCATATTGTCGGATATCATTATTGTCGTCTATGATCAGTATGGTGGGCTTTTCACCATGCTCGCTGATGAGTTGCTGCAGCTTGCCGCCATGACGTTCTCCGTCGTCGATATACTGCAGCGTTCCGTCATCGCTGAAAGAAGAAGACTTGTCGGCTGCTGCCGACTGTGGCTCTTCCACAAAACCTTCCTGCTGTCGGGGCAACAGGATGATAAAGCAAGTGCCTTTTCCTGGTTCACTCTCTGCCCTCACCTCACCATGATGCAAGTCCACGAACGACTTGACCAATGCCAGTCCGATGCCCGTTCCACTCGCTGCACCCTTGGCCTGGAAGAAGCGCTCGAACACCTTGGTGAGCTCTTCCTTGTCGACACCTCTACCCGAATCCTTCACCTCGAGGCGAAGCCGTTCTCCCTCATCCGCCAAAGACACATGGATAAAGCCACCTGCCGGGGTGTACTTCAAGGCATTGCTCAGAAGATTGAAAACAATACGGGCGAGTTTCTCCTTGTCGGCTACGATGTCGGAAGGAGATGAGAAATGCGTGGTGTCCAACTGCAGATGTATCTTCTTGCGCTGTGCCGTCATGGCAAAGTCGCCCGTCCATTGCTGTAAGACCTCGGGCAAATCGAAACGGCTCAGGCTCAGTTCCATCTTGCCGTTCTGTATCTTACGGAAGTCGAGTATAGAGCCTACCAACTGCTGCAACGACAGAGCATTGCGCTGCACCATCTGCAAAAGTTCCCTGCTCCTACCCTTGATGGAACGGTCGTCGAGCAACATCTCCACAGGGTCGGCAATAAGTGTCAAAGGTGTGCGGAGTTCATGACTGATATTGGTGAAGAACACCAGACGCGAATGAGTCAGTTCGAGCACCTCCTCGTTGAGTCGCTTCAACTTGTCGTTGCTCTTGGCAAGCTGTTCGTTAAGACGGGTCTTGACGAGATAACTGCGGAACACATAAATAGCCACCACTACGATGAGCACTGCAAAAAGTACAAGTCCCAGGGTAAAAAGCCGTTGTACATGATAGGCTGAATCGTATTGCGAAACCTTCTGGTGCAGCATGTTAAGACTGCTGCGCTGCTGCTCGCTGTCCTTCGCCTCCATCAGGATCAGTTCGGCATTATTCTGGGTTACTATCGATGTGGGCAGATAGTTGTCGCGGGCAAATGGCTCATGACGCAGGATCTTCATAGCCAGAGCTATCACCTCGTCGCCCTTGGTAGGGTAAAGCATGGAAGCCTCCAACACGCCTTTTTTTACCAACTCAAGTCCGCCATCCTTGCCTGCCAAACCGTCTACGCCCACAAAACGACATTTGTTCTGCAGACCATGCTCACGGGCTACTTTATAGGCACCATAAGCCATGCGGTCGTTCTGCGCGAATACATAATCGAAGTCCTGTGTCTTGGACAATACTCGTTTCATCACCTCCGAACCGCTCTGCTCCTTCCAGTCACCCGACTCGGAAGCCACAATCTGCAAATCGGGATAGGCATTCAAAGCATCAACAAAACCGCGATGACGGTCGATGGCAGGAGAAGAATCGTCAAGACCACGTATCTCAACGATACGTCCCTTGCCATTCAGACGCTGGGCGATATAATCGCCAACCAATTTACCCAACAGATAGTTGTCGCAACCGATAAAAGCAGTATACTTCTTCGATTGCGTCTTACGGTCGACAAGAATCACAGGAATGCCCTTCTGCTGTGCTCTTTCGAGGGCAGGCGAAATGACATTCACCTGATTGGGAGAAACGATGAGCAGACTGACACCCTGGTCGATAAAGTAATTGATCTGCGACAGCTGTCTGGCATTGTCATCATCGGCAGAAGCCAGACGCACCTCTACAGAGTCGTTGAGATACTCGGCTGTCCTCAACTCGCTGTTCTGTTTTTCTCGCCAAGCATCCATAGAGCATTGCGAAACGCCGATAATATACTTCTTGGGCTTGTTGCCACATGAGCAAAGCAGCAGACTGCATAATATAATAAGGTATAGAGAACCTATACGAAAGTTCCATTTAGTAGTCATATTTCTTAAGTTAAGAAAAGGTCATATTCGTTTTCATCCGCAAAAATACGAATATTTTTATGAAACAAAGGCATCTTTGCATTTTTTTAGATTTCCACAAAACTATCATGCAACAATTAGAAAGCCACCAGAAAGGCTTTCCTACTCTTCCTTTGACTTCCTAAAAACGAAGAAGCACTTGCGAACTACTGTTCACAAGTGCTTCTTCGTAGCGGGACCGGGCTACGATCCCGGGACCTCCGGATTATGAATCCGACGCTCTAACCAACTGAGCTATCCCGCCATCCGAGCAAACGATTTCTTGTTTGCGGGTGCAAAGGTAATACAAAGTTTTGAACTGAGCAAATTATTTCGAAAGAATTTTGCAAAAAAGTAATATTTTTGCTTTTTAGTCTCTTCCTGAAGATACTACACCTTATTATATATAGCAGCTACGAATTTTTCTACAAGTAACCTCATCCGAAAACGCAAGTATCTTCATCTGCCACCGCAAGTACTTGCGTTGGGCATCAAAGACACTTGTGTTTTTTAAGACGCAGCAATAAAGTCTGCAAGGCTTATACTCTTCTTCACCCCCTACAGCCATGAATAGTTACTTTAGTACACAGAAAATATTTTCTTTTAGTTATGAATTTGTTCTGGCTCTTGTTGCAGGGCGGACGCATCAAAATGCGTTCGCCTCCAAAAGTTTTGACAGGTAGTTT
>ERZ1026776.388-NODE-388-length-31328-cov-85.124964_pt1 | contig 31328 bp, 22 predicted proteins | sample MGYA00380125_ERZ1026776 | MGnify/ENA primary metagenome ERZ1026776 (study PRJEB33269, sample SAMEA4719761) | human gut metagenome | biome: human-associated habitat; feature: organic feature; material: feces | place: Cameroon | collected 2013-10 ...
AGCACCCTTATCCTTACTTTCGCTTTCAGCTCCATTTCCTTCTCCCCATAGTCCAGACAGAATCTGTCCAGCGTCTGCTGAATCTGTTCCACCAGTTCCCGGCGGTGAGCTACAATCCACACTTCGCCCGTGTCATGGTTATCAAGAAACCATTTCACCACAGCCGCCATCACGTAGGTCTTTCCCGTACCTGTCGGCATCTGCACCATCACCGAACTGCCCACCTTCTCCTTCTTACCATTCTCATCGTAGAATCTGCCAGTAGCAGCAGTCGTCAGCACGTTGATAATGTCCTCCAGCATCTTCTGCTGGTAGTCATAAAGCTTGATTTTCTTCATCACAAATTATATTTTCGCAATTCAGCTCTCGACACCGTTTGAAAATAGGGAACGTATGGCACTCCATTGCTTTCCAATCTCAACCCATGTCTGCTGTCTTGCGTGATGTATATGTCAGAATCAGTGGCATAGCCAGAGAAATTCTTATACTCTCTCACCACAAAATAAGAAAAGTCATCCGTCTTCTTCAAAATCTTGAACCACAACCGTGGTTCCTTCTTCAAAAATAGAAACTCACTGTTGATGACACAAATGTTATCATCAGCCACAATCTGCCAGTTTCTAAATGCCGTATCTCGCAAATCCGGGATATTCCTTACATAATACCAGTCGCCCTCTCTCAGCAATCTCACAAATCCTCGCTGCTCCGCCACAGGCTTGGCATAATGCTTCAACCCAGAAATGCCATCCACCCAATAACTTTCGCCAAACACGTCCTTGGGTACATACCATATCTCGTCAACTCCTTTCTGCACCTCATCACGCTCCCAAACCTTGCTATTATGAATAGGATAGAAAAGTCCATGCTTATAAATCTTCTGATGCTTCTCCGCAGCCTTTTTCTCCTTCCTGCTGTATTTCTGGCAATAATCATTCATCTCCACCTGTGTCTCGATGGGAGTCAATTCCATGTCGGGATTTCCTTGGGCATAGCAATTTTCCTCATCATCCACATATAACCTCACACTACCAGCCTTGTCCTTCAACTGATACACCTTGTCAGGTTCATCCATCGAGATATATTTCCTTTTCCAATTAATGCCTCTGCCCACTTGCAACTCCAAGGACTTCAAGTTGATATAAGCCTTGTCGTCAATAAACTTGGAGCGGATGCGAGGAAAGAATCTCATGCCGTCCTCCGTACAGAACTCAACGCCCAACAGCCTTACCGTCTGCGGTCGCTTTGCAAACCTCAGTCCGCTCCGCCTGTCAATCCATCCGTCCTTATCCTCCACAATCTCATCATTCTCGTTGTCCTCAATCATCTTCTTCTGCCTGTCATGCCCAAGAATCTTCATCATCTCCTCATTCTCGCTCACCACGCTGCCCCAATGACAGAAGCTATTGTTAATCCTCATGCAAATCTCCTGCAACGAATCCGCAAGCTGCGACCTCCCTTCAAACATCTGCTGCCAGTTCCTGTCAGCTGAAGGCATCCCGAACCGCCGATACAGTCCCACATTATCCAGTATCACGCAATAGCTCTTCCTCTTAGCCACACGCAACCCACGTCCCACCATCTGCAAGTACTTCGCCAGCGACAGCGTAGGTCTCGCCAACTGAATAAACTGCACATCAGGACAGTCAAATCCCTCCGAAAACAAATCCACGCTCACCAAAACTCGGATTTTACCTTTTTTGAATTGCTCTACCAAACTCTTTCTTTCGTTCGAGGGTGTCTTGCTACTAATCGCTACAGCGTTTATATCATTTTGGCGGTAGAACTCCGCAATATGCTCCGCATGCTCAATACTAAAGGCATACACAATGCCTTTCTTCCTCGCCACATACCTCTTCACCGTCATACAAAGCCTTTCAAGCGAAGGCCTCACATCCATCACCTCATTCAGTTCCTTCTGCAGATAATCCCCATCAGCCCCGCGCTTCTTAAGCGAGTCAATCAGCCTCTGGTCCAGTCCATCCGGCTTGATAGAGTAGTAGTCATACAGGCTCAACCGCCCCTTGGCAATAAAACGATCCATGCTCCAAGACGTGAGCAACGTATCAAACAAGTCAGCAAATCCCTCACCTTTCAGTCGATAAGGCGTAGCCGTCAGTCCCAACTTCTTCGCCTTCGGAAATGCCCTCATCACCTCCGCATACGTCTTCGCCACCGCATGATGCGCCTCATCAATCACAATCAGCGAAGGTACCTCCCTCATCTCCCGATAATGCAACGTCAACCACTGTATCGACATCACTTTAATAAAAGCAGTATCATCATCTGTCGATGTTGGCAAATCAAACCTTGCAAGTGTTTCTTCTATTTGCACAACGAGTTCTCTTCGATGGGCAACAACCCACACACATGGATTCTTCACTCTTCGTTCTTCACTCTTCACTACTGCTGCAAGCAGATACGTTTTCCCCGTTCCCGTCGGCATTTGAACCATGACGGATTGGAGCTTTCCAAAAGCCTTCCCAATCCGTTCCACCATTTCTTTTTGATAATCAAACAGCTCCATCATGATTTACAGCATAATCCTTTCCGTACTTCCATTATCCTTGATACCCAATACAGAATACCTATTGATGAAATGGAATCCCCTGTATTCTGCAGGAACAATCACATACCCATATTTGTCGATAATTCCCGACACCATATGATTATTGGCAGGATGAAAGACCGCATAGATACCTTTGAAATCGGAAATGTAAGAATAGATAGGCGGCAACACGATTTCATCGCCCGATTTCAGTCCCATTCTCCATTCACCCTTAACCTCAAACGGCACGATGTTCTCCTTGAACGTCCTCAACTCCTCAGCCGTCATCTTCTTCCTGCCAGTCTCAGCCTCTTTCACCATCATCATCTCATCATCCACGGCAATGATACAATTGACTTTCTTCACGTATGACGGCACCACACCCTTGCCAGGCATATCACCCTCAAACATGGCATCCCAATCACGATACCTGTCAGGCAATCCAAATTTCCGATAGTTACCCACATTATCGATAATCATACACACCTTCTTCGGGTCTTTCTTGCTGATGCGCAATCCACGCTCCACCATCTGGAGATACTTGGCAAGCGACAACGTAGGACGAGCCATCTGGATATACTCCACGTCAGGACAGTCAACCCCCTCGTCAAAGAGGTTCACGTTCACCAAGCAGTCCAACTCTCCTTCCCTAAATGCCTCCACCGCTTTCTTTCGGGTCTTGGCAGCCGTCTTACTGTCCAACGCCACCGCCTTGATGCCAAGCGCGTTGTAACACTCTGCTATCGCCTTGGCATGGTCGATGTCGATGGCATATACGATACCTTTCTTGCCAGCAGCATACTTCATCACACTATTATAGAGTCGCCGAATAGCAGGCGGAATATTCAGTTTCTCATCCATTTCCTTAATGGAATAGTCACCGTCACTGCCACGTCCTTTCAATTGATTGATAATCTGCTGGTCAGTAGATTTCATCCCGATAACCACATAGTTATAAGGAGCCAAATACCCACGCATAATAAAATCCCTTGTTGAAGGCGAAGTAATCAAACGGCTGAACAACGTGCCAAACGAAGCCTGCTTCATGCGACAAGGCGTTGCCGTCATGCCAATCTTCAAGGCTTTGGGATTTCTGATAAACATATCCTGATAAGAAGTGGCAAGGGAATGGTGGGCTTCATCCACGATAATCATCCCAGGCTTAAAACCATTCTTTTCCAAGTCACCGATATTCCTGGTGAGCCATTGAATGGACAGCACTCGGATTCTCACCTTTGCCTTCAACTCCTCGTTCTTCTCCCCATACTCCAAAACAAAGCGGTCGAGCGTCTGTTCCATCTGCTCCACCAACTCCTTGCGGTGCGCAATCAGCCACACCTCACCTTTGGAATAAGTATCCAAGAACCATTTCACCACAGCCGCCATCACGAAGGTCTTACCAGTTCCCGTAGGCATCTGCACCATCACCGAACTCCCCACATTCACCTTTTTTCCTTTCTCATTATAGAGAACCGTGTCAAAGGCAGCAGCGGAAAATACCTCAGTGATATTCTCCAACATCTCCTGTTGATAATCAAAAAGCTTGATTTCTTTCATTCGAAAACACTTACAACACACTACCCAAGTAGTTTTTCAAGTAATAATTCTTAGGATTCTCCTTGACCAAATTTCTGATGCCATCCTTAATCACCTCATCCGCAATATGCGAATGTCCCATCACATGTCTCACTTCGCCCAATAACCAAGCAAACTCCTTTGGCTTCTCTTTCAACAAAGCCAATCTACAGATTTCCTTGCTTATGAGTTCACCAACGAAAGCCTGGTCTTTCTTCGGCACATACTTGATATACTTCGGAAAGATTTGCCATAAATCCCAATGCTTATGTACGAAAACCATCTTCATTCTGTCAAGTATTTTCTCCTTGATAGCCATTTGTGCCTCTGCATCTTCAAAATCATCTTCCCATTTTACTTCATCCCATAGCTTGTTCAAGAAGTCCATCCAATCCTCCTTTGCGACAACCTCCTTCAAAGCCACATAGTATTTCAGCTTATGTCCACTGGTGATGCAACGCTTCCTGCACTCCTCAATCAGCCATTCCTTATCCCCAGACAACTTCAAAGCCTCCACAGCCTTATCCTCCCATTTGTTATATTGAGTCTTGAAGTCATCCGTATTGTCATCAATAACTTCGATAGCTTTCTTGTACTCCTTCCATTCTATCAAGCAGTCGATATAATGACTTCTGATGTTCTCATCATCACGCCTGTCCATCATCAGTTTCTCCGCCTTGCTGCGTTTGCCATGCGCAATCCAGTAGTCCGCCTTTTGGATATAATAGCGATAATGGAAGTATTTCTCCTTTCGGTTCTTCAAGCGTTTGCTGATATGCGCCATATAAGCCTTCTCATCATCGCCACAGAGCAGAGGCATCGCCTCATCCACGAACCACTCGAAGCGCATAAAATAGTTGTCGCCAATCTCCTCACACCGCTTCACGATGTCTCCGAGCATCCCCAATCGAGAATCCTCCTCAATCTCATCACTCTGTATCAGCAGTTCCCTCACCATGTCGGCAGCCTGCGTCACAATACCTTTCAGCACCTTGTTCTCCTCAGCCCACAAGTCATAGCGAACAGGCTTATAGTGCTCATGGTCACGCTCAAACTCCCCACAGGTGGTAGTCATCACATATCCAGCAATGATGGCAGCATCTATCTGATTTCCTTTCTTCTTCATGCTCGCCGCCTTCCTCATCACTGCCTGCAAGTCCTTCTCAATCTTCCTCCAGTCCAAGTCGGGCTCTCCAAATCGCTTGCCCAACACACCAGCATGAGCAAAGCAAGCCTCCACCATCTCCTTATAGTTACCACGCTCTGGCTTCCAATACTTTTCCACCAAAGCCGTAGCGAAGTCTTCATGCGTAGCTGCATACTGTCGAACAAAGGCTTTCATCTCTTTGCCCGATATTTTCGAGAGTACTTTATCTATCTTGTCAAAATTTGTATTTGTGTTCATAAATCATTAATCTTCAATTTGGAAATATATAGGCTTGTAATTTGTCCAATCAAAATCAGCAAGTTTAAAGTCTTTTAGCCAAGTATTCATGTTTATCAAACATTTCTCTGCCACATCCTTGTTTACTGCTAAATTCCATTCCTCAACATCTTCACCCATAAAATAAGGCTTATACACTCGGAGAATCAAAGAAACTTTTCTCTGGAAATCATCAGCAACAAAGAACTTGCGGTATTTAGGGAACGTCACAGCCCATGTAAAATGTCTCATGCACAAGTCCAAAGCCTTTGTCTGATGTTGCATAATCAAGTCCGCCAAAATATCATATTCCAGCTTGAAATGTAGAATACCGTATGTACGAACTTCGTCGATCAATTCGGAGATACCTTCTTCTACTTTGTAGGATTCTGCATGAACAAGTTTATCTTGAAAAGCTATTTGACCTGACACCTTTAAATAAAGTTTGTCACAATGTTTAATGATATAATCAACATTTTCTTTTTCTGCGAGAAATGCCTTATGCCTTATTATAAAGAGTTTCATAGAATGGATAAGAGGACTCCAATCATGGAACCAATCTCTAAAGAATTTCTTTTCCATCGCCTTATCCAACAGAATCAATTCATCTTTCAACTTCTTGAATACTTCAAAAGCAACATTCTCACCCGCTCCAGAAATAGGTACATTCTTCTCAAATTCGTCAATATCTAAAGTGATTGAATCTGTAACAAAAAAAGAATCATCTTCGTGTATTCCTGTATTCCACAAATATTGACTATCTGCCAATAGTTGTAATGCAAGTTTTTGAAGTCTCTTGCATTTTCTTGCAACATGGCTCACAGCGGATATTATGCTTGGATTTCTCAATAAATTGTAGTCCAAATTTTCTACCCAGGAATAAAATCTGCCTTTGGGAATAAATTTCTGCAAGTTGAACAACACAAAAACTTGTGGCTCTGTTTCCACATGATTCATCGCTTGATAAACTTGGCGTAATACTGTTTTATCTAAAGCTTTTATGTTTCTTGTTGCAGCTATCAATAACGAATTGTCATAATGAGTTAGATTTCCCCATCTGTTCAATATCTCTACGATAATTTCCTGTTTGAAAGCTGTATCCTTTGAGTAGGATATAGCTTGTTGCGCAAAGTCATACTTTGCAGTAAAGATTTTTCGTTCGTTTTGAGTGTCTAAACCTTGAGCTTTGTATAGCTTCATAAATTCTTCCAACCAAACTTTCGGATGTACTCGCTTAATGAAACTTGAAGCATAGATATACAAAGTATTCTTGCGTTCTTTAGAAAGGTTCTGCGAACCACATGCCTTCAATATCTTGACAAGAATATCAGGCAAAGCCTTTTGTATGATGTCTGAGCTACTGTTACAAAAAAGTTGAGCCACTCTCTTGCTCATGTTCTTATCTGTAGATAGAGAGGCATAATAAAGACATGGATAAGGATAGAGTGTGTAAGTCTTTTCTATGACATCAAACAGATTCTTGTCAGTAAGCCAACGAGATACCATCCTGTCTGTCACAAAGCCTATTTTTATAATAACTTGCAAGATTCTTATGGCTCCCAATGTTTCTGTGTCGGAACTTCCAAAAGTAACCGTACGCCCTTCTCGTCCCAAAGGTTTTACCTTTTCTTCTTTATGAAGAGCCTTTTTCAATTTTGAAAAATAATCATGTAATCGCAAGAGCCCTCCGTTATCTTTGGTCAGCTTGTCAATTTCAGAAAGCATTCCCTCAAACTTTGCACCAGCCTCATGATTCACCCAGAGAAATTGCTGAAACCCTAAGAGTTGCTCCAAAGCTATCAAATATTCCTGGTCTGTGTTGTAAAGTTTTCTCTCCGTACACGCAAAAATATCAGCACTTTTCACTCTTATCTTTTGCTCAGTTATAATCATCAGTTGAATGACCTTATAGTATTCTCCTACAGGTTTCCATTCATTGGCAATCCTATAGCAACTGTCGAAATCAAAGTTAAAGAGACAGGTCACACATTGATAAAGAATATTTCTATCGGAAGTATTTGTTACCTCTGTCTTCCAATGATTCTCCAACAACATCCACTGCTCTGTCATTACATTATAGAAATGCTTTAATTCAGCATCTTTTGTAGAAGACACGACATCCCTAATATAGTTCAACTTCTGTTCATCCTCAAAAATAATATTCAGTGGAAGATTATCTTGGTTGGCAGCCATTGCAAAAGCCTTGCAAATGTAGGCATCCATTTTCTTGTCAATGATGACACCTCTTACTTTCTCTAAAAAGAAAAACCGATAATAATCCGATGGCGAAGCAAAAAAAGACAATTCGTCATTCTTTGTCAGACTCCATGCTCTATCTATTTTGGCAGCATCATATTCTACTGTTCTTTCTTCTTTAGGACTATGACTTTGCGAGAAATTGAAATGTTCCCAAAATTCTTGATCTGTCGCATGAGTTGACTGCATTTTCTCGATGTCATCAAAGAATGAAGAAAGCCTTTCTTTCCTGCTTTTCGCTGTTGGATAGGCCTTGTATAAATCTACAACGTTTATATAATGATTGCTGAGCAACAAGCTTTTGTCTGCATCCAAACTTTTGTCATCAACATTGATAAAATACTTATTGCACGTGCCTTCCTTATCCTCTCTCTCTAATCTTTCTTTGTCAACAATATCCTTCACCCAATTAATCCACAACAGAAAATTAGGGTCATCACAAGAGAAACCGACAATGCAATAAGAATCCTTCAACAAACTGATGCGCATTAAGTCAACGAAAGCCTCATGTCTTTCATTGTATGTGTCATAATCTTCTTGGGCGATGATATATTGAGTATGATTGTCATAGTCAAAACCGTATTTTTCGTTTCGTTCTTTAACCCCTCTAAGCGACCCATGCAACTTGAATATATTTCTGCCAGCACTAATCGTTATATCTCCACTTTTCTTCACGACATAATAGGCTTCTGCCTTATTCTTATTCCATTGCTTGACAGAATCCCATAGTTGCTGTCTATAATTTTCCAACTTATCTATTGCGGATTTGACAAATTTCAGATCATTACCAACAATATCACTTGTGTTCTCATCGGAATCATTAGAGATGTCACATACACTTTTGACAATTGACAATCTCTTAATTTCATCAATTTGTCTTTTCGTATCCTCATTCGTAATGTCAACCTCTACACTATCTGTAGTTTCTATAACTTCTGCTTTTTTAGCACCGCTATTTAGTTGTCTCAATTTAACTAAAGTCTTATCTATCAGTTCTATTTTAGCATAGGTTTCCTCCAATTCTTTTCTGCGCTCAGAAGTAAAAGTCAAATCGCTATAAACCTCCAATGCGTTGTCATAATTGAAAGTATATATGTTCTTGACTTTCATGTCAAGCAAACGCCTATGAAGAGATACGTCCACATTCTTCTCATGCTCTTTTCCTAAGATTAAGTCGTATGTTCCATCTTCATTTTCCACAAGGATAGGCGTTCTTTGCTCTATATATACATCTATTGCCTCGTGGTAGCCTTTCCTTCTGATGTATTCACTGGCTATTCCCAAGTAACCATATTTATCTATGATTTCCCATTCGTTCATATAACCAGAGCGCATCTCTTTGGCATACATATCATTTATCATATCCTTCAACAGTTCTGCCCACGAAAAATATTTATCAGAAATGTTCTTGCTGAAACCTGCTCCAATAATGAATGACATAGAATGTATGCTACTTCCAATCTTGCGTATATAGTCTATATTAGTGTTTGTAGTCATTTCTCTTTTATCTGCTTTTGTGTTACATCTTTTGTATGTCTTTCATTAATCTGCTCAAAGGTCTTTTATGTATGTCTTCATCGTCATAATACGTACCAAGTACAAAACGTTTGACATCATCATCCGTCAAGGCAAGCTTACTTTCAGCAAACGAAGCTTTCAAAGCCTTTATATTCTCGTCATTATAGGCGTATTTTCGCCAAATGGCTTCTTCTACAACATCTTTGTGTTCTTGATAAATGGCATTGATGTGTAACTTGTCATTCATTTTTTTACAAATATTCTTATATGACGGATTGCTTTCTTTTAACTCAACAGATAGTGCATCAACATTATGCGTCAACTTATATTCCGCTTCATTCTTGGGTGGCAATTCGAAATGAAGTACGTTCAAATCTACATTTGCATCATCTTCGTAAAGACGGAAAAACTCATCGTCATCATCTCCCTTATTTCTGTTGCATGAAAAACAACACGGTACAAGATTGAAAAACGAGATACATAGGAAAGGGTATTTCGACTTTGGCTTCCAATGATCTACCGTATAATAGGCTACTCCATTCTCATCTGTAATGGCAAAATTGGCATTGCAATATACACATGTCTTCACACTAACCTTCTTTAGAAACTTTGGATAGATATAAGTCCTGATTTCATTATACATCAAAGAAGAAATCAAAAGATTGTGAAATGAATCCGCTTTTTTACTCCCTACTTTCAACTCTTTATCCAGTAAGGAGCCATCATCCCCCAATGTTGCCAATAGTAAATTATTTAGAGTGGTGAAATCCGAAGGAAGCAAAGTCAACAAATCATTTGGATAACGGTCTATTACCATCTGAAGATAATCCTTATACTTTATTGAAGTATCATTCGTTATCTTTGCATAAATAGGTTTCCCATTTGCATCTCTACCAGAAGGTTCTTTCACCTCCCCATCTTCAAAATACTTTTTGAATCTCTCCATTTTCTTCAAGGGATTAACCAAGATGTTTTTGGGGCCATAATGAAGATGCTTCAAAACTTCATCCCGATACTCTTCAGCAATCGCTTGAACATTACTGTCAATAAAAATCTTTCGCATGACTAATCCTCCCTTTCCAATTTTCCCAACTCACGTTTCAGTTCCGCAATGCGCTCTTCCTTGCTGACCTCCTTCTCATCATGCCTTTTTACTTGCGGATTTCTCACATAGAATTCATCCAGCATCTTATAAAGTGTTCTTTTCAAAAGCGGATCACCAACCTTTTCAATCAACGCTGGGGCCAAATCCATATTATAATCATTACGCTTCTCATCGTTGGTACTCAAAAAGGTAACAAGGCGTTTTATCTTCCTTTGCGCAAATTTTCCAATGAATCCATTTTCCAAAAAGAAACTCTGTCGCAAAATATCATTCACATTGGCTGCAAATGGATTAATTAGCGAACTCTTATCTTCGGGGTGCCCATCTTTCAAGTACAATATGTTGGTACTTGGTACGTCAGATAGAATAAAAGGCGAGTGAGTTGTAATCAATATATTTAGGCTACATCTGTCTTGAAATCCCAACAAACTGACTATTCGCAAGAAATCAAATATAAAAGTCCTTTGGTATTCTGGATGAAAGCATAATTCCACTTCATCAAGTACTATATTAAAACATCTATAACATGGTCTTCCCTTACGCACAGAACGTAAGTTGAGAAGGTGGTATAGGATGGCACTTGTCGTAAACATGAATTGTCGTTCGCCAGAACTTAATCGATTGAAGGGAACAATACCTTTTGTCCTGCCATTCTCATCTACCTTTTTCAGAATAACCTTTGCGGAGAACAATGAAGGCGGAAGGAAATACATTCTATCGTATACAGATTGTTCTATGTGAGGATTTCCCAACCATTCTTCATATTGGTCATAGGTAAACTTCTTGTAAAGGTTGTTTGTATCTGGTACATTTTTAAAGCGAGATAAGAAGAAAACAGTTTGCCAGACTTTAATGCCAATATGTGACTTGTCGTCTTTTACGTGTTTAGCCAGCTTTTTGTACATACCTTTCTGTGCCAAAGGAACTTCTGTGCACAAAACAATTTCCAGGTTCGATATCGCCTTGAATTTTTGGTACATAGGATACTTATCGGCTATTGACAACACTTTGCATACCAAGTAAAGACGAGCCATCCACAATATGTTATCATCATTTTCTCCAGCAAGAGGAATTTGGAAGTTTCCTAAAATCAGATTGGCGGCACTATTTCTGTTCTCTCTCTTACAAGCTTTCTTAAAGGCATCAAGTATTCGTGACAATTTCTGAATACCAGACTCTTTGGCGTTTACACTCTTGAATCCCTTGATTAACTTGAATGAATCAAGTTTGTATTCAATGCTTCTAAGTTCATATCCATGTAAATATTGCCCATGTTTAGCACCTCTCGAAAACTCAATGAGCAGAGATGTGATACGATACATGGTCAATGCTGTCTCATTATGCATATTGATTGTCCCATCATCCCTGTAAGGATTCAGATTGATAGGACACATATAGCCATCATTTTTATGAAACAAGCTGTTTATCCAAGTTCCTTTGTCTTTCTTCCAACACTTTTTTTTCCTATCATATACAAGACATTTTTCTTCGGAGTAATCTGATGCCACATATGCCTGTACAGAATAATTTGTAACAATTGTGTAGAAGAATGAGGATGTCAATTCAAATATCTTTTGTTCTGATGCATTGGTATAATCTTCAAAACCATTGAATTCTTCTATTCCATTATTGCCAAAACAAACTTTCTTGTCATCAGCTACCAAAGCCACAGTTGTATCTCTAACTTTCAATACAATGTCTTTACCTCCGATAGAATATTCCAAGTCCGCATAGATACCCAATACATATTTCAGTTCATCAGCTGCCGAACATTCCACTCGACAAAACATCATGGCTGCAAGATTGTTAATCATACGAAACATCAGTTCCAGCAATGTCGACTTGCCAGAACCATTTTCACCAACAATTGTTTCAACCGTTATATTTGTGCCAAAGAATCCTTTTTCTACCTGAGAGTTAAACAAGTATTCCGCAGGATGCAAATTCTTCCTCACTTTTTCCGAGCATTCGGAATGTATAACTAACCTCTTTAATGTAAATGATATATCCATACGCTTATTCTGTAAATATTATTTCTTGTTCTTCATCCTCCAGAAGAAATGCCAGACTCTGAATATCGGTTCCGATAATGCCTCAGCAGGAAAATACTTGATGAGTCTTATATCCCGATATACCCTTTGGAGATTATGCCCCAGTTGTGACTTCCCAAAGCGATTCCTTTTATCATGCTTTCCAAAGTTCCCAGCTTCCAGCACTTCATTCAATACGAATTTTCCATACTTCTCATTCGGAGGAACGATAAGCCGAGAGGCAGGCATGCCGAACACCTCATGCATGATATACATAATGGCACCAGCAAACTTCCATAAACCAATGTGCTTCAAATTCCTTTGCAATTCAACCACATTCTTAATATCCGCATGTAGCAACACAAAATAATAATCAAGCAGCTGCCTCAGCCCAATCCCCTCATTCATCAGATGCGAGAAGATATGAGTCAACTGGAAGATGAGATTGAATTCCACAGTCGGAATTGCAACCTCCCTTTGCTCGCTGAACATTACCCGATGCGAGAACTGCTCCTCCTTCACCCTCTCATAATATTTCTGAAGTTTTCTGTTATTCCAGAAGCACAGCAGAAAACTAGGCCGATAATGCACTTCAACCTCCACACCCTTATACGATGGGAACTCTATGTGGTGATAGCACGCCTTTTCATGAGGCGAGACAGAACGGACAAAGGAGATGACCCGCTTGTCACCCCCTTCCACCCAGATATCAATATCACCAGGCGTGCGATGCAAGCCATTGGGATACAACAATGCATTCCCCTGTCCTTTCAAAATGCAGGTTCTGAATCCCTTCTTCCGGAACCATTCAGAAACCCGGAAGGCAGCATCATTCAGCCGCACATTCGTCTTCTCCAACATCTTACTTTGCGCCATCCATTGCAGAAGCAAGTCCCTGCTGATACCCACATTAGAAGAAGGCAATCTCTGAATACCATCAAAGAGAATACCCACCAAACATTGCTTCTGGGCAATACGATATAGCTCCTTCCAATCCGCCTCAATCAAGGAATCAGGTATCTCAGATTCCGAACCAATGCTGAATCGAAGGAAATCGAAGAATATCTGATGTTGTATCATCTTTTTGTACATATCAGTTTTTTAAAAAAAGGGCTACTAAGCTCCATCCCCGAAAAGTAGCTTAATTTAAAAGGGGAGCGGGAGCCGTTCGCCCAATATCATTATTTCAATCCTATTATATTATACCTTCACCCATTTTTGACTTTCATTATCAAAACGCTTTATGATTTTAGCAGGAATACCAGCAACAATACAATTATCAGGAATATCTTTAGTAACTACAGCATTAGCTCCAATCTTTACGTTATTACCAATATGCACTGGTTTTATAATTTTCACACCAGGCGCAATATAACAATTATTGCCAATAATACTACCCCCCATACCTATGTTTACATCAGCATTAATATTGCAATTTGCTCCAATGCGACATGCAGGATTTACAACAATTGTTCCATAATGCATTATATATAAACCTGGTCCAAATTGGTTTTTATATAAAGTGAAGCCAAGTTTATACGATAAATGCTTGTGAATGAAATAATGCCATATTGTCATCAAAATAATTATAGGGTCTCTTAACTTTCGATTAGACCAATACTCATAATGTCTCAGATTAAGGGTGAAACAAAGTCGGGGATTTAATAGAATTTTAATCCATGAACTTGCCCCCCCATACACAAAATTTCGCTCCATATCCTTGCGGATATATTCATGCATCTCCTTACGTGATTTAATCATTCCCTGTCAATATTAAATCATTATAATAGAGAGGGAATTACTTCCCTCTCATTTTAAAGTATCTATCATATCCTGCAAGCAAAGCCTTGCTAGTATGCTCCCAACTCAACTCGTTGATGACACGGTTTCTACCATATTCACCCATCTGCTTACGCTTCTCTGGATTATCAAGCAATTCAAGAATCTTCTTTGCCATATCTTCAGCATCATTTCTCTTAGCATAAAGTGATGCCTCCTGTGCAGAATATCTACCCTCTGTCAAATCAAACTGAACTAAAGGCTTGCCCAATGCCATATACTCCAATACCTTATTCATGGTACTCTTGTCATTCATGGCATTATATTCATCAGAGTTAACACAAACATCAGCAGTATTCAAATAATCAAGCAAAGTCTGATCAGGAACACGACCGGTAAATTCTACGATGTCGTCCAAGCCCATGTCATGACTCAGTTTCTTCATGTGCTCTACATCAGGGCCACCACCAACGATACCCCAGAATACATCATTTCTTCCCGGTAATTCCTTGATATATTTAGCAGCCTTCAAAAGATATTCAATACCTTCCTGCTGGCCGATTACACCAAGATAACCAACCATGAACTTCTTGCCACGCTTGATTTCATTCTTTGGTTCCTGAATCTTCAGACGCTCCAACTTTGGACCACTTCTCAATACAAAGACATCCTCAGGTTTCATTCCACCACGCTCTATGGCAATCTTCTTATAACTTTCATTAGTTACAAATGCAAACTTACAGTGCTTATAGGTCTGACGTTCCAACCACAACTGGCTCTTATAGAACATTCCCGAAGTCTTACCGAACTTAGCCTCATACAACTCAGGACAGATATCATGATGGTCAAAGATATAATCAACACCCTTATTCTTAAAGAGTTTAGCTACCATCCAAATATCGTCAGGTGGATTACAACCGTGAATACAGTCGAAGCCTACTTCCTTATAACATTTCTTTGCCAAACGATACTCATGCCACAAAGCTGCGCCATACTCACGAGCATATCCTAAAGCACCATTTCCATCCTTTGGCAATTTATGGCGATAAACATGTACACCCTGCAGGAATTCATACTCCTTGTCATAGCCCTTACCTGTAGGACTAATTACAGAAACAGTATAACCGTTAGCTGCTAATGTTGTTGCCTCCTGCCAGACACGAGTGTCAAATGGTACAGGCAAGTTCTCTACGATAATCAATACTTTTCTATCCATATTGTAGTTTTTAATTTATTATCATTTAAAGGATAGCACAATTTGTGCGTTTCGTTCTCCTTTCCATATTCTTCAGAATACCAACATTTCTCTATTGTTGGCTCTATATTTGTCTCTATACAAACCGTAATGGCTCCTCGTTGGATGACTGCTTTTCCATTTTCAACTTTCACTTGACAAGCAGGATGCAACACCAAAGTAGCATAACTATCACTTGTTGTCGCCATATCATCCTCAATAACCAATTTGTCTGCCTTATTAAAGCAGAAAGAGCGACTATGCTTATTACCATTCTGCCAAACGCATTCGGCAAGAAGGAAATCCTGATTTTCCGTCAAATCAGACTTCAAAAGGTTAGTATCAGCCTTCTTTCCCCAAAGGAAAGCCCCCTTCATCTGACTTTGTTCCTGGTTCATAGACCAAACTGTATTATGATTACATGAACGACGATACTCATCTCTTTTCTGTATATTGCAATGATAGATATATGTTCCAGGATCTCCTAAGATGCAATTGCCATCAACATAGAGTTGAAAACTCAATGCGTCTGCATGCCCATGAGCAGCAATACTACCAAAACCTAAAGGTGCATGATCTATACCTATTACAATCTTACCATTCTTGCTTCTCAGGAAAGTATAACCACCATCCTTAAAAGTCCTACTTTGTGAAGGCTTCCATAAAGGCAATTGCTTCAAGGTTTCGATTTCTGTCTCAGAATAGAGCCAAGATATTGTCTCGGACAAATGCTCAAAGCTTTCAAATCTTTTCCCCAATAGCAAAGAACAAAGTTGAAGAAGATAACGGTAATGGCAGATTTCTCCACCTTCCAAATCTAAAATCTTACCCTCATCATTATCACCAAATTCGCAAGCCTTAGTCTCATTCACCATAGAACAAGCAACAAACTCACATTGTTTTTCCATCAACCTCTTCCAAGACTCAGGGATCTTCATACCATAACATTTCATCAGGTGCATCACCAAAGCGTATGCGTCCATTCCGAAGGTTTGATAATGCAAGGCCATCTCCATATTTACACCATCCTTATAATTCTGTTTCATCAATTCTTCATCGAGAATGCGGATGGCAAGCTGTGTCCACGCCTCATTGCCAAAAGCAAAACCGGCATAGGCGATGGCTGTAGCTTCAACTAGCAAATGATTATTGGCCGAAGAGTATCTGGAATAATGCTGTGCGATATAAGAAGCCATATTCTTGATGCCATTCTCCATATCCATGAGCAAGGCACCATTAGCCGTATATCCTTTCTTGCGAAGAAAAGCCAAAGTTACTGTCCATTGGATACAACGTATGGCAACCTCCATCACACTAGTCCAAGAAATACCATGGAGAAAAGGATTCTTTTTGTTCCAATCCAAGAACAACCCTTCTAGTTCTTTTGCATATTTGTCCTCTCCTGTAGCATAATAAGCCTTAGCTAACAAGGCAAACTGGAAGTGCCTATTCAATTCCCAATTCGTTCTTGCATCACCTATTTCGTCTTTCTGTTTATAGCTTAAAGAATAGCTGAAATCCGTCCCCCATTCTTTATCTGTCTGGAATCCTGCACTCCATCTTTCCTTATATATATGATAATCATACCCACCAAGGATATGAATGTCTGTATTCAGATAGAAAGCAATATTCCTGAAATTCAGACCAACATGATCGGAATCAAATTTCAGAGATTGTAGCCGACTATCGAAAAGGTAAGCCGTTACGGCTACATCGCGCTTACCAAAAAGCTTCTTTTCCTGCCCTTGCAGATGTTTTTGTTGAAGTCTCCAACCGACCTCCGGCAAGTTCATTGCCCGAAGTCGATTGAAGTACCATTGTAATTTACTCATCAATGATTATTAATCATTAATTACTAATTCATTTTCACTAATTAGAACTCAGTCTGTTTGAAGTTCATCTTGTGCTCTTCATTCTGAGCTTCGTGATTCTGGTTGATGTCTCCCCAGGAGATACCCTCATACTTGCCATCATAGTTCACTTCTTTCCACTGGCGAACCAAGTCAATGACAATCTTGTTAGGATAATTCTTCAAAACATCCTCAAAGTCCTTTTCCTTATTAGTTACCACAAGCACATCGCTGTTCTTGCATACATCATCCAAGTCGGCAGTAACGAAATGCTGCAAGTGTGGAATCTTAGCCATGATAAAGTCCTTGTTGGTACCCGTCAACTCAGAAATCTTCACGTTACGGTCGTAAATTTTGATTGCAAAGCCCTTACCCAACAAACTTTCAACAACATCAACGATAGGTGAACAACGCAAGTCATCAGTACCAGCCTTGAAACTCAAGCCCAAGATACCAACCTTACGCTGACCTTGATTCATGATAAGTTGAACTGCACGTTTCTTCTGATTTTCATTACTTTGGAAGATACTCTCAATAACAGGAACATCCACATAGTTGTCATGTGCCAAGGTCTTCAATGCCTTCATATCCTTAGGCAAGCAAGAGCCACCATAAGCGAAACCTGGCTTGAAATAGTAAGGAGAAATATTCAACTGCTTATCCTTGCAGAAGATTTCCATTACCTTATGAGAATCAACGCCTACAGACTTACAGATGTTACCTACCTCATTACCAAAGACAATCTTCAATGCATGATAGGTATTATTTACATACTTCATCATTTCAGCCACCTTGATATCTGTGCAGATAAACTCTGCATTGATATGCTCATACATCTCACGGAATACCTTTTCTGCATACTCAGAATCAGTACCAATCAATGTCAATGGTGGATTGAAGTAATCCTCAACAGATGTACCTTCACGAAGGAACTCTGGGTTGCTGACAACATTGAAATCTACGCCACGCTTCAAGCCACTTTCCTGCTCAATAATCTCACCTACCTTCTTGTTGGTACCTGGAAGAACAGTTGAACGAATTGCAACGAGATGCATGTTTGCAGGCTTCTTATCACCAGCAAATTTCTCTTTCAATGCACGACCGATACGTCCTGCCACAGTGTAGATATAATTAAGGTTCAAATGACCTTCAGGGCTGGAAGGAGTACCTACAACGATGAAAGATACTTCGGTTTCCATAATTGCCTCTGCAGCAACTGTAGTTGCAGACATCAGCCCCTTTTTGTGAGCTTCCTCACAAAGTTCAGCGATGCCTTCCTCAATGATAGTAGGCTTGCCCTCATTCATCAGGCGCACCTTATTTTCATTTACATCAACACCGATCACTTTGTGACCCAACTTTGCCAAACATGCCGCACCTACGCAACCTACGTAGCCGAGGCCAAAAATACTAATGTTCATAATATTACTTCTGTTGTAAATTATTTACTATGAGTTTAAATTTTCCTTTTTTACTAAAAATCATTTCATCCATAGAGCAAACCTTTGTTGTTATGTCCATGTTTCCATGTCCACATCGCTTTAAAGTTTCCTCTACAACAAATTCTACATCTTTATTTGTAAAATTCTCATCTGGAGCGATTCTTATTTCTAGCTTACCTTTCTCGTTTTGAATCCATTGGCAAGCCTTAATATGTTCACCTTCTTCTATGAAATCAACTCGTGTAACCATAGAACCATCCTTGCAAAATAGGATATCATCTGTTCTACCAACAATTCTTTGAATTACCCCCCCCATAATGCCATTTGCATTTGACATTTCATTGATGACAAGCATTAATTTGTTTCTCTTGGTATATACCAAATCTTCCTCTTTAACATAATGAATCGTTACATTTATATTATCAATACCAATCTTTTCATTGATATTGTGCAATATCTGCTTTTCCACATCATCGGTATACGAATCATCTGAAACGATATTCAGCTCCACTTTACCAGGTACTTTTTGCACAAACTGCGAATATCTCACGCCATTTGCTTCCTTAAAGATAAAGGTTAATGCTGCATTACTATACTTTGTACCATCTTTTCCGATGATAAAAGTCATTGCTCTACCATCCACTCTTTCAATACCAGGGGAATATTCAATAAAGCCTTCAGGGGTTTTCTTTACACCTTCTTTCAAGACAATTCTATCATCAGTTTTATATCTAATTAAAGGAAATACATCGTTGATAAGAGATGTGGAAATAATATGGTCATCATAATACTCTTCTATTCCATATCCAGGATCTTCAAAATAACCATTATGATCAAACGACTCTTCCAATCGTATAGTTCGCTCAGTAGTACCATAATGGTCATATACTTGTGTATGAAATATCTTTTCTATCAATTTTCGTTGATAATCAAACAAAGTTTCGGATGAAGTAAACGCTACCGGAATATGACATTCCAACCCTTTATCTTTCAATACAAGCGCCAAACTGTAGAGCGAACTTGGATAACCTTCAATAGCTTTAGGATGATGCTTTTCTATAAGACGATGATATGTTTCTGCAGTCTTAGAATTAATATTGTAACTTGAAAGAAAAAGAGTATTGCTAACATGAATTTTCAAATAAATTTCATCTCGTGTTAAATTTCCACGTAGCGACACCATCGGCTCACCATAATTATATCCACATCGCTTGCGATAACAAACAAAATAAGCTTGCTCCCTCCAAACAGATTTCCAGTCTTGATAAACGGTTAAAGGAGTACCTGTTGTTCCGCTTGTGTGATTCTTGATAAGCCCCTTTTCTTTACATGTCAGCAATTCCTTTCCATGTTTTTTGAGCATATCTTTGGTAAGGATTGGAAGTTTCACAATATCATCAAGATGCTTTATATCATCTATAGAATATACTCCGCAATCTTTGCATAAATTACGATAATACCCTGAGCAAGTATAAGCTTTTCTAAAAATCTCCAAAAAGCGTTTTTCATTTTTTGCCCTTAACTCGTCATGTGTCATATCATACATTGAATCTATCTCTGACACATACTTTTTCACAATAAAAGGAGAACGCAATAGAAACTTAAACGATTCTCTTAAATACTTTTTATTAATCATCATTTTGGTTTGTGTAATCCTAATTTAATAATAAAGTGTCGAATCTTTCTAAAAGTCATACGTTGAACCCAGCAAAGTCTTTCTCCCCAGTTCGTAGAGAAAAAACGACTTCGTATCAAAATATCTAGTATAGAAGAATTACTCAAATAAATCTTTAAATATTGATAAGTTGAAAGCTGCGTAGAAAATAACTTAAACAAAGATTCAACATCATAATCTTTCAACAATTTTATAGTATTGGTATCTGTATCAAAATACATAGGATGAATAAATAATTTCTCGCCATCCCATTCCACTGCCATTTCTGTTTTTTCTTTAGAAATATTGGATGATGTCATTTTTCCATATTTTGCTTCTGGTAAAATGAAATTACCTATGGAATAAACGATATATTTTCCTTTATATTTTTCTATAGGTTGAATCACATGTGGATGATGCCCAACTATTAAATCCGCACCTGCATCTATGCAAGCATGTGCTAAAGTCCGATCAGCAGGATCAGGGTAACTAAACTTTTCTCGCCCCCAATGAGGAAACAGAACAATATAACTGTCAGGTGAGTTTTCTCTAATTCTCTTAACCTCATTTACAACAGCTAGCGGAGAAAACAATTTTAAGCTATGTTCGTTGGCAAAAGTCGCAAATGTGATAATAAATAACGTTTTATGATTCCATTTAAAAGAATATATATCATGGTTTTTAAGTCCCCAACTTGCAATTCCATTTTCCTTCAAAAAGTTGACAGTAGACTGTATATCGTAATTATAATCAAGAATGTGATTATTACATAGTGATACCGCCTTAATATTAAGATCTTTTAACAAATCTATCACTTCCGGGCAAGAATAGAGAGAGAACTTATCTTCCCATCTATAATTGTTAACATCATCTTTCTTTTCAAGAATAGAACCTTCAAAGTTTGCTATAGCCGTTTTTCCCGAAAATAGATTTTTTATTTCTTGATAATCTATTTTTGTATCAAATGGGAAGGTCAAATCACCACAAAATAAGATTGTATTCATAGATTTTGATAAATTTTAATCAGATTATTAATTTCAACATCTACATTATGAGCCTCTATTATATGCTCTTGGCATTTAAAAGACAGCTTATTTATATCTGAACTTGCAATTTTTAAAATAGCATTTTTATAATCATTAGCAGTACTATCTAATTTTAAGACTTCACCGCAATCAGCTACCACTTCGGCACAAAAACCCTGATTCGAAGTTACAGGTATTAATCCTTCTGCCATAGCTTCAATAAGAGAATTAGATTGACCTTCACCTATATGATGCGTTGGAAAGATGAATATATGCATCTTCTTCATAACCTCTCTTAATTGAGAAGCATTCAGAACACCTAAATAATTAACCCTATCATCATTGTCTAATAAAGATTTGTCAACATCATTAGCTATACTACCTGCCATATATAAGCAGAAACGACTATCCAATAAGTGAATTGTTTCTAAAATAATATCAATTCCTTTGTTAAGCGTAATTCGACCGAAATAGAAAAGATTGATTTTACTAACATCTTTTTCAACAAACTTCAAATCTTTGCAATCAGCCAAATTGGGAAAGTAAGAAATAGGGCATTTATGATTAACTATATCGTTAAATTTTGATATATACGATGAACCTTCAACTGTAATATGGTTACTATCAATCAAAAGATGCTTAAGCGACCAACGTGTCATCCAACCTTTATGTTCCCAATAATAAATGAATGAACCTGCTCTTATGTCTGAAATAACAGGAATGTGGAGACATTTAGCAATCAAATAAAGAAGATTTACAGGATAAGCTAAAATATTTCCATATAAAGGTGTGGCATGCACAATAACATCCTTTTTCCCCATATATTTGAAAAGAGCAAAAGGAGTTAGAAATAACTTAAAATAAGCTAACTTCCCGAGGTTTCCAAATCTTTTATTTATTTTCGGATTAGGAAATTCAACAACTTCAATACCTCTTTTTTCTAAGGCATCGATGTTTTTTCTATTAGCAGCTTCATAGCCACCAATACTGGGCGCTCCTTTAGCTGTTATTGGTCCAAAATATAATACTTTCATATTTTCATTGTTATTTTTTATATTTTACAAAACGCAAATCAAGTTTCTGCAACAAACTGGTATCCAAAAACTTATTGAGAATTTATTTTTTCCCAAACTTTTGTATTCTGATTATATCTTTTTATAACTTTTGCTGGTATTCCTACAGCTACACTAAATGGAGGAATGTTTTTAGTAACAACACTTCCTGCTCCTATTTGGGAATCATGACCTATAATAACATCTTCTACTAAGCAAACAGAAGGACCTATATATACATTATCTTCAATTGTTGCCGCTTTTCCTTTTTTGGAACCTATAGTAAGAAACTGACTCAAAGAAACATTTTTCCCTATTTTTGCAGTAGGATTTATAATAATACCGCACCCATGTCCAATATAAAGCCCAGAACCGATATTAGTATTTGTAGAAATCTGAATACCATACTTAGAAGACAAATGGTGATATATAAGCCAAAAGACAGGACGAATTGGACTTTTCACAGAAGTTAGTCTTAACCATAAAAGATAAACAAAACCCCTTTCATGAATTAAAACTTTAATAAATTTTTTCCAAAACGCCCCCATAATGTGAAGAATATCGTAAATAATCACATTTTAAAATCTTAATAAGTTCTATATAACTATCCATATTTTTAATATGACTCCAAATATTTTTTTGCTGTTACAGATACATCATAAGTATTACGTACATATGATAAGGCAGTCTTAGCCTTATTTAATGCTTCATTATAATGATTCCTAATATAATCAATTTGTATTGCCAAATCATCTGCGCTTCCATTTTCAAATATCCAACCGAACTTAGAGCCACAAGTAACTTCAGCAGGACCTTGTCCTGAAGAAACTAGGACTGGAATATTCGCAGACATAGCCTCTGCTACTGTTAATCCAAAACCTTCCCATCGTGAGGCTTGAACAAACAAATCATAATCACATAAATGGTCACCAATATATGCTTGTGGACGTTTCCCTAAAAAATGAATATTTTTTTCAACCGATAACTGACGAGCGAAATTCTTTAAATACTCCATACTTTTACCATTTCCAATAAAAGTAACATCTAGCCAATCTTTATGTAAACAGGCGGCTCTTATTAATAAATCTTGACCTTTAATTTCATGTTCTAATCGACTTACTTGAATAACTTTAAAACAAGATTTATCCATTTTTAAATTCTCCTTCTTTTTAAAAGAAGAAGTATTAATTCCATTATAAATAACAGTACTTTTTAGACCATATTTTTTGTAAAGTTCTTGCTGTACAGCCTCACTAATCGAGAATATTTGCGGAATTTCATCCAAAAAAAGGACATTACCATTAGACGCAAAAGATAATAATGGAAAATATTTTCCAAAACTAGTAGGCTTTATATTACCAGAAGGTAATGCATGTAATGTTACTGACGACAACCGGCGAAGTTGCCTACTAAATATTAACTTATAAAGTCTACTATCGTGAAGATGTATAGCATCTGGCATAATTAATTTTAAAATTCTATTAAATTTTAAAACAAAAAACAAGTTTTTAGAAGCAAGTTTTCTGTTTAATTTATATACTATAATAGAAGAAGCTAGCTGATTAAGTAAACTTTCTTCTATATAATCATTTATTACGACGACATAAACTTTTGCCCCAGCAGCCGCTTGCGCATTAGCTATGTTAACTAACATTGTTTCAATACCACCATATGTTAGCCCCCAATATACATGAACTACTTTCATAAGAACTTCTTTATTTTTTTTAATTGATATAACATGAAATCTAAAACTAACCAAGTTATAGATTCATCACGCAAACATCTCAGTAAATGCTTCTTGTAACAAGAATCGGATATTTGCTTAAATGTTTCAACTATATAAAATATGTTTTGGCGATATCTCCATTTTCCCCACTTTACTAATTGAACGTTTATTCTATGGACTAAAGCATCGTATCTCATTTGTAAACGTTCCTCAGAAATAGTAAAAAACAAAGAATTATTTCTCACAGTTGACACATATATTATCTTATCGACAGCTAAAATACTTTTTGCATAATAACCACAAGTAATTGAAAACATTGCATCATTACAAACTATTGTTTCCTCAAATGTAATATTGTGTCTCTGTATTAATTCCGTTCTAATCATTTTAGACCAAGGCACGTAATGTCCAAATCTAAGTCTGGGAAGTTTATTCCTATTTATGCAATCTTTGACCGTATTATCTCTAGATGGAACTTGTACTAAAGTATCATTATCAACACTGCAAGAGGTAAAATAAATAATGTCAAATTCTGAATTCGAAAAATCCATTAATTGTTGCTGAAAGTTATCTGCAAAGAAATCATCGGCATCTGCAAACAAACACCATCTCCCCTTAACATGCTTTAAACCTTCATTTCTTGCGAAACCAGCACCTTTACCTTCTTTAGTTAAGTATAATTCTATATTGTTTCTTTTTAAATCATTGATAGCTGAAATTATTTGATTAACATTCTTTGAATTATCATCAACAACAATTACTTGAAAATCTTCTGTATCAGGTATCGATTTCAAACACCTTACTAACAATTGAACAATATCTTTATGAGGAATTATAATCGAATATTTAATTTGATTCATAATTTTAAATTATTAAAAAGGTAAATAGTTTCTTCCATTTGCATCCCATATATAGAGGACTTCATTTATATGTAATTTCATAAAACATATACTGATAGAAGGCCATAAATATGATAAAAAACAAATAGAATAAAATAGCATTTTTAATTGAATAAGACTATTATTATCTGTGAAATCTCTTTTTATAAATTTATCATAAAACAAGAAGCCACCACATAAGCATCCAAAAAGTAAAAAAAGACTAGAATAACGATCTGTTATTTCAATTGAATCAAAAAGAGGACTTACAATTACACCTACAACAAATATGTTATATATCAGTTTACCATATTTACGCTTAGCACATGATTTTTCAGAAAATAATATGATAGGGATATATGCAATATATAATCTCACTTGAGTAATAAATGACATAGAATCCCGAATTCCTATATTTCCTAAATCTCCATTAAGCAAATCATCTGTTCTTGATAAATAAAATTCTGCACTATCATTTGTAATCAATCCTAAGCCTAAAATATAATTGGAAATCTCTGTAAAAAAAGACAATTGAGTAACATTCATACCTAAAGAAGTGATTAAAAAGAGAATGCAAGCAATTTTTGGAGGGATCGCATATTTATTCAAATACTTAGCAAAGAATAATATTGGTAATAAGGGAACCATACCATAATGAAATAAACATGAAATCAAGAAAAAGAAATATGCCTTTTTAGGCTTTGAAGAGATGAGAAACGAAATTGCTACAACAAAAAAACTTACCGCAAAATACCACCTTATATATAATTCATTATTGTGTATTAAATCTAAACATAATGGTAATATAAAAAACAATTCTTTTTTAAAGTTTTTGAACAAAAACAGTAAGGCAAACATTAAAAGTAAACTCTCACAAAAGATAAAGGACCAATACGGCAAACCTATTGAGTAAAAAATATAATTAAAGATTTTAAACAAAATCTCATAATTAGAATTCTCGTAGTTCTTTCCTATTTCTAAAAACCTAAAATAATATAAATTCCAATCGACCATTCTGCCAAAACGTAAACCAACAACAACGCCATAGACAAGTATAGGAATCAGAGCTTTTTGCCAAAAAGCTCTGCTGCTAAATGATTTAGATAACATATTTCCCCACAAAAACATTGTTGCTAAAAGTAGTATGTGCAAGAATGAAAATATAGTTCTTTCCATTATGGCTTAATAATATCTTTATTTGGTAATATTACTTTCTTTCCTAACTCAATTTGGTATGCATTTGTAAAATATCCCATTCTTCCTTGTTCGGAAGTAAATGTCATTTCACCAAAATAAACTTTTCCTTTAATATTATACAAATCAATACGCACCTGAGGAAAACCTTGCGATAAAGTTGTTGCAACTTCAAGCATAGTTTTTAAATTACGTGGCTTATTTAATTTATGAGTAATACTTTTACGATAATGAGGTGTTAATTTTTCATCAATCTGCTCCCAAGTCGGCGTATATAAATCATAAACAGCTTGATCTACGTTCACATTGCTAGGGCGATTATATACAACAAATATACATTCAGGCTGACCATTAAAACACCAAATTTTATAGTCAATAATAGAAGAAGAATCATTGCTATTATCTTCTAAATACTCCTCTGCCATAATTCTAGGAACAATTTTGGTATAATGAGGTTCACATGTATCATAACCAAATTTTTTGCCTAAACTTTCTCTCATCAATGTTCTAGCTTGTACTTCATCTAAATCACACTTTTTGTTTCTAACAATGTATGAAGATTTACAATCATGAGTTCCTTTTAAGACAAAGGATTCTGGTAATATATTAAAATCAATTTCATCAGCATTACTCCACACGCCATAACACTTTGTCAAAATATGACCTAACCCTTTTTCTGTTACGAATTTTCTAACTTCATATTTATCGGCTAAAACAGTCCATTTATCGGTTTTAGTAAAACACTCTAACCACTGAATTTTCTCATTAAGAGTAACAGGGTTTCTAAGATTAAGTTTTTTCCCATAAAAACTCAACCACTTAATTTGCAGAGCCTTGACTGTATCATTATCAATTAATTTATTAAAAGACTCAGCCTTACGAACTATTTCCCAATAGTATCTTCTTCTTAAGAAAACCATGGGATGAAAAAAATCAGAAATTTTCATATGTTTATATTCTAATGTTTTAATTATACCTATTTTTTAAATAATAAAGTTCTACTCATGATAGTATTTTTGCAATCAATAAAAATATTGGTATCTAGTGAAATTAAGTTAAGACGTTATTATTTTCAAAGAATCTTCCAAGTCATTTTTCCATGCCCTATATGAATAAAACTTTTCAATAATTACACGATTCTGTATAACATCTTCATAACTTAATTGCAAACTATTATCAAACTCATCTAAAGAAAAAACTTTCAACCCTAGACTTTTATAAAATTTATAATTCATTGAGTCAGAAGGAAGATATAATTTCAATCCATTCCATAAAGATGTCAAGCAATTACAAGTTGCAGCCTGTTGTTTTTGACCTAATATTAAGGTATCACAACTCTTCATTACTTTTGTATATTCATCAAAAGTTAAATAACTTATCAATGGTTTGAAATTATCGCCAAAACATTTAACACCGAATTTTATTACCTTTCGTATATATTGAGGAGATCCTTGATAACTTAAAGGAGTTATTACTAATGTTGTGCTACCAACTTGATTTTTAATTTTATCAAGCAAATCCACATGATTAATATAATAAGTTGCACTATTACCTAAAAGAATATTATGCCCATTTAAATCTAATGGTTGATTCATATCTTCCAATTTAAACTCATTAGGATGGATATAATTATGAACAATCCTTTTGGCTCTGAAATATGGACATTGCTCTAACAGCATATCATATTCAATTGGGAAAACTCCAGAGAAATAATCTATTCTTCTTATTGCTGAACAGATTATATCTTTCGAAATGTAAGTTCCATTAATTTTGCTCAAAATATTTTTCAATCTCTTTTTTACAAAGAAATTGAAACTTTCTTTTGGAATGATTTGCTTAGTTTGGTTCATATATCTTTCTCCAATATTAAGCAAAGGACCTATCGGTTTCGGATTGCTATATAAATCAAATCCCCAAGCATACCAAATGACCTTTATATATGATGGTATTTTAACTATCAAATCATATGGTAACGAAATCAAACTATGCAAACAAAGAACATCGCAGGAATTGTCTGCACAAATAATTCCTAAAGCCTCTTCTTTTGACACCTTCTGAACTTTACTAGACTTTATAAATTGAAATTCACTAACCCCATTCGTTACAATATAGAAATAATTAATAGTCAAATTAGATTCCTCAAAACACTTGATAGAATCATTTATGAATTTATCATCAATTACAAAATGTATAAATCTTAATTTACTCATGATTATTCTTTAAAAAAAACGATAAATCTTCATATTCTTTAAGATGCAAAACTTTACTAGTACCTATAATAATAACAATAAATGCTATGACAGCAAAACATATCTGCAGAAAATCATTGCCAACATACCTATTGACTATATGCACAAGAACTGATGCAACTAAAGATAATAAAAAAGACGGACAAATTAACTTAATCTGAGCATAAAATCCTAAATTATAAAACTTACCCGAATAATATGTATCAGTAACAATTTCTATTATACAATATAAAGCATAACCAGAACACAGTACTATTATACCATATTTAATTGCAATGAATAAAATTACTAAACCTATAATTTTTTTTATTATTTCTAGTCGCAAAAACAAATCCGATCTTCCTTTTACAGTCAATAAACTTAAATTTAATGCATCTACTGGTATCCACATCATTGCAAATGACAATACTTGTAAAATAGGAACAGTTTGAATCCATTTATCTGTCAGAAGTATCTTAATCAAAGGCTCAGATATGGCTATAAGTAAAAACATTAGTGGAAATATTATAAAAACCGTAACACGAAGTATTTGTTTAAAAACTCGTATTGTTTTTGCTTCATCATTCTGTATCGAACTTAATACCGGCAATGTAACCCTTCTTAATATACCATAAATATTAAGAGAAGGAAACTGGGCAAAATGTTGAGCACGTGTATAATATCCTAAAGAAGAGGAAGAATATACTTTACCGATCACAAGTGTATACATATTCTGATATAATGTTTCCAATACTCCAGAAAGCATTAATTTACTTCCAAACCCCCAAAGATATTTAAAAGAATCACTAGACCAACTAAGCTTTGGTTTCCACTTTGTTATTATCCACAACATCACTACACGATATAGAGATGATAAACATTGCGATATAGCTAAAGCCCAAACTCCATAATCATTATAAGCCAAGAAGACCCCTAAACAACCACCTAAAATTGCACCTATTATAGAAACGTGTGCCTGCTTTTTAAAATCTATCGAACGAGTCAAAATAGCTTGTTGAACTGTACATAACGGATTGAACAGAGTTGAAAGAGCTGTTATTTTCAAAATCGGTGCTAATATAGGCGTATCATAAAAGGATGCTATTGCTGATGACGAAATAAACAAGACAACATAACAAACCAGCCCGACAAATACATTAAACCAGAAAGCTGTAGATAAATCATTATCTGTCAAATCTGGTTTTCGAACTAAAGCATTAGCAAATCCACTATCAATAAAAACTTGCGCTAAACCTAAGAAAATCATAGGCATAGCTATTATACCATAATCTTCCGGAGCTAACAATCTTGCCAATAAAATACTGAATAGAAACTGAACACCTTGCGTGCCAAATCTTTCAAAAGCACTCCAAACTAGCCCTTTTTTGGTTTTAGCTTTAAGATTACTCATTGTTTATAACAACCTTTAATTATTCTACAAATTCGTATTACATCCTCACAATCCAAATCTGCATAAAGAGGCAACGTAAGAACTCGTTTACTAATATGAAGTGCTATTGGAGTCAAGTTTGCATCAAATCTACCATGATAGGCATCAAAAGCATTAGTTAGTGGATAAAAATATTTTCTTGCAAAAATATTATTTTTGGCCAAAACATCATTTACTTCGTTTCTGGTATGTCCAAATTTTTTCTCATCAATAACAATTGGGAAATATGCATAATTAGACTGCACATTTTCTTGAATAGGGGGTAATTGAATACCTTCTACATCAGAAAGATTCATACGATAACATTCAACTACATTTTTACGTTTTGCAATTTCGCCGTCTACATGACGAAGATTACACAATCCCATAGCTGCTACAAACTCATTCATTTTTGCATTCGATCCAACTCCATCAATTGTTTCTGCATCTTTTATGCCAAAATCACGAAGTTTGTAAAGTTCATGCCCCAATTCCTTATCATGAAAGCAGACTGCACCGCCTTCAATTGTATTATAGACTTTAGTTGCATGAAAGCTAAACATTGATGCATCTCCAAAATTTCCAATACCTTGTCCCTTATATCGAACACCAAACACATGGGCTGCATCATAAATAACTTTTAAGCCATATTTCTTAGCGATACGCTCAATTTCTTCAACATTGCAAACATGACCATAAACATGAACTGGTACAATTGCCGAAGTCTTGTCTGTAATCAGAGACTCGATCTTAGTAGTATCAATAGTATAATCTATTGGATTTATATCACAAAACACAGGGGTTAATCCATTACGAACAATAGCATGGGTAGTTGATGCAAAAGTAAAAGGGGTTGTTATAACTTCACCACTCAAATTCATTGCTTGGAGACACAATTCCAAAGCATTATGACCATTCGTAAAGAGGGAAATATAGTCAACTCCACAATAATCCTTCAGTTTCTCCTGAAGCAAATTATGCTTTGGTCCCATATTGGTAAGCCAATGACTTTCCCAAATGTCCTTAATCTCTTGAATGTACTCCTCATAAGGAGGCATAGATGTTTGTGTTACTAAAATTCTTTTCATTGCTACAAAAATTAATTACTAATCTCTTCTAAAAATATCTCTAGTATATACCTTCTCCTTTACATCATCCAAACAAGCATCGTAGCGGTTGGCGATGATGGCATGGCTCTGTGCCTTGAAGGCTTCGAGGTTGTTTTCAACTCGACTACCGAAAAAGGTGCTTCCCTCTTCCAAGGTTGGCTCGTAAATGACTACCTCAGCACCCTTTGCCTTGATACGCTTCATGATGCCCTGGATGGCTGACTGGCGGAAGTTGTCGCTGTTTGACTTCATGGTCAGGCGATAGACACCAATCAC
>ERZ1026776.394-NODE-394-length-30922-cov-10.703632_pt1 | contig 30922 bp, 23 predicted proteins | sample MGYA00380125_ERZ1026776 | MGnify/ENA primary metagenome ERZ1026776 (study PRJEB33269, sample SAMEA4719761) | human gut metagenome | biome: human-associated habitat; feature: organic feature; material: feces | place: Cameroon | collected 2013-10 ...
GATCTCCCCGGGTGGCAGATGGCATCCGCAATGAGCCACGCTATTCATAAGATTGTCAGCAAAAACGCTGCCAATCTTATTTCATATCGCGGCGTTCGCCGCATCACGGCATAAGTAAAGACAGCGATTTGTGCGCAAGCGCCCATCGCTGTCCTCACTATGCCTATGCGCGGCTCATTGCTCGCGTAAACTCTCAATTTCCGTCTCTAATGGAACGTGAAGGAATCGCCGTCCTCCACGATGCAGATCATAGTCTTGCCGGCATTGAGGACGATCTCATCACCATTGTCGTCGTAGTACCTCGTGGCACCGTAATCGGAGGTCTTCTCCCAATTCACGTGAATCCCCCGGCCGTTCGTAAAGAACCAGCCGTCTCTCGTGGTGTCGTGGCATTGGAATGCCAGGTACCCTTCGCCCAACTCTTCATAAAAGGTATTCTGCACCAGAATATTCTTGAAAGTCAGCTGCTTGCCGGTCAATGCATCGATATGCGGTCCGTCCGTACTGCCGGACAGATGCTGGGAACGATAATAGAGACCGTCATCCTCATTGAATTCAAAATAACATCTGGTCAGAGGGTAACACCCTGACATATCGATATAAGTGGCATCCTTGGCCTTGGAACCGTACTGCCCGAGCGTATTGGGTTCAGCCTTCGTGGCAAAACGGAAATGCTCTTCGTCGGACAGCCCACGATATTCCAGACTGTAGCCTTTTTGGTCGATCACCCGCAGCAGACCGGCCCCGGAAGCATAAGCATTGTGAGGTTTGTTGCGATCCGTGGTGCGGAAAAAGGCTCCTTCATCCGTGCCGGAGGTACCGTCGATATCCTGCGTGTCCGGCTGTGCCAACAATTCATTGATGAAAAAAGGCCCTCCGAAATGCACCAGGAACGCATCCCATTCAAATGCCCAGTAGGCATAATAATCACGCAGACTCCGGATGTTGCCGATCTTGTCCAGATCCTCCCAGCCTTCATAGACTGCCATCATACGCGTCATGCGGTTCTCAACATTTGCTTCATAGAGAATGGAAGCCTCGGACAGACTATATTGAGGGATCGCGGCAGCCTCATTGGGGATCATGACAGCAATAGGGCGCGTGGCAGCAACATCGGCATCCACCCATTCATTGGTGAGACGACTGCGCACCATTCCCTCAGCGGGTGCCACTGAATCATCTTCCACCACGATCGTCACAGGATCCGGAAGCTTGTCATCGGGATCCGTCGAAGAAGCAGGACTGTTGTCCGGCAGGATCGGACTGAAAATATTATCATTATTGTTCTGTGCGCCGCAGGCGGTCAGCAGCAGAGAAGCGGACAGCAGAAGCGCGGCGGCTCTGTGCCATGTCCGTTTTTTATTATTATGAGAAATCATGTAAAAGTCACCTCGACCATAATACGGTATTTATCAAAAGCGTTACCGATCAAAAAAATTCATCAAACCTTATCCCTGATCAGATCACAAAAGTATAAATGATCACGCCGCAGAAAATACCTAACAGCGCACCCATGAGTACCTGCAGAGGAGTATGTCCCACGAATTCCTTCAGCTTGTCATGAGGGGAAATCTCGCTGCGGCCCATATCCTCGAAGATCTTCATCATATCATTCAGCACCTGCGCCTGGATACCGGTCTCGCGGCGTACTCCCATGGCATCGTACATCACGATGATCGCCAGGATCAGAGAGATGGCGAACTCGAAACTGCCGGCGCCGTATTCGTAGCATGTCGCAGTGACCAGTGCACATACGGTAGCGGAATGCGAACTGGGCATTCCACCGCTGCCCACCAGACGCTCCGCCACGAATTTTTTGGAAATGATCAGATGGATCAGAGTCTTCAGGATCTGTGCCACGAACCAGCCGCAGGCTGCAGTCAGAAAAATATGATTACTGAAAAATTCTTCAAAAAAAGTCATAAATAACCTCGTTTCTGCCACGCCCCATTTGGAAGGACAGGCATATATAAATTCAGTATAATCCAAAAGAAGAAAAAAGTACAGTGCCTGGCTTGAAATGATGTGGGAAGAATGGCTTGAAATGATGTTGAAAGAAACGTATAATAGTGTCATGTGGAATCTTATAACCAAAGCCTAAGGAGACCAGTAATGAGCCTGTTGAGTGTGATAGTGCCCTGTTATAATGAAGAGGAAAGTGTAGCCCTGTTTTACCGGGAACTGACGAAGAATGATCCTTTTTTCAAGGAAAAAGAAATAGAACTGGAGCTGTTGTATATCGATGACGGTTCCAAAGACGGTACTGTGCGGGAAGTGAAAAAGCTGATCGAGCAGGATCCGCGCGTGCATATTATTTCCTTCTCCAGGAATTTCGGAAAAGAAGCCGCCATGTTCGCCGGACTGGAAAAGTCTCGGGGAGACTATGTGGTCATGATGGATGTGGATCTGCAGGATCCGCCTTCCCTGTTGCCGGAAATGTTCGAATATATCTGGCAGGGATATGATTCCGTGGCTACACGCCGCGTTACGAGAAAAGGGGAGCCGCCGATCCGCAGCTTTTTCGCCAGAAGATTTTATCATCTGATGAAGAAGATATCCCAGACCGAGATGATGGACGGTGCCAGAGATTACCGCCTGATGACCAGACAGATGGTGGATGCGATCCTTTCCATGCGGGAGTATAACCGTTTTACCAAGGGAATCTTCGGCTGGGTCGGTTTCCGTACCAAATGGCTGGAATATGAAAACGTGGAACGTGCCAAGGGAGAGACCAAGTGGAATTTCTGGAAACTGCTGGTATATTCCATAGACGGGATTACTGCTTTTTCCACAGCACCGCTGCTGATCGCCTCTTTTGTCGGGATCCTGTTCTGCGTGATCGCTTTTCTGATGATCGTATTTATCATTGTGAGGAAGCTGATCTTCGGTGATCCGGTCTCCGGATGGCCTTCCCTGGTGTGCATTATCCTGATGACCAGCGGCATCCAGTTCTTCTGTACCGGTATTCTCGGACAGTATCTGGCGAAAGCCTATATGGAAGTAAAACGCAGACCGATCTATTTGGTAAAGGAAGAAATCTAGGCATTTTACTGTTACAAAACAGGGGGTAAATGTAACATTTTTGCTTTCTTAACTATATTTTAACGAGAAAAAGTCTTTTCAAAAAACGACAGCTATGATACTATTTCTCTGTCAGTCACGGTAGGAGAGCAATACTCGACAAGTATAAAGGGGGACTTGTTTTGGATATTGTAGCAGTAAAAGATTCTGAACTGGAGAGATATGTAACCAAAATCATGCTGGAGATAGGGGTGCCGGCGCATCTGAAGGGTTATCACTACTTACGTGATGCAATTATTTTGTCAGGAAAAGATATGGAAGTGGTAAGCAGCGTTACCAAACTTCTGTACCCTACGATCGCAAAACATTTCAAGACCACAGACCAGAAAGTGGAACGCGCCATCCGGAATGCCATTGAGGTATCCTGGACTCGGGGAAATGTGGAGACATTTGAGAAAATATTTGGATATTCAGCAGCCAGCGGAAGGAACAGACCGACGAACAGCGAGTATATCGCACGTATCGCAGACAACATCCGATTGGATTATAAGGCTATGTAACATATTGAATTTATTCTTTTTAAATTAGGAAAGTTAACGTTTCGATGCAGTATTCTTTCTTACACACTGACAGGGCCGCATGCCGGAAGAGATTTACGGTATGCGGCTTTTTTATGCTTTTTCATGCGTGCCACGTAATATTTGTCAAGTCCCGATAAATATGGTAAGATGATAACGATTCAGAGCAATAGAGAGCCTGCCCGGATCCACGGAGCGGGCACCGGGAGAAAACATGACTTTTCGGATATCGGATTTACTGATCAGAGGCTGTCTGATCATCATCGGGCTGACGGAAGTCGCCCATTTGGCGGGCTGCCTGCTGGGGTGGTCTTTTTTGGCTGTAACGGAGCTGCTGCTGGCGGAGATCGCCGCAGCGGTGCTTGTATTGATCTTGTCCGGCCTGATCGCACATAAAAACAGCATCATCGGAAAACCGGCACCGGAGAACAGCAAAACGAGCGGAAGACAACAGATTTTGACAGTAGTACTTGTATTTTTCATTCTGCTGCAGGTGCTATGGATCCTTACGGGAGAACGTGTGTGGACGGACGGCGATATGACGCTGGAGACCGTCAATACCTTCCTGAAGGAGAACAGCATCTATACGGTGGATCCCCTCACGGGGGAACCGTATACACAGGGCATGTCTTTCCGTCTGAAGCTGCTGTGCCTGCCTACTCTGTACGGAACCATCAGCCACTGGAGCGGTATGGCCCCTGAAACGGTAGTATACCGGCTGATCCCCTGCCTGACTTTATGTATGGGATACCTGGCTTACGGCAGGCTGGGTGCCGTGCTTTTTGACCATAATAGAGAAAAATGCAATATCTTCCTGATCATAGTGGGAATACTGTTCTGTGCAGGGACTTACATGTCCGGCGTGGACGGATTTGATATTTTCTACGGAGGTTTCCGGGGAGTGACGATCCGTGCGGCAGTGCTGCTTCCGTATCTGTTTTCATGCCTGTTCGAGAGAAAATATCTCGGTGCGGTGCTCTGTATCCTGGCGGAAGCCTGTATGGTCTGGACACTGTACGGCGCGGGAGTGTGCCTGCTCGTGACGGTGGCATGGGTGGCATTACGGTGGCTGTGGACAATGTGCAGCCGCAGCGATCATAAGAAAACACAAGCTGTGAAGACAGCACCGGGAGAGGAGGACGCAGAATGATGACACTTCTGAAGTCCGCCACAAACGGCTGGCTCGATTATACGCAGCATGGGAAATATGCAGCATTGCTGCTGGCAGCTATCCTCTATCTGGGGTATTGCCTGTGGAAAAGCAAAGCAGCAAGGAACGGTGGGAAGCAGCCGCTGTTCTATTTATATGCGGTGCTGATCACGCTGGCCTGCATCTGCCCGGTGACAGCGGTGATCCTGATGAAATACCAGACAGCGTTTTATTCCTATGTATGGATCTGGGCAGCAGTGCCCCAGACAGCACTGATCGCCTGGGCATGTACAGAGTTCCTGTATACCCTGTGGAGAGAAAAAAGTATCCGGAATGTGGCAGCTACATTGATCCTGGCGGGAATTGTGATCCTGAGCGGGAATCCGGTATCGGACCGGACCGGTTCACAGCTGACACAGGTGGAACAGCCCCGGGAGGTGTTGAGGCAGCTGTCGGAATATCACCTGGAAGAGAGCGGAGAGACGGAATATAGCCTATGGGCTCCGAAGGAGATCCTGGCGGCGGCCAGGGCATACAGTGCCGATATCCATCCCGTGTATGGGAGAAGCATCTGGGATGCCGCGCTGGGAAGCTATTCGTACGACACCTACGAGACATGGCAGGAGGACCTGTATCTGTGGATGAACCATCTGGAGGAGACCGGTGAGCCGGAGTATGTCCGCACGGAGGAAAATACCGGTGAGCGGACCATTGATTTCAGAACCTGCCTTGACAGTGCGGCGGCCGCAGGAGTAGACTACATTTTACTGCCGGGGGATCTGCCGGAGGATACCGTGGAAAAATTGCAGGAGACCCTGGGGACAGACACAGAGCTGAAGACCACAGCAGGATATTACCTGATAGAAATCGGATAGAAGCCGGATAAAACCGGCTCAGAATTCGGATAAACAGAAGGATTGCAATATGGAACAGGATTTGATCAGTATAGTGGTACCGGTATACCGGGCGGAAAACTATATCGAAGAGACACTTGACTGTGTGCGGGCCCAGACCTATACGAACTGGGAGTTGCTGTTAATAGAAGACTGCGGGCCGGACCGCAGCAGACAGCTCATCGAAGAATATATCCGGCGGACCGGAGACCGGCGGATCCGGCTGCTGACCCATCCCACGAATCTGGGAGCCGCCAGGGCGCGGAACCTGGGAGTGAATGAGGCAAAGGGACGTTACCTGGCTTATCTGGATGCGGACGATCTGTGGGTACCGGAGAAGCTGGAGCGGGAGCTTGCTTTTATGAAGGAGCAGAAGGCTGCTTTTGTGTTCACAGGATATGAATTCGCCGACGAGAACGGCATAGGAACGGGGAAAATAGTCCATGTACCGACGACCATAAATTATAAGGAAGCCTTGAAAAATACCACGATCTTCACCAGCACAGTAATGTTCGACATGGAACGGCTGTCAAAAGAAGAGCTGCAGATGCCGCAGATCAAGAGTGAGGATACCGCGTTATGGTGGAGAATACTGCGCGGGGGCACTGTAGCTTGTGGTTTGGATGAAAATTTGGTAAAATATCGGAGAGCGGGGAAATCCCTGTCTTCCAACAAGATAGAAGCTCTGCGCAGGATCTGGAATCTGTATCGTAAGGCAGAGGAAATGTCTGTGCCGAACAGCGCCTGGCATTTCTGCTTCTGGGCAGTACGTGCGGTGAAGCGCAGAATATAGGAGGAGTTTGTGTTGAATACAAACGGTAATTATTATGTGAACAGATTGCGCAGGAGGGAATCCTTCAAGCGCTTGATCAATATAGGACTGTCGGCGATCTGCCTGTTCCTGGAAATTGCTCTGTTTGCCTACATGTGGCAGTTCCACTTCCAGTTCCAGCTGGTAGACCCGCTGCAGAAGATCTGGTATCGCGGCTTCCTGCTGGAGAACGGCATCTACAGCGTGATCCTGATCTTTTTCTCCGTGACCTACGGCGGAATGCGTCTGGGTTATATGAAAAATACGGAGATCATATTTTCCCAGGTGTTTGCAACACTGATGGCGGATGTACTGATCTATGCCGAGCTGTGTATGATGGCGCGTAGTGTGTTCCCGCCGGATATGTTCCTGCTCATGGTAGTGCTGCAGATCGTGGCAGTGATCATCTATGCCAATATTGCGAATAAAATCTATCGTACGGCGTTCCCGCCCAGAGAACTCCTGCTGATCCATGGGGATCGTCCCATCGCGGATATCTGTAAAAAGTTCGAAAGCCGTAAGGATAAATACAAGATCACGAAATATGAGCATATCAAAAAAGGCGCGGCAGAACTCTGCAAAGAGATCCTGAGTGAGTATCAGAACGGTGAGATCAACGCCGTCGTGATCTGGGATATTAATGAGAAGGACCGCAACACTATATTGAAATTCTGCTATTCGCAGTCCATCCGTGTGTATGTAATGCCTAAAATATCAGATGTTATTTTGGTGGGATCCGAGGAATTACATGTATTTGATACGCCGATCCTGCTGACCAGAGAGTATTCCCTCAGCATGGAGCAGCGGTTCATCAAGCGCTCCATCGACGTGATCTGCTCCCTGATCCTGCTGGTGATCACCTCTCCGCTGATGCTCCTGACGTCACTGGCGATCAAGCTGTATGACGGCGGCCCGGTATTGTACAAGCAGGTGCGCTGTACCATCGGTCAGAGAGAGTTCTATATCATGAAGTTCCGCAGCATGCGCACCGATGCGGAGAAGGACGGCGTAGCCCGCCTGGCACAGAAAAATGACGACCGCATCACTCCGATCGGAAAAGTGATCCGCAAATGCCGTCTGGACGAGCTGCCCCAGCTGATCAACATCCTGCGGGGAGATATGTCCTTCATCGGTCCCAGACCGGAACGTCCGGAGATCATTGCCCAGTATACCGAAGTCATGCCGGAGTTCGCCTTCCGTATGAAGGTGAAGGCGGGACTGGCTGGATTCGCCCAGGTATACGGAAAATACAACACCTCTCCGTATGATAAGTTAAAACTGGATTTAACATATATCGAAAATTATTCTGTATGGCTCGATCTGAAGCTGATGCTTCTGACACTGAAGGTACTGTTCTGGCCGGACAGCACGGAGGGTGTCGAGAGCGAACAGGTGACGGCCTTCAAGGCAGAGTACGACGGCCGTGCGGAAAAAGACGATAACTGATCTGAACGTATGGGAATATGACAATATGGGAGGAAGCCTCATGGAAGCAAGCTATGGTAAGGAACCCTTCGATCTGCGGCTGCTGCTCTTGCGGCTGGGCCGTAATCTATGGAAAATACTGGCGCTGACGATACTGGGTACAGTACTGTTCGGCGGCGGTTATTATGTCAAAAATGTGTTGCTGCAGCCCGATCCCGGGTATGCGGCTTCTTCCACTTATAAGGTAGAATATGTCGAGAACCCTAATGCGGCCGGTGCTTACTATATCAACGAAGCCACCTGGAACAGCCTGCTCCACACGGGAGAATTTCTGGATGGTGTGGAGACTCATCTGCAGGAAGCGGCAGAGCGCGGAGAGACCGGTGCTGCGGCAGTGCTGGAACAGGGCAGAGACCGCTGGATCGAAGCTTTGTCAGCTGCCCTGCCTTCCGATTTCAGTATTCCGATGACGAAGGCTACGACACAGGATCCCGGGGAGAGCATTGCGCTGGCCCATGCCACGGAAGAGACCATGTGCGGGGAGTTCGCAGAGAGTATGCCGGAGATCACGCGGATCAAAGTGCTGGATCATGGAGACCTCGCAGAGGCAGTGGTGCCGGATGTGCGTCCGGTACGGGCCGTGATCCTGGCGGCGGTGCTGTCCTTGTTTTTCGTAGTGGTGATCTTCCTGTTATGGGAGCTGTCCCGGGACAGCATCTGGCTCCCGACCACTCTCCGCAGACGGTATGGATTACACAGTCTGGGTACAGTGGAAAGTACGGGATTTGCGGAAAATGTGAAATATCTGCTGGAGAAAGCGGATGCCCATAAGATCGCCGTCTGCGGTGCCCTGCCGGAGGCAGATCCACAGGAGGCCGTGGACAGAATGCGCGAGCTGCAGTCCGCCGGTAGAGAGCAGACCAGCGGCAGAGTGCAGCCCATCGACAGAGAATGGATCGCAGTTCCCAGTCCGCTGTTATGCCCTGAGAGCGCAGAGACTCTGCGGGTGGCGGATGTGGTCCTGCTGGCAGTGCCGGCCGGAGCGACGGTGGGTAAACGCCTGGAGGCTGTGCTGGAGTATCTGACCGCACAGGACTGTAAGGTGGACGGAGCCTTTTTATGGAATGCGGATGAGACCCTGATCCGGAGCTATTATTTTCTCCCTATGATTGGTTCCGATACAGCAGATAACGATATGAATACGAGAAATACAGAAATGGAACATACAAAGACTACCCAGGCAGAAGGAGAGCAGGCATGAAGGTAGAAGTACTGGCATCGGTAATGAACGCTTCTCTTCGTGAAACCGTACAACATATGAACCTGCAGTCCGATGCGGTGATCATCAACCAATGCGACAGACTCGGGCAGGAGGAAATGCAGATATCCCAGGAAAACGGAGAGGCACGAACCATCCGTTTCTATAGCTTCCCGGACCGGGGCATCGGCAGAAGCCGGAATGAGGCTATTTTGCGGGCAGAAGGAGATATCTGCCTTTTTTCGGATGCAGATATTGTGTATGAGGACGGATATGAAACGGCGATCCTGGCAGAATTTGAGAAAAATCCGCAGGCAGACATGATCATTTTCAATATCGAAGTTGAGGAATCCCGGCGCACCTACCACATCACGGAGCGGAAACGAGTGCACTGGTATAACTGCGGCCGGTACGGAGCGGTGAGCTTTGCGGTACGCAGGGACAGCCTGCTGGCATCCGGGAGCACCTTCTCCCTGCTGTTCGGCGGCGGAGCGAAATACAGCAACGGTGAGGACAGCCTGTTCCTGGCGGAGTTCCTCCGGAAAGGCTATAAGGTCTATACCGCGCCCGTGACCATCGGCAGAGAGGAAGCGGGAGACTCCACCTGGTTCCATGGCTACAATGAGAAATTTTTCCATGACCGCGGTGTACTGTATCATTATCTGTATGGAAGGCTGGCAGGACCGCTGGCACTGCGGTTCCTATATGCCCATAAGGGGACATTGTGCAGTGAGGTAACGATAAAACAGGCGAAGCAGTGGATGCGGGACGGCATCCGTGAAGCAGGAAAGCGCGGCTGAGCCTGAACCGCAACGGACATCGCAGGAGAATACGTGCGAACCGCGGCGGACATCGCGAGAAAACACGCCGGAAATTGAGACAGACATCGTAGGCAGGAAGGGGGTCCCACATGGAAAAAAGTGCACTGGTATATATTGTATTAACACTCGTAACGGTGGGATTCGGCTTCTGCGTGCGCAACAGCGCCTATACGGCAGGATACCTGTCGGGCAGGCGGATGTCTGGAGCACCGGTGGGGTACGATCGTCAGCAGGCGAGAAACCTGGTGGCGGAGACCGCCGTATTCTGCCTCCTGGCGGGAGTCTCGGCCTGCCGTATTGCGGTGGGTGGTGACTACTGGGTCTATTGGCTGAAATTCCAACTGATCGACCAGGGACGCCATGTGTCCTATGAAAAAGGCTTTGTCGGGCTGGTGAAGCTGTTTCACTGGATCTTCGGTGAGGGCTCCTATCTGCCGATCTTCGGATTTTTTTCGCTGGTCACGGTGTTTTTCTTCCTGAAAGCACTGCATGATCAGGCAGACTGGTACGTATTATCCCTGTTTTTGCTGCTGACCCAGGGCTTCTATTTTAACAGCATGAATTCCGTGCGGTATTATTTTGCACTGGCGCTGGCCATGTATGCGCAGAAATATGTACTGCGGGGCGAGTATGGCAAGTTCATCCTCTGGGTGCTGCTGGGATGTACGATCCATAAATCGGTGCTGCTGATCATTCCGGCCTATATCGCAGCAGATCTGTTGTCGCGGGTACGGCTGAAAAAATGGCACTACGCGGTCGGGCTCCTGCTGATCTTATCCCTGATTTTCGGACAGGGCTTTTATCGGAATCTTATTTTTAAGTTTTATCCCTATTATAAGGATTCCATGTTCGACAACGGCCAGTTGTCCTACGTGAATATCGGAAAATGCCTGGCGGTGTTGATCCTGTGCCTGATCTACTGGAAGGACAGTATTCGGGATGATCGCAGGAACCGTTACTATTTCTACCTGAACCTGGCGGGACTGGTGCTCTATACCTGCGGCTCCTTCATCCCGGAGGTGTCCCGGGTGGCCTATTACCTGATCCAGTCCCAGATCTTTCTGATCCCGGGCGTGCTATGGAATGCGAAAAAGGGATGGTTCCGCAACCTGTGCATTGTCGGAGTCGTCGCGGCATATCTGCTGTATTTTGTAATGCTGTTACGTGGCATGTACGATGTGGAGATCAGATTGCTACCTTACCTGAATTGGATATTTAATTAAAAGAGGATTTGATTTATGAGAGTACTGTGGGTCTGCAATATCATGCTCCCGGTGATCGCCGAGGCATTGCATAGAGAAGCTTCCAATAAGGAAGGCTGGCTGTCCGGACTGCTGTCGCAGATCGTGGACCGGGAAGACACCGGCATGACGCTGGCAGTGGCGTTCCCGGCACCCGCAGATGCGGAAGCACCGTGGAGACTCCGCGTGCCGGTACCCCGGACGAACCCCTGCGCGACGGATGAATACAATATCACATGTTATGGATTCTACGAGGACACAGTACACCCCGATCGTTACCAGCCGGAGCTGGAAGAAGAACTGCGTAAGATCACGGAAGATTATGATCCGGATGTGATCCACTGCTTTGGTACGGAATATCCCCATACGCTGGCGGTCTGCCGTGTCTATCCGCATCCGGAGAGGATCCTTTTGGGGATCCAGGGCATCTGCAGCCTCTGTGCGGAAGCCTATTTCGCCGATCTCCCGGAGCGTGTGACGCGCAAAGTGACCTTCCGGGATCTGGTGAAACGGGACAGCCTGCGCAGCCAGCAGGAGAAATTCGCCCGCAGAGGTGTGATGGAGAGAGAAGCCATCGGCCTGGCGGGAAATATCACCGGCAGGACGGCATGGGACCGGGAGGTGACCACCGGGTGGAATCCCGGAGCACAGTATTATCCTATGAATGAGACCCTGCGCGCTTCCTTCTATGAAGGCAACTGGGACCCGGAGCACTGTGAACCCCACAGTATCTTCGTCAGCCAGGGAGATTATCCGCTGAAGGGCTTGCACTATCTCCTGAAAGCATTGCTCGGGATCCGCACGAAATTCCCCGATGTGCAGGTGTATGTGGCGGGAAATGATCTGACGGCGTACCACACGCTGAAGCAGAAGCTGAAGATCTCCGCCTATGGACAGTATCTCCGGGATCTGATCCGGGAGGGGCAGCTGGAAGACTGCGTGCATTTCACAGGGAAACTGACGGAACAACAGATGCGGGAACGATTCCTGCAAAGTCACCTGTTCCTGTGCTGTTCTTCCCTGGAAAATTCGCCGAACTCCCTGGGCGAAGCCATGCTGTTGGGAGTGCCCTGCGTCAGCACCGAGGTGGGCGGTATCCCCAGCCTGTTTGACGGCGGAAGGGACGGCCTGTGGTGTGAAGGACACCGGCTGACAGAAACGGCTGAAATCAGCAGAAATACGTCAGATGCGGCTAGAAACAAAAATAACACGTGCAATTCAAAAGAATTAAAAACAACAGATTTGGAAAATATTGTAAAATCCATGGAAAAATCCATTATCGAAATGTGGAGTTCCCCGGAGAAAATGTTGGAATACTCTAAAAATGCAAGAGAACATGCAAGAAAAACCCACGATAAAGAGAAAAATTTTGCAAAATTGCAGGAAATCTATGCAAAGATAGTGGAAAGGCAGGGATGAGAATGCAGGTGGTATTCGTTTCTAATTATTTTAATCACCATCAGCTGTCCTTCTGCGACGCATTGTATGAACTCCTGGAAGGAAGCTTTTGCTTTCTGCAGACCCAGCCCATGGAAGAGGAACGCGTGAAGATGGGGTGGCAGGCCGAGGAGAGACCGTACGTGCGCTATGTTCAGCCGGACGGTACGACTACGGGCGGACCGGAATGGCAGAACCTGCTGCTGACAGCTGACGTGGTGATCTTCGGTGGATGCGATGACGAGAGCTGCATCCGGGAACGCCTGGCGGCGGGAAAACCTATCTTCCGCTACAACGAGCGGTTGTATAAAGAAGGACAATGGAAAGCCATCTCTCCCAGAGGACTGCTGCAAAAGTATAAAGACCACACCAGATACCGCAAGGCACCGGTGTACTTCCTGTGTGCCGGAGCCTATGTGCCCTGCGACCTGGGGATCATTCATGCCTATCCGGAGAAAATGCTACGGTTCGGGTATTTCCCCGAGACCAGAGAGTATGCGCCGGGGGAACCGTTTTCACGCAAGAAAAAAGGAAGCATCCTGTGGGCGGCGCGGATGATCGACTGGAAACATCCGGAGCTGGTAGTGAAGACAGCCGCTTATCTGAAAGAACATCTGAAAGAACATTTGGAAGAGATTCCTTTTCACATTACGATGATCGGCGGAGGAGAACTGGAGGAAGAAGTACACAGCCTGGCAGAAGAGCTTGGCGTGACGGATAAGATCACCTTCGCAGGCTTCCGGAGCCCGGAGGAGGTCCGGGCAGCCATGGAGGAATCGGAGATCTACCTCGTCACCAGTGACCGGAAGGAAGGCTGGGGAGCCGTGGTCAACGAAGCCATGAACAGCGGCTGCGCCGTCGTGGCGGATCATATGATCGGAGCGGCTCCCTGGATGATCCGACAGAGGGAAAACGGGATCCTCTATCACGACGGCTGTGAACAGCAGCTGCAGGAATACGTTGCAGAGCTGCTGCAGGATCCGGCAGAGTGCCGCAGACTGGGAGAAGCGGCGCAGCGGACCGTCCGGACGGAATGGAATGCACGGACCACCGCGGAGAGACTGGTCAGACTGTGGCGTGAGATGGGATTCCTCGCCGACGGTTACGGCACAGCACCTGCAGAGCCGGCACTACTTGCAGACGACCAGTGCCTTCCGGCACCGCCCGTCCCGGCACTGTGGACAGACGGTCCCTGCTCCCCTGCCCCGGTGATCCCGGAGCGACGGATGTATCGATATTTAACGGAAAGAAATAAAGAGGACAGAACGTGAACAGTAATGAGACCAACCAGCCGCTGATCAGTGTGATCGTGCCGGTGTACAATATCATACCTTATCTGCCCCGCTGCGTGGAAAGCCTGCAGAAGCAGACCTATCCGGAACTGGAGATCCTGTTGATCGACGACGGCTCCACCGATGACACCCCGGCGCTGTGCGACCGGCTGGCGGAAAATGACCCGCGTATCCGCGTCTTCCACAAGGAGAACGGAGGTCCCTCTTCCGCGAGGAACTTCGGACTGGAACAGGCCGTCGGAGCATACGTGGGATTCGTGGACAGCGATGACTATGTGGATGCCGATATGTACGAGCGCCTGTACCGGGCGATCGCGACTACACATATGCCCATTGCTCAGGTGGGCAGGGATGAGATCGATCAGGACGGTAACATCCTGCCGAACATCTGTGAGCCGGTATCCGAAGAACAGGTGATCCCGGCAGAGGATTTCTTAAAAGAGCTGCTGATGCACCGGGGAGACTGCTCCTTCTGTACCAAGCTGTTGCAAAAGGATCTGTTCACAAAGGGAAAATTCCCGGTGGGAGCGCTGAACGAGGATTTCCACCTGCTGGTGAAGCTGCTGACGGATGAGGAGAACATCGTTCCCGGGATCGCGTGCATTCCGGGTCAGACTTATCACGTATTTTACCGACCGGACAGCAACACCAGAGATAAAAACCGCTTCTCCAGAGTGTTCGCGGACAACATCGATAACGCGGATATGGTACTGCGGCTGGTGGAGGCGAGATACCCGGAGCTGACGGAGATCGCCTTCCGTTTCGGCGTCTTCCAGAGACTGGACTATATGCTGCATATTCCCATAGCACAGATGACCGGGGACAATGCGTTCTACCGCAGCGTCGTGAAGAGCCTGCGGAAGGGATGGTGGCGCGCCATGAGAAATCCTTACCTTACGAAAAAGAATAAGTGTTATCATACACTGTTCGCCATAGCGCCGAAGGGAATCCGGGTGCTACACAAGAAACTGAAGCACATATGAAGAGCACATATTCAAAGAAAGAATTGAGTTTCATGAAAAGAAAATTAGCATTTCTGGGAGCCATTCTCCTGGCGGCATTCATATTTACCTACGAGGGCAATACCTACCGGACCCATGCACTGGACGAGGAAGATCAGGCATGGATCGACGAGGCCGGGGAAGCATTGCAGAAGATCGTGGAAGAACGGGAAATCATGGCACTGGTCTATCTGTGTGATGAGCTGCCGATCCGCTCGGAAGCGGATAACAGCAGTGCGATCGCAGGCACCGCAGCCAGCGGACAGATGGTGGAGATCCTGGATGTGGCCGTGGATGAGGACTATCAGGTCTGGGAAAAAGTGTCCGCGGAGATCAGCGGTAAGACCTATGTAGGATACATCCCCAGAGATCATCTGGCATGCTCCGACGAACGTTTTCTGGAATGGGAAGAACTGTATGGCATGAATCCCGCAGCGGAAGTGATGCTGGCAGAGGAAAATGCCACGGGCGTCTATGCGGACATCGAAGAGTTCCCGGAGAGCTACCGCCCGGCATTGCAGGCGTTGAAACAGCAGCATCCCAACTGGACTTTTGTGCGGCAGAATACAGGACTGGATTTTCAGACGGCGGTAAATAATGAATTACAGGGCGGAAAAAGCCTGGTCTATAAGAGCTACGGGGACTATTGCAAGGAAGGACAGCATAGTCCCAACTGGTATTTTGCATCGGAGGATGTACTGAAGCTGTATATGGATCCGAGAAATGCGTTACAGGAAAATGCTATTTTCCAGTTTGAACAGCTGACGTACAATGAAAGCTACCACACACGACAGGCGGTAGATTCTTTTTTAAGCACAACTTTTATGAATAGCAGTAAGAACGCTCCCAAAAACGATATAACGTTTTCGGAGATATTCTGGGCTATCGGTAAACAGCAGCAGATCAGTCCGTTCCATCTGGCAGCCCGAGTGCTGCAGGAACAGGGAGAAGGTACATCCCCACTGATCTCCGGAACTTATCCGGGATATGAGGGCTTTTACAATTATTTTAATGTAGGAGCTTCCGGTACCACCAATGAACAGGTGATCATCAATGGATTGAAGTATGCTAAAAATAATGACTGGCACGATTCCTATTTTTCCATATTGGGCGGGGCCAAAGTAATTGCGAAAAATTATATCTGGAAGGGCCAGGATACCTTATATTTACAGAAATTCAACGTATCCCCCACAGCCAGCAACCCGATATATACCCACCAGTATATGCAGAACATCTCAGCGCCCACCACGGAAGCCCTGAGCATCAAAAAGCTGTATGCGAGTGCCGGAGCACTGGAGAATACCTTTGTATTCAAGATCCCGGTCTACGAAAATATGCCGGCGAGCCCCTGCCCGATGCCGACTTCATCTACCAACGTGGTATTGCAGGTGCCGTCGGGATATGATGCTGCCACAATCTATGTGGACGGTGTCGCCTATACTCCGCAGGTGCGGAATAACCGCCGCATCGTTACCCTGCCGAACGGAAATGCACAGGCAGCGGTGGTCTATCGTTATAATGCCAACGGTGCGCCTATCGGCATGTACGTCTGGACCCTGGAATACCGTAACAATGCCTATGTGGTAACGGAACAGCCGGAGCTGACAGACCTGCTGACCTACCACGGATTTTCCATCCGTATCACCGGAAAAGCGGGAATCCGTTTTAAGACCGGTATCAGTACCGACCTCAGAGCCAGATTATTGAACGGCGGTGTAAACGGCTATTCTCTGAAGGAATACGGAACGCTGGTAATGAACAATGCCAACCGTGCCTCCTATCCCATGATCAAGGGCGGGGAAAAGGTCATCAGCGGACCTGCCTACGGAATTGCGGCCGATGGCACCCGTCAGGACAGCATTTATGAGACTGTGAGCGGAAGATACCGCTATACTTCCGTGCTGGTGGGCCTTCCCGCCAACCAGTACAAGGTGGAATATGCGTTCCGCGGATACATAATACTGAACAAGGACGGCAGAGACATTACGATCTACGGACCGGTACAGGCCCGCAGTATTTATGCACTGGCGGAACAGGTCCTGACAATGGGAACTTACCAGCCGGGATCCGCCGCAGATACTTTTCTGCGGAAGCTGATCAGCGATGCACAGTAACAGCCTGCCGGCTGCCGGCCATCGGAGAACGATCATAGACTTTGATAAAAACAGACAGGACAAAAAGATGAAAAGAAAAGCAACAACATTCATGGCACTGGCCATAAGCACGGTACTCGTCACTTCCCTGACGGCCTGCGGAGACGGCAACGGTGGGAAAGCAGAGGATGCGGTGACCCCGGTGGAAGCACAGCCGATGCTGTCCGAACTGGAGCTGGAGATCCTCAATCTGGAAACCAAATATAATAAAGGAGAATTCACCGGAGCAGACTACCTCGCACTGGCAGATGCCTACAGCAGAGCAGGCGATATCCGCAAACAGCGGGATATGCTGGAACAGGATTACCGGCTTTACGAGGATGCGGATGCATTTTCCACATTGCAGGGCCTCAGTGTCAATCTGGAAGAAGAGACGGAAGAGATCCGCAGCCGTGCACAGGAAATGTTAAATGATCTGGAACTGCCGGAATATCTGGACGAAAGCGTGAATCTCATCGACAGTGCCGATTGGTTCTCCACCATGATGCCCAAATTGAAGGAAGGACAGCGCAGCTACTATCTGGAGCGGGATGCACAGCCGTTATTTTATGCGCAGGTGGGATATACCGGCGAGGGACAGCGTTTTTCCAAAGTGTGGTATACCGGAAGTGAGACAAAACGCTTCCTGAGTCAGGAAGGAGCCACCATCCGGCTGGTGACCGTGACTTCCACAGCGGCAGGGGTAGAGGATCCGGCCGCAACAGGAACGGATGTTGCGGGAACCGACACGACAGCTGAAACGGCGGACATTCAGGACACCGCCACCCCTCAGGCAGCCACCCCGACAGACATGGATGCCTGGAACGGTACTTTCGAATCCTGGAGCGTGGACTGCACCACCGGCAGCATTACCCACGAACAGGGTACCATGCAGAACGGTGTGCTCACCGGCGACTACACTTGTAATATACATGACGGAGAGGGAGGACTGGATGCATTTTCTCTCTGGAACAACCGGGAAGGCATGGAATATATTACATATACCGGCACCTTTGATGCCGAGGGTAAGGTACTGACAGAACAGCCCTCCGAGGAAGTCCGGAAAAAACTGCTAGAAGGAACGAATTATACAGATCTGATCCTCTACGCTTACGACGCCACCGGCGAAAACTGCCTCTGGCAGGGAATCGGCGCGGAGACTTCTGTGGCGGATTATCGATTTGGCGGGGAGATGATCGGATTGGAGACCCGGCCGGAATATACCTCCTATGAGGTGACGGAGACTATGGCGGCGGAGGCCGACGGAACAGGAACCGCAGGAGAGACAGGTGCTGACGGTGCAGGCAATACGGATGCGTCCAATGGCGGCGCGGAAGCAGCTCCCGGCGAGACAGCAGGAACGACCGACAGCGGCAATCCCCAGATCCGCATCTTTGACGGAGAGATCCAGTGGTTCGACGGAAAATACTGGGTCAGCGCAGGTAATGTGAAAGAGATGGCAAAACAGGATCCTTTTGCGGCATACGAAGAGAATCATGACACGACGACCTCCGGAGATACTGCGGGATCTACCGGAAGCATTACCGGCAGCATCACCGGGAATGCCGGAGGCAATACGACTACCGGAAATGTCGGACAGAACATTACCGGAGGAAATACCACCGGAACAGCTGGCGGCAACAAAAATTCCGGAACGATTCAAAAGCCGGCGGCAACCCCGAAGCCTACGACAAAGCCGTCTGCCACAAAACCCGGTACCACCAAACCGGCAGCAACTCCGGCGCCCACGGCAACTCCGGCACCGGCGGCAACCCCGGCACCGGCGCAGAGCAATGACAACAGCAGCTCCGATAGCGGAAGCTCAGGAGGCAGTGACACCGGCGGCAGCTCTGACAGCGGAAGCACCGGAGGAGACACCGGCAGCAGCGGCGGAAGTGACGTGGATATGGAGTGGACACCGGATCTGTTGTAGTCAGGCGCATGCGATAGATATTTACATATTAAGAATACCATAAGAAGAAAGGATCTTCGAATACCAATGAAACTGACAGAACGAAAGAAAATGATCCTGATCAACATTGCACTGGCAGCACGGTAACTTCGCCGATCATGGCCATCCTGCTTTCTTTTGAAAGAACCTTTTTAAATATCATTAGCTGGACTGAACTGAAATACTGCTGTTACTGCTGCTTTTGATCCCTTTCCTGTGGAAAGCAGTGAGAAAGATGGAATATTCTTTTTGCCTTCCTGGCCTGTTTACCGCACTTTCCTTTGGGGTATATTCCTCACAGGCTACGGCGACAATCTACCGTGCCTACCGCATGTGGAGAAACGGCTGGGCCCAGGCCTACGGCAAGGGCTAGGAGGAGAGAAGCGCAGTACTGAAGGATGAGTCCGTGAAAAATCCGGTATTTACTCCGTTGAATTATGTGGAACTGCTTATGTACACAGATTTACAGCCCGAGAACGGGTATGTGTGGGTGAATTCTGCGTGTGCGGAATACTATGGGAAAGAGTCTGTGGCAGTAGAGACGAAATAACGCATGTTTTGAAAGAATGGGGCATAATTATAAACATTTCTGTTGAATTATTAAACCATTTTGTTTATTATGTACTTACGGAGGAAGTCTACCATGAGAATAGATGAGCAATTGAAAATCTTAGCTGTTAAGAATAACATGACCTTGGCGCAGATTGGTGAGCACATGGACAAATCACCGCAGGCATTTTCTCAAAAAATGAAACGAGGAAACTACACGCTGGATGAACTGGAAGAGATTGCTGTTGCAACGGGGGCAAGTCTTCACTGCAACTTTGAATTACCGAATGGCGAAATTATCAAATTAGTCTAAGACGGAGGATTAGAATGTTAACATATATAGAAGGTGACATTTTCAGCAGTCCGGCTCAGGTTCTTGTCAATACTGTCAATACCGTAGGGGTTATGGGAAAGGGAATTGCATTAGAATTCAAAAACAGATATCCTGACATGTTCCGAGAATACAAGGAGCAATGTGATAAACATAAATTAGTCATTGGAAAGTTGATGCTCTGGTATGCCCCGGATCACTGGATTCTGCAGTTTCCTACCAAAGAGCATTGGCGAAATCCTTCCAAATTGGAATATATTGAGAAGGGGCTTATGGTATTTGTCCGCAAGTATGCAGATTATAATATTTCCTCAATTGCTTTCCCTAAATTGGGGTGCGGTAATGGAGAATTGGACTGGAATCTTGTAAAACCTTTAATGGAAAAATATTTGAAAGATCTGCCAATTGATGTATATATCTATTTGGGAAGGGGAGGGAGTTCTCAGCCGGAGCATAAGGCACCCTCAAAAATGATGAAATTCATGAAAGAAAATGCAATCGATCTTTCATTTACCGGTTTGAAAGACAATATCTGTTATCAGACAGCAATTGCCCCATTTTCTTTCGAAGCATACGGAAATATTTGGAACGCACAGTGGCTCCCGGATAAGAACCTGATCCTGGAATCGAAAGAAAAGTCTTTTGCTATTTCGGAAGAAGATGTACATCAATTATGGGATGATATTTGTAATAAACACATTGTACCGGAAAGCAAGCATATTGTAGACAATATATTTTTTTCATTGTTGACTGCTTTGGGGTATTTAGAAAGTATCACTATCCGTAAAGAAGATGATCCGGTCGCTCAAAATGGGTTTCAACTGGATGCCGGTAGGGGACGCGCTTTTCTGATAAAGGGGGATCTGCATGACATATGATGAAGTTATTAGCAATAACTGTAAATACAATTCACCGGTTTCCTGGTGGCCCAAGTATGCATTCCACTACACAGATGTGACTAATGCCATTGGTATTTTGAAGACAGGGTATTTATACAGCAGATATAATGCCGAAAAAAGCCATTTGATGTCCAATGATAACGCAAGCCGGCAAGTGATCGATATGACCTATTCCGGTGCAGAATCAACCGTGCGATTCTACTTCAGGCCACTTACTCCAACACAATATCATAATGAAGGCTTCAAACATCCGTCGCTGCGCTATTGTCATGACCTGAACGCTAACGTTCCGGTTCCGGTATTTTTTCTATTTGATTTGAACAGCCTTTTACAATTACCGGATACTCAATTCTCGGAACAATCATTGGCCGGTGGAGGCGTCAGCCTATTAAGTGGGGAGGAGAATTTTGCTTCTCTGAATTTCACACAAATATACAAAACCGGCTACATGAAGGATACAGAGCAGGAGAAAAAATACAGACATGCGGAAATCGTCTATCCCGGAGCATTTGATATCAGCGACTCGCTGAAATACATCATTTGTAGAAATCAAGTGGAGCGTAGCACTTTACTGAATCTTCTCAGAAAAGAGGGTTCCAAGACCTTCTCAAGATATAAAGACAAAGTCTTCGTAATGGCAGACTGTTTTGAAAATAACGGACTGTATATAAAGGAATGTGCTTATTATACGGATAAAGCTGTCATTGTTTGTTCCAAAACAGCCAGTAAAATACAGTACACCTCACGATATAAAGAAGACCCGGAAACGGCATTGATTGTACATGCGTATGCAGAATTTGACTGGTATCGTTCTACAACTTTGCTTGAGAGAAGAAGCTGTAATTTCCAGGTAGACTATGAGTCTTCTGAAAACATTACTTTTACGAATCTCGCAAAGCCGCAAGGAGCAACGGCCTTATATATGCAAGTGTACTTTGAAGGAAAACTCATGTGTTACATGTGCTGGCAATTATCGGATTCCGCTCTTTTATAGATACAAGCGTCATTGAGAAAGCAATGGGAAAATTGCAAAGAACATCGTGAACAGGAAAATTCATATCATTTTCTGAAATAGAGAATGTGGTATGGATTTTTTATGATAGAGACAACGCATGCGATTATGCAATTCATAGGAAATACACAAATTTGCTTGCGAACGCTATACACCGAGAATATAATCTAAATAGAAGCAGTAAATAGTGTGTAATCTAGGGAACGGAGTAAACGAATGTTACAAAAAAAAGTTATGAAATTACTTAAATATTGCGGACACTATCAATCACATGGGTTCATGATGGATGAAAGAAACACAGATATAGAATTCAATATTAGTATGCCTGAGGAAGAGAAAATTCGTAATAATATCAAAAAGCTGCAGGTTATTCTCCTGACAGGAGAAGCGGGTGATGGAAAAACGAGAATTGTCCGGAATACCAGAAATATTCTGGAACAGAATAAATTTACTATGATCTGTGAAGATTTTTCTGCACTGTCGGAGGAAGAAAAAAAGAATTTAATTAACAAATTAAGCGAGATATTAGAGGGAAAATTGGATGATAAAATAATTGTTCTGGCAAATGTGGGAGCGTTTACACAGGCTGTAATACGCTATAATGCTTCATTGATGGATAAGCTGACCTCGGATACGGAAAAAGTATACGTATGTAATTTTGAAAATCGTAACCTGGCTGAAGATGAGTATGTGTTTAATGAAATTGTGGAGGGATTCTTACTGGGCGATAAACCGGAAGGAGAAATTACACAATGTAGTCATAAGGATTGTCCTTGTTATGAACAATGCATTTATAAGACAAACATGAAGAAAATATTGTCGGGTCCCGGAACGGAAGCAATTCGGACAATCTGCAATACCATTTACCTGACAGGGGGACATATCACATTTCGGGAGCTGCTTTCGCTGTTGGCTTATATGGTAACATTTGGCTTGGATTGTACCGAACTTCAAGAATATTATAGACAGGGCAAAGATCTTGAACAATTGAAATATTATAATGTATTTGAGAATAGTGATGATATCTTACTGGACAAGATATCGTGTATGGACCCGGCGATGAAGAGAGGAAAGTGTCCGGAATATATAACTACAAAGAAGGCATATAGGAAATATCGAAGACAACAATTTTTTGAACCTGGAGTTGATAAGTATGCAATGCTGAATGTAGATTATCTTGTGGAGTTTAATCAGGTATTGCGTTATATGGATAAGCCGCCTTACCACTATGATATCATTCAGGATAATAATGTAATATTGCAAAAGCTGAAAAAGGGAATAAATAAGATGAGCAATCAGGGAAAAGGTGACAGAGGCTTAATCATCACAGATACTCCTTTTATTCTTGGAAACCAGATAAGAACGGAATTTATGCTGATGCAGGATATGAATATGATATGGCACCGTTACGATATGCAAATGGGAGCCAAAACAATGGATCTGAAAAAAGAGTGGAATAAATTTTACCTAAGTTATGTGATAAAAGAAGACAGAACTCTGATTAGTTTACTGATTGACTATTCGCAATTCCGTTATTTGATGGCATGTAGCGAAGACTATTATATGAATCGAAATGAACTGACTGTAGAAGAATATGCGGTGAACACTTTTTACCGTAAAATTCTGCAGAAAAAGGAACAGGCATATGATTCTATTGTCATTCGGTTTAATGACAAGACCGATCAGTTGTGCGACTTTTCCTTGACTGTGCATGAAAGCGAAGACTTTTTTACCGGAGAAAAAAACAGATTCGTACGTATTAGAAGAGAAGATTAGGAAGAGGAGCGGAATGGGTAACAAGAGAAACGTAAGTGAAGAAAAAACAGCAGGAGAAGGTCTGGCTGCATTTGTTGGAGTTTCAGCACCAGAAACTCCTAAATACATGCTGACAAATAATTTCCTGTCAGACTATTTCAGTGTAAAAGGCAAAACAGAAACTGTATATAATTATAATCATTTTACAAGAATCGGACAACTTTACTGCGAAAATCCCCAAAAAGATGAAAAATTGCAGCATTCTTTTGACTCCTTTATCGGACGTTATGTAGGTAACGAAGTAATGCACGAGGAAAACGGGAAATTAAATAAAAGTAAGCATTACTATTTTCCAATCGCCCCGGATATGATAACTACTGCTAATTTTACATTAAGACATATTCTGTTTATGCTGCAGACACTGGACAAAAATTTTAATTATAAGCGGATGCAGGATATGCTGGAACAATATGTGTTTGGTGATGATACCGGAATCAATCATATTATGAAGATTTTGTTAGGTGATGATACTTCCTCCAATTTTAAATTGGACAATCCCCAGTTCAAAAATGTGGAAAACTTCTGGAAGATGCTGACAGCGGCGGAACGTGGACGAATGTATAAAATATCTGCTAACATGAATGAAGATATGACGGTGCTACTGACACACGAATATTTTAAAAAACTTGATTTTTATCGAAGATATAATTATTTGTCTGTATTGCTCACCAGTTATGTAATTCAATATATCATCTGCAGAAGAGGCTCCAATGTACACATGTTGTGTCAGGGAGCACCACGAGACAGCAGGGTCACGGATGCATTTCACAAGGCGAGCTGCAATAATTATTCCTATATACGTAAACTATTTCCGGAATTATTGAAAAAATATTATACGAATATTATCAGTGATACATTGTCGGAAGATCGGATTCTTCGAATACAGGTAAACCCTGAAGAAATCACTGTGAACGAAGAGGAATTTAACAGCTTTATTAATCGGATATTCCCAGGCAGAAGGGGAAGAAATACCAGCATAGACAGGGAGGATATTATAAGGGCTTTTTCATTACAGGAAGAATCGGAAAACAATCTGTCGGCAGGAGATTTTGCAATGAGATATATTGAACTGACCGGGAGTCAGAAAGGATCGAGCCTGACAAAGATTTCTTCCATACTTCCTACCTGTGGAAGACAGATAGAGATGATCTTCCCACAGAATAGAGCCAGACAAAAGTATTTTGCAATGTCAGAGACATTGACGGAATTTTATATACGACTGTATCTGGCGAGGAAAGGGATTCGATATGATTATCTGGATAATTTTATCGAGGATCTTCAAAGTAGATATAAGATTATAATTGTCAAAAGTTCATCGGTAGAACCGATTTTAAAAACAATGAAAATCAATTTAAAAGCACAGGAATATTCAAATAACAAAAAAGCATTTGTTGATTTGCTAAACAGTATTAACTGTCTGATCAAGCTTTCGGACAGTGGCTATGTTGTGACACTTCCGGAAGAGAAGGGAGTTTTCAAACTGATATGATGGAGAATAGGGAGCGATTGTGTGTTGCATTTGAAAAGTATATCAAAAAATATATAGAATTGTTAACTACCGGAAAAGAAGAGTACTTTTTGTCTATATGCGATATCGATGATGAATTACTGGGAAGTCTGCACACTGATAATTTTTCCGGTTTTTGTGCAATCATACTCAGGGATAATGATTATTCGGAGGCTGTGAAAGCCAGAAATAATAATGAAATTCACTGTATTGTGTTGTTGTCAGGAGAAGGAATCAAGCAATATGATTCCTTGAAAGACTTCAATGAATATAGTGCCTTGTGTGAGGATGAGAAGATTTTGTGGGAGTGCCTGGAGAATGCATTGGACATATCCCTTGATCCTAAGGCAGAAGCTTTTTTAGGTACGGTTCTGGAAGAAGGAAAGATCACTTTCGGAGATTTTTTTGAGTATCTTTTTGAAAGTGTACTGGAACAGGGAAAATTGGATGCCGCACTTGCTAATAAAAACTTACCAATGCTTGGAATATGGGGATGCCGTAAAAAGGAATTTTTGCCCAAAATGCAAATCCGAAGAATGATCCAAAAATCAAGAGATACTGTTATAGAACAGAAGCTGAGAAGAGCACTTTTAAATAATGAGATTAAGAAGGAAAAAACAAGAAATATCATTGCAAAATGCTTATCAAATGATAATATACAGGAGTTATTGGAAAAAATACCCTATGAGGAAGTAGAAAGCTATTTAAAAGGAGGGACAAGAGATAACACTTCTTTGACTCTTGGAGAGGACACTTCTGAGGAAGAATGGGAGTATTCCAATTCCTATGAGTACATGATCAGTGAGCACATAGAGAAAGAAATCGAAGAGATCGAAAAGGAATGGCTTGACGATAGGAATGACAAAAAGCTCCTGACATGGTTAGATTGGGAAGAATATGATGTAGAAAATGTTGAGTTGACAATGGAATTTCAGATAAATGAACTGAGACAAATCATTGAAGAACTTAATATGCCCAAAGCGAAAATCAAGGAATTTAAGAATAAAATAAATTCCTTTTATGCATTTTTCGTGGAAGCCTATCAACAGGCCAAGAGGTGCACGCCCATCTGTCTACATAATTTCTGCATGATTACAAAGAAATATACACAGGCATATTTTGATATCCTTGCATTTGTCATGGCAGATGATATGGTGTGTAGAAGCTTGCTAAACACCGGAATTGTCAGCCGTTTGCAACTGCTATTTTGTGTGCACGATGATCGAAAGATAAAGATGCCCTATTATCATCCGGTAGCTGTATTACACTATCAGGCACTTGAAAAAATGTATTTATATGTGATACAGGAGATGGGAGAAGAAAGCCGGATCGTATCCACGAAACGTATGATACTTATGGCATTGTTGAAAAAGATTGGTATGCAGTTTCCGGTAGAATTCATGAAGTACAATGAGAGTTTATATGCTATTGACTATGCAACGGTGTGGAAAAAGGGATATACAGAGTTCATGAATACGGATGAGGAAATAGCATATTCTGCATTGGATTTTCGAATTGTGGAAAAACAGATTATGGAATATATGGAGAAACATCCTATTCACACAGAAATCAAAATAGCCTTGATGGAAATTAGTAGTCTGAATGGACTATCACAGGTGGTGGACAGGATTCGACAGGTGTCAGGATCAGAAAAGTGTAATATAGGAAGAGTGGATTTCCTGATTCTGTCCTCCAAAGAAGAAAGCTTAAAAAAACAATTGTCACAAATGTGGGATACCATTGGAAAAGATGATATTGTACATTTTCGCTTTGTCAGAGAGGATTATTGTGAGAAGGGGAAGTATAATGTGAATAAAATCATCGGAGACACTGATCTCACGATTATAGCAGATTGTACAGCACTATATTATGCACCACAGCCGACTAAATTGAAGACAGGCGTAAATGCATTGAGAAATCGTCTGGCATCGGTCAATATTGAGGCACAGATAGCAGATTACGTTAAGTATGGATGGTCGGATATTGAAACATTATGGGACACCTTACAGTATGTTGAAAGTAGTAGAGAGGATGGGTTCTGGTATTGGAAGAACACAGAAATCAACAGTAAAGTATTGACCTGTATCAATCAGGCAGTAGCTCGCAACGAGCAAAAGACAGTGGTGGTTCTAAGCTCAAACGATATGATTTTAAGTGACATATATGCCAGTAATTACATTCAGGCACGCCGACAGAAATATAATGGAAAAAGTATTACTATTATTAATTTTTCAAAAGGAAATTCTCAAAAAGAATTATCTGTCATAGGAAAACCGGAGATCAACTACTCGCTTAATGAATTTTATGATATGTCACTGGATATTCATGATGTGTCTGCTACATTACAGGAAGATGTACATGATATCCGGATGGATCTATACATAGAATCGGGAAAATTTCACAGTAAATGTACCTTATTCACAGATGACGCAGAACACAGATCCAAATTGGAGCCGGAATTGGAAGATGTCTGCAAAGAATGGCTCACTTGGCAAATTGAGACAAAAATGGATAATATTCTCGGACGCTATTATAGTGATCTTTGGATTAACCAATGGTCAGAAGGAGTACGAAGCATTACTGCTGCACTCATGGTAAGAAGGCTGTACGAGGGAGCTGAAATTGAAGATCATTATGAAAAGGATAAAGATGTAGAAAAGGCAGCAACACAAAAAGCATCTTCGCAACCGGACGACTGCATGGAGGCAGTGAAAATCCAAGAAATGTTACAATTTGTGAGAATGAAGCCTGCAATTGATGCGAGGACCGCACAGGAATTCCGGGACAAATATGGAAAAGGCATGCTGAAACGAATTGTGGAAAGCGATTCGGAATCACAGATACTGGAAACGAAATTTCACGAAAAGCTGGAAGAACTTGAAAAGAAAGTAGAAGAGGAATAAACCCAAAGAGGAAAAAACATGAGTACAAAGAGTAAAAAATCAAAAATCATTTTTATAAATTCTTTTAAAGGAGGAGCCGGGAAAACCACGCTGTCGTTGGCGAAATGCATTAACAGCTTGTTTGGAAACGAAGATCCATATAGCAACGTAATCTATATGGATCTTGATATCCAGGGTACAGGCACGAGTTTCCTGTTTAGTGACAATGTGCTGACCGAGGAAAAATGTTTTGAAAATACCGGAGAGGCAGCCGAAGTAGAACTGGAATATGAGCATGAAAAGAGAGTACTGTATGTGGCTTTTTTGAATCCGGCATCTAAAATTCACTCGGTCTATTATGGAGATACCAAATATATCAATCATCAGGGAATTGCGGATGAAATGTTTAAGAGAAAAGTCTTGGAGTATATAAAAAAGATAAAAGGGCAGACGGATACCTTGTTTGTATTAGACTGTGCCCCGGGATATACTAAGATAGAACAGGATCTGCTATATGAATTTTATAACATGGGAAAAAATGAGATAGATGTGGAAGAGTATTATGTGACTACAGTGGATTCTGCACATATTAAGAAATGTATACAGTGTCTGAGAGAGTCCAGAACCGGAATTCCTATACCATGGAGCCAGAGAAATGTAAATATTGTAATCAATAATATTCAAAACTATGGCGGAAATGAAGACGAAAAGAAACATCGTACAATTAATGCCAGGTGGAATAGAATAGCTAGACGGATTAAAAGGGAAATAGGTGCAGACATTACAATCTGCAAGTGGGAGTATTCTCAGAAAATATCCGCGGCAAGTGTATATGGAGAAGAGTGGTATGTACAAAATATGGTAGATGATTATATTTTTACAAAAAAGAATTATGTGAGATTGATTTCAAAAAATAGAGCTGAAGGATGATAAGAAAATGGAGAAGAAGACAGCGAATAAATACACTATTAATGATCAGGGAATGTATCATTATTTTGAAGATATGTTATATAATTCTTCTGGGGAAAAACTACCGGCAGAATGGAAGTTGGGGAATCACGAGGAAGAGTATGGATTAACGGAACATAATGTAGATATGCTGTTAGGCTCCAGAAAATTGTTGTATTCACAGGAAGATGCCCAAAACCAACTGTGCTTGTTGGAAACGCTGGAAAAATTTGTACATGAGTATATTGGAATTCCTGGGATTGACGAGCTTTTGGTCAATAATTATGCTGCGATAGAAAATGCTATATTTTTGGAACATGACGAAAACGGTAATCCTAAAAACATTCGAGAACATGCAAAGCACCAGATAAAGAATGCCTATCTGGGATCTGTATTGCTGTTGCAGTACGATTACCTAAAGGATGTAGCAAAAACCATTTACAGAGAACAGAGTCCGACTACGCAATATTTAAAAAGAGAAGCGAAAAGAAGCGTGCAAGAGCAACCTTATAAGAAAAATGGAAGATGGACAGATGCAACAGACGATGCAATCATAGCAAAACTGAAAGAATTTTCCTATAAAATATTTATGATAGCTTCCTTGCTCCATGATATTGGTTATCCTTTAGAATATTATCTGAGACTTGCCGGACAGATGACGAACTATCCTCCCTATCTGAAGATATTGAGTGCTACTGCCAAGGCTGATTTCGCAGAATTAAAATCATATCTGACGGAAACGAAATTGTTCCGGTTGATTGACAACAGAAAGATTGAAAAAAAATATAGTAAAAACGATCATGGGGTGCTGTCTGCGGTGAGCCTGCTGATGCACTTTTATCATAACGGGAAAATATACTCCCTGAGTAAAGACCAACAGTGCCTCGTTGAAATGGCAGCGATTGCCATTTATAAGCACACAGATCGGTTTGATGAAAATACCAGAATGGTGTATCTGACAGATCCTGTTTCTTACATGGTCAGATTATGTGATGACATGCAGGAGTGGGAAAGATTTAAAATCCTGATTAATCGAAAGCACAATTATCTGCAATGTGGTACCTGTAGAAAATTAATGGGGGAAAATGACGGCATATATAGCTGTTCATCCTGCGGGAAAAATTATAAAAAACTGACGAAAATAGATAACCAGAAGATTAATTATGTGTACCTGTGTGATGAATTAGTTATTGAACGCAATGACCAGAAAACAAAGATCACTTTTTCATTCAATCTTCTGAAACAGCTGGAAATTATATTGGATGATTATACTGCCGTCAAGAAATGCGAGAAAAATGTAAATGATGTAAGGACGCTGTTGAAGGACCAAAGCTTGCAACCGTCAATAGATATTGACTATTTCGTATCCAACAATCCTGTTATGATAGTCAATCGGATTATCGGTGGGCAAGAGGGGCGAGACAAACTTAAAGAACTTTGCGTAAATACCGGTGACAAGATAAATAAACAGATTATAGATTTCCTAAATGCTTTTGATAAATTAAATGCAACAGACTATGGGAAAAAGGTGGAAACGGACGAATTGAGATACTGGAAAAAGGCAAGGGATTTTGTAAGCAATTATTATGGACAAATCAGCGACATGTACGAAAAATTGCATTCTGAAGAGAATCAGTAAGGGATGAGAAACCTACGGAAACATAGGGCGGCTATATTGTGTTAAGATTTCAGTCTTTTGCAATATGTGACATTTTATGCTTGCCTGGATAGGCTGTGAAAGATGCGGATGTAGCTTGAAACCATGGATATTTATGTGCTAAATTATAGTTATGATTTTGGATAGAACATGCTTCACTTGGCTTAATTAGATTAGCTCAGAAAAACTAATCTAAGCTGGTAACAACCGGTTAAAATCAACTAAAATAAACTTTAAAATAAAAACTTAAAATATAAAACGTTAAAAAGGTTGTAAGATTTTGTCGCAAATCGTCATGCAATATATGAGGG
>ERZ1026776.400-NODE-400-length-30684-cov-8.576088_pt1 | contig 30684 bp, 22 predicted proteins | sample MGYA00380125_ERZ1026776 | MGnify/ENA primary metagenome ERZ1026776 (study PRJEB33269, sample SAMEA4719761) | human gut metagenome | biome: human-associated habitat; feature: organic feature; material: feces | place: Cameroon | collected 2013-10 ...
CTATGGAAGTAATTTGAAACTTCTAAAAAATGAAGAATATCATCCTAGTTTTAATGTTGATGAAAAAAATAAATGTTTGGAGATTTTTCAAAGTGGGTTATCAATACTAAACAAATATCTTAATTATGATTTCCGTAAATGAAAGATATTATTTTGTTAAATAAAGAGTATCGTTGGGACGGAGCTTTTGTCATGAAGAGAGTCCCTCTGAAAATGGAAGAGAATATATGCTGTATGAAGAGATAAAAGGTATAGTTATTGCGGTGTTTGTTTTGGCGGTAGTGGGGCCATTTGTTGGAGATATCATCTCAAGGCATTCGAAGCATCGGAAACCTGAAAAGCCAATCCCAAAGGGAAGAATTTGGCAATCTAATGATGGTTCGCTGCCGATTCTTACGATAGCGGTGCGATTGGTTGAAAAACAGGAACAGGAAGAACTGGAAGAGGAAGAGGCACTGCAACGGGCGATAGAAGCTGTCTTGGCACAGAACAAACGGGATTACCGTCAGGACATAAAAACTGGAAGGATTTGAATCTGTCCGAAATGTAAGAAGAAAAATGAGAGATACGTTACAACCTGTACCTGTGGCACGCCGAGACCAGAGAAGAAAATATGATATTTAAGTCAGGGACGTTACATAAAACGTCCCTTTTTTAATGGATTGACAGAATCAGATTGACAATATTGATAAAAAGATTTATTATATAGACAAAATGACAATGGCAATAAGTATATTAAACTATGAAAAGAGGAGTTATGGGGGATACCACAGAATTAAGAACATTAGAATCTATCAAAACACATGTGTATATGATTCGTGGACAACAGGTTATGTTAGATGTTGACTTGGCGGAGATTTATGGTTATGAGCTAAAAGCGATGAATCAACAGGTTAAAAGAAATATTGAACGTTTTCCTGAAGATTTTATGTTTCAATTAAAAAAAGAGGAAATACCAATGGAATGTTTAAAGTCACAATTTGTGACTTTAAACGAAAATGGGAATAAACGTGGTATGCATATTAAAAAGATGCCATATGCTTTTACTGAGCAGGGCATATATATGCTTGCTACAGTACTAAAAGGTGAATTGGCTACTAAGCAAAGTATTTTTATTATGCGGGCTTTTAAGGAGATGCGCCATTTTATTGCCAACAATGCACTTATGTTCGAAAAAAGAAATTGTCTTGATTGATGGATACATAGATATAACTACGTTAAATATTCTGGCAAAGAAGAATGTTGGTGTGGATATCAATAACTTTAATGCACAGTATCCAACATTAACAGTAAAAAAGCACAGCAGACAAGTGCATAAATGGAGGAGATAGATATGGAGAAAAATATCACACTGGAAGATGCAAAGAAAAGAATTAAGAAGCTGGAAAAAGAGAATGCAGAACTTAAGGAGGAACTGGAATATTATAAAAATCGGAAAATGAGTGGTCGGCAGAAGCACAATGCAAAATGGATGGCAATTTACAATGATTTTGTTGTTGGATACGAGAATGGTATGACAATGGTGGAGATTGCAAAACGAAATCACGTCAGTGAACGGACGATTTACAGGTATAAAGCGTATTATGAAAAAATGAGGGAAGAGAAGCATGGCGAGGAATAGAATTATAACTGTACAAAATATCCCAATTACTATATCAGAAGCAGATTTAGATGATTATATTTGTATCACAGATATGGCGGCGGCTAAATCAGAAAGTTCCAGAGCAGCGGATGTAGTAAGAAATTGGCTTAGAAATAGAACAACTTTAGAATATTTGTCAACGTGGGAAGAGATATATAATCCGAATTTTAAAGTGTTCGAATCTGAACACTTTAAAAAACAAGCAGGTTTATTGACTTTTACACCAAGTGTGTCTGAATGGGTAAATCAGACCAGCGCAATAGGTTTATTTGTAAAGAAAGGACGCTATGGAGGAACTTTTGCACACAAAGATATTGCATTTGAATTTGCGTCGGCAATAAGCCCTGTTTTTAAATTGTATTTGATAAAGGAATTTCAAAGGCTTAAAGAACAGGAAAATGACATAAAGAAAATTGAATGGAGTGCAAAACGATTTCTCTCTAAAAATAATTATTTGATTCAAACCGATGCTGTAAAAAACTACTTGATTCCTGTATGTAACTATAGAGAGAATTTGCAATGGTTGCCATATGCTGAAGAAGCTGATTTGCTAAATGTTGCTCTGTTTGGATTTACTGCCAAAGCATGGAGAGATGCGAATCCAGAGCTTGCTAAGCATAGTAATATTAGAGACTATTCTTCGATAAATGAATTAACAGTTTTGTCAAATCTTGAAACACATAATGCCCAAATGATTCGCGAAGGAAAAAGTAAGGAGCAACGTTTTAGTATATTAAAGGAGATAGCGGAGTATCAGATAAACATTTTAAATGAAGCTCAAAATATCAGCAATAGAGATGAGCGAATAAAACAAGTGACAAATCCCCCCGAACAGGTTATAATAAAACGAGCTGGCGTCTTACGCCAAATAGATTACGGAGGAAAGAAAAATGACAAATTGGAAAAATCTTGATACTTTGGATTCTTACAAGGCACTCAAAGCTTGTAAGGGCAGTGTAGACCTCACAACTGTTATGGCTGGTGAGAGCGGTGCAGACCGTGCGAAAAACTACAGCGTACCGATGGCAGAGAAGCTTACTTACAACTTCGCTGCAAAGGAAGTAGACGATACAGTTTTGGAGAAGCTTGCAGCCCTTGCCAAGGAAGCAGAACTTGTTGACAAGTTCCAGGAGCTTTACAACGGGGCCGTTATCAATACAGGAGAGAACCGTTTGGTTCTTCATCAGATGACACGTGGTCAGCTTGGCGAACCGGTCAAGGCAGACGGCGTAGACAAGAGAACATTCTATGTAGAGCAGCAGAACCGTATTGCAGAGTTTGCAAATAAGGTACATAATGGCGAGATCACAAATGCAGCCGGAGAGAAGTTCACAACCGTTGTACAGATCGGTATCGGTGGCAGTGACCTTGGTCCTCGTGCAATGTATCTGGCACTTGAGAACTGGGCAAAGAAGAACGGTACATTCAAGATGGATGCAAAGTTCATCAGCAACGTAGATCCGGATGATGCGGCAGCAGTTCTTGCATCTACCGATGTAGCACATTCCATCTTTGTACTTGTATCAAAGTCCGGTACAACCTTGGAGACACTTACAAATGAGTCCTTCGTGAAGGATGCACTTGCAAAGGCAGGTTTGGATGCTTCTAAGCATATGATCGCCGTTACAAGTGAGACATCTCCACTTGCAAAGAGCGATGATTACCTTGCAGCATTCTTTATGGATGATTATATCGGCGGTCGTTATTCTTCTACATCAGCCGTTGGTGGTGCCGTACTTTCACTGGCATTTGGCCCGGATGTATTTGCACGTTTCTTAAATGGTGCAGCCGCAGAAGATGAGACAGCAAAGAATACAGATATCAGGAAGAACCCGGCTATGCTGGATGCGTTGATCGGTGTTTACGAGCGTAACGTACTTGGTTACCCTGCAACAACCGTTCTTCCATACTCACAGGCACTGAGCCGTTTCCCTGCACACTTACAGCAGCTCGATATGGAGTCCAATGGTAAGTCTGTAAACCGTTTTGGTGAGCCGGTTGATTACCCAACAGGTCCGGTGATCTTCGGTGAGCCGGGAACAAACGGACAGCATTCCTTCTATCAGTTATTGCATCAGGGAACTGACATTGTTCCATTGCAGTTTATCGCATTCAAGAACAGCCAGATCGGTACAGATGTAGAGATTCAGGGAAGCACAAGCCAGAAGAAGCTCTGCGCAAATGTTGCTGCACAGATCGTAGCATTTGCATGTGGTAAGAAGGATGCAAACAGCAACAAGAACTTCAAGGGTGGTCGCCCATCTTCCATCATCATCGGTGAGCAGGTTGATCCGGAGACACTTGGTGCACTGCTTGCACACTTCGAGAACAAGGTTATGTTCCAGGGATTCCTGTGGAACATCAACAGCTTCGATCAGGAAGGCGTTCAGCTCGGTAAGGTACTTGCGAAGAAGGTACTTGCACACGAGACAGATGGCGCGTTGAAGGTATACAGTGATCTGTTTGGAATCTAAGAGGACAGCACAAGTTTGATATTCGTATGTGTCAGATTGCATATCAGACGTCAGACGGATATTAGGCGGATGGATGTAAAGCATCCGTGCAGATATACCGATATATATAATAGAAGAAGCAATGACAAAAAGCCGTCGGGCTGGGACATAAGTTTCCCGGTTCGGCGGCTTTTCCGTGGGATCTGTTGACATATAACTTTCCATTCGCAATATAATGAATATAAAACAAACAAAAAACTTTATAAATTGAGGAAAAAATGTTGTCAAAAGCTGGAAAACTGTGTAATATAGAGAACATGTTGTTAAAATAAAACAAAGGAGAGGAAACTGAAAATATGAAATCAGGAATCGTAGGAAACATGTGGGAAGCAATTAATAGCTTTTTGACAAAAGTAGATGATTTCGTCTGGGGTCCGCCGCTTATGATTTTGATCATTGCAGGTGGAATCCTTCTTACCATCCGCATGGGTGTGCTGCAGGTCCGTAAACTGCCACTTGCCCTGAAATGGATGGTGAAAAATGAGGAAGAGGGCGAAGGAGAGGTAACTTCGTTCGGTGCACTCTGTACGGCACTTTCGGCGACGATCGGAACCGGAAATATCGTCGGCGTTGCAACAGCGATCGGAGCCGGTGGCCCGGGTGCTCTGTTCTGGATGGTGCTTGCAGCATTCTTCGGAATGGCAACCAAGTATGCAGAGGGACTCCTTGCAGTTAAGTATCGTGTGGTAGATGAAGACAATCATGCCCTTGGTGGACCGTTTTACTATATCGAAAAAGGTATGGGTACAAAATGGAAATGGCTTGCGAAGATCTTTGCATTCTTCGGTATCTGTGTAGGACTGTTCGGTATCGGAACATTCTCACAGGTGAATGGTATTGCATCGGCTGTCGAGGGATTCTTTGATCCGAATGAATCATGGAGCGTAGAGATTCCCGGAATCGGTACATATTCGTGGACGGTTGTAATCGCATCTTTAATCCTGAGTGTCTGTGTGGCACTTGTGCTGATCGGTGGTATCAAGCGTATTGCAAATGTATCCCAGATCGTCGTTCCTTTTATGGCAGTGCTTTATGTTCTGCTTTGCCTGATGCTTCTCATCTGCAATATCAAAGAGATTCCGGATGCGTTCGTAACAATCGTAAAGGGCGCGTTCAATCCAAAGGCAGTGACCGGTGGTGTGGTTGGTACGATGATTGTTGCAATGCAGAAGGGTGTTGCAAGAGGTATCTTCTCAAATGAATCCGGTCTTGGCTCTGCGCCAATCGCTGCAGCCGCTGCAAAGACAAAGGAGCCGGTACGTCAGGGTCTGGTTTCTATGACGGGTACATTTATTGATACAATCATCATCTGTACGATGACAGGACTTTCTATCGTATTGACAGGTGCTTGGCAGCAGGAAGGCTTAGAGGGTGTACAGGTAACAACCTACGCATTCCAGGAGGGACTTCCGATTTCCGAGCAGGTAGCTGCGTTCCTGTTGATGCTGTGTCTGGTATTCTTCGCATTTACAACGATCCTTGGATGGGATTACTATTCGGAGCGTTGTCTCGAATACCTGTCAGGCAAGAACAAGAAGGCAATCCTTGTATATCGCTGGTTATACATCTTAGCCGTATTCATCGGACCATACATGACAGTAAAGGCAGTATGGACGATTGCGGATATCTTCAACGGATTGATGGCGATCCCGAACATGATCGCAATCTTCGCTTTGAGTGGTGTGGTTGTGAAGGAGACAAAGGACTTCTTCAAGCGCCATGCAGAGCAGAATCAGTTTAAGTAAATAACATGATTTTGAAACAGGTGTGCTGTATCGTTGCGGCATGCCTGTTTTTGCGTAAGCAAGACTTCACACTTTTTTCACAATTTTTATTAGCACTCGCTATTGACGAGTGCTAATAAGTGTGTTATAGTACATCTAGAACATGAGGGAAGGCCTAGAGAAGGGAACCCGAGTGGGAAGGAAATAAAAACAAACACAGATCATTGTGAAGTATAAAAGGAGGTATGGCTTATGTTAATGCCAAGTTTATTTACAAATAGTTTTATGGATGATTTCTTTGATACACCAAGTTTTGGTGTCTATAAGTACGATGTACCGGCTCAGAATCTGATGAGTACCGATGTGTTTGAGAAGGAAGACGGTTACGAGATTGATATGAACCTTCCGGGATTCAAGAAGGAAGATGTAACCGGAGAAGTAAAGGATGGTTACCTGATCATCAAGGCTTCGACAAAGAACTCTAAGGATGAGAAGGATGCCAAGGGCAAATACATCCGTAAGGAACGTTATGAAGGTTCCTGCAACAGATCCTTCTATGTGGGTGATGCGATTACACAGGAAGATATCAAGGCAAAATTCGAGGATGGTGTTTTGAAGATTACTGTACCGAAGAAAGAAGCAAAACCACAGGTGGAAGAGAAGAAATTCATTGCCATCGAAGGATAATTCAAATAGCTAGTCAGACGATTTTTCGTTTCCCCTCTCTTACTGGGCGACCGCCGTATAAGCGGTCGTCCTTTTTGCTTTTTTGTCTATCATACAATTATATTTACAAAACATACGTTCTGTATTAGAATAAATACATATGGGAAAGCTTGATGTAAGGAGCAGCAATATGCGGCAGTATATAGCAATTGATCTAAAATCGTTTTATGCATCGGTAGAGTGCGTGGAGCGGGGATTAAATCCGCTCACGACGAACCTTGTAGTAGCAGATGAGAGTCGGACAGAGAAGACAATCTGTCTGGCTGTTTCGCCTTCTTTGAAATCCTATGGTATCTCAGGGCGGGCGCGTCTGTTTGAGGTCGTACAGAAGGTGAAGGAGATCAATCGTCAGAGGCTGGCATTTGCACCGGAACGGGAATTTACCGGATCATCATATGAGAATAACAAGGTCAAGGCAGATCCAAGACTTGCACTTGATTACATTGCTGCGAAACCACGGATGGCATATTACATGAAATATAGTACCCGTATTTACGATACTTATCTGAAATATGTGGCATCGGAGGATATGCATGTCTATTCAGTAGATGAGGTGTTTATTGATGCGACAGCATATCTTCATACATATCAGATGACTGCCCGACAGCTTGCGGAGACGATGATTCAGGATGTATATGAGACAACAGGGATTACAGCGACAGCGGGTATTGGAACGAATCTGTATTTGGCGAAGATTGCAATGGATATCGAGGCGAAGCACATGCAGCCGGATGAACGTGGGGCACGAATTGCAGAACTGGATGAGATGACCTACCGTAAACTGCTGTGGAACCATGAACCATTGACGGATTTCTGGAGGGTGGGGCCCGGTTATCAGAAAAAACTGCACGCACAGAATCTGTATACGATGGGAGATATCGCAAGGTGTTCATTGGGGGAAGAAAATGATTATTATAACGAGGAGCTGTTATATAAGCTTTTTGGTGTGAATGCGGAATTGCTGATCGATCATGCATGGGGGTACGAGCCATGTACAATTGAGGAGATTAAGGCGTATCGACCGGAAAGCAACAGCATCAGTTCGGGGCAGGTGCTGCAATGTCCTTATACATGTGAAAAAGCGCGTGTAGTCGTGCAGGAAATGACGGAGGCACTGGTGCTGGAACTGGTTCAAAAAGGGCTTGTTACGAATCAGATGGTACTTACAGTGGGGTATGATATCGAAAATCTGTCTGCCGGGGCAAATGGATATCGTGGCGAGGTGACAAGTGATCGGTATGGACGGAAAGTGCCAAAGCATGCACATGGTACGGAGAATCTGGAAGGGTATTCATCTTTAACGAGTAAGATTGAGGCAGCTGTGCTTCGCTTATATGATCGAATCGTAGATGAGAAGCTGCTTGTGCGGCGGATGAATGTCGTAGCGAACCGTGTGATCCGCAAGCAGGATGTGAAGGAAGAATCAAAAGGTTTTGAACAGCTTAATCTATTCACGGACTATGCAGTGTTAGAAAAAGAGAAAGAAGCAGAGAAGGAGAAGGAAGCGAAGGAAGAACAGATGCAGCAGGCATTGCTTGCAATCAAGCATAAATACGGAAAAAATGCGGTGCTCCGGGGAATGAATTTCCGAGAGGGTGCAACCGCGCGCGACAGGAATAATCAGATTGGAGGGCATAAAGCGTGAGGCGGGATTATAGTGATATTATTAACCGTGAGCGCCCGGTGTCGAAGAAGCACCTGCCGATGGACCGGATGATGCGCGCGGCACAGTTTGCCCCATTTGCGGCCCTTACGGGACATGATGAGGCTGTGCGGGAGACGGCGCGGCTGACGGAGGAGGAGATAGAACTCGATGAGTATGAAGTTGCGGAACTAAACCGGAAACTGCAATGGTTAGCGGAGCATAAAGATGCGGAAGTGTCGATCGTGCATTTTATTAAGGATGCGAAAAAAGAGGGCGGTGCCTACGTGAAGGACACCGGTATTCTGAAGAAAATAGATGAACATACACATACATTGGTATTAGTATGCAAACAGGAAGAAGTGCAGATAGATATATGGAAAATAATAGAAATTTTAATCTGATTTTAATCTTTCCTACCTTATAGATTAATTTTTGTATCGTAAGATATGGACACAATCAAGAACAGCGAAGAACAAATCACAAAACAGCTGTTTTGGAAAATGGAGGATATCAGATATGGATCAATTAGAAAAGGTAGAAAAAATCAGAGAGAAGACAGGTGTTAGTTATGAGGATGCCAAGGGCGCACTCGAAGCATGTAATTTTGATCTGCTCGATGCAATTGTGTATTTAGAGAAGCTTGGAAAAATCAAGGCACCGGAGGTTGGGACTTACACGACCACAACGCAGGAGACATCAAATGAGCTGGCGCAGGCACAGGCAGCCTATGAACAGTCCTGCAAGAAGAAAACATTTGGTGAACACATGGATGAGTTTTTTGCATGGGTCGGCGGTATCATCAAGAAAGGCTGTGAGAAGAACTTTATCATTGAGCGCAATGGTGGACGGTTTATGCGGATGCCAATCATCGTATTTGTATTGCTTTTGATCTTTGCATTTTGGGTTTCGGTACCACTTTTGATCATCGGACTTTTTTGCGATTGCCGGTATCATTTTGAAGGTGACGCGAAAGCAGTTCAGGACATCAACAATGCTTGTGATAAGGCATCCGATGCCTGCAAAAATGTAAAGGAAGATATCAAGAAGTAAAAATCTGAAACATAGAGATAGGAAAATTAAGTAGTGGCGGAAAAACGACAACAGATAGTTATATAAAGAGATGGACAGAGTACCAATTTTAATGCAGACCATTGGAACATGTCGGTACTTAATGAATTGTGCCAGTTTACTGGTGCAATGAGTTTAGTACCGCTACATGTGGAAGTGAGCGAGAGCGCGTCTGCATGTAATTGCGTACTCTGTCTATCTCGTGGAATATATATAATTTGTCGCTTTTTCGCGGTAGTAGGAGACGATATGAGTAAGATTTTGATTATTGAAGATGAAGCAGGTATTGCCCGTTTCGTTGAATTGGAATTAAAACATGAGGGAAATGAGGTTGAGAAGGCAGCAGACGGCAGAGAGGGCTTGGATAAAGCCCTCTCCGGTTCGTTTGACTTGATTTTACTTGATGTGATGCTGCCGGGATTAAATGGCATGGAAGTGCTGCGCAGACTTCGTCAGGAGAAGGACACGCCGGTCATTATGCTCACGGCGCGGGATGCTGTAATGGATAAAGTTTCGGGACTGGATGCAGGTGCCGATGATTATATTACGAAGCCGTTTGCCATCGAGGAACTGCTGGCACGTATCCGTGTTGCATTAAAGAAACATGCACGTACAGAGAATGCACCGATGCATAAGCTGGAGGTGCTGGGCGTCTGCATGGATGAGGATCGTCATGAGGTGACGGTACAAGGAGAAAAGGTGGAGCTTACGAACCGGGAGTTTGAGCTGTTGCACACATTGATGCGGAACAAGAACATAGTACTTACCCGCGAGAAGCTTTTAAACGAAGTATGTGGGTATGATTATGTCGGAGAAACAAACATCATTGATGTGTATGTGCGGTATCTGCGGACGAAGATTGATGATCATTTTGGAATCAAGCTGATTCAGACTGTCCGCGGAGTTGGATATTGTATTAAGGAGTCTTAGGAGTAATCGGATGAGAGAAGAACGAACAAATCGGAAGACCACCTCTATCGCCCGGAAGATTCATGTCGGATATTGGTTCCGACGCTTTTTTGCGTTGCTGGGACTTGATATTGTGATACTTGGAATGCTGTTTGCAGCGGTACTGGTATGGAGGCTTGATACGACAGATACAGATTGGATGTCCGGGGCGAAACCGGTGCATATTACATGGTCAGGCGAATCGTATGCCACATGGACGATGACAACACAAGTCGGTGAGAACACGCAGGATTTTCAGATCCATGATATCGCGGACTATGCGGCATTGCCCCTCATCGTCATTGGTGCGGTGGAGATTATGATGCTCATTTCCGCGGGCTTTGGCACGCGGAATATCAGACGGAAGCTGCGTCCGCTGAATGATCTCGCTGTGCGTGCGGAGGCACTTTCGAATATGAGTGGTGACGAGGTGAATTTGGAGCATCTGGAACAGGCAATCTCGAATGTTTCCGTCGATGCGAATGATATACGGATATCAACCGGGGATAAGGACTTGCAGAGCATCGAGGCAGCACTGAATAATCTGCTTGCACGAATGCAGGAGAGCAAACGGCAACAGGCTCGGTTTGTATCCGATGCATCGCATGAGCTGCGGACACCGATCTCTGTGATTCAGGGCTATGTGAATATGCTTGACCGTTGGGGCAAGGAAGATGAAGCTGTATTAAATGAGTCAATTGAAGCACTTAAAAATGAGTCTGATCATATGAAGGATCTGATTGAACAGTTGTTGTTCTTAGCACGTGGTGACAGTGGACGGAATACATTGAAGCCGGTGGAGGTCGACTTAAATGACCTTGTACAGGAAGTGTATGAGGAGTCGATGATGATCGATGAGACACATCCGTATGATTTTGTTGCATGCCCGGGATGTATGGTGCGAGGGGATGTTGCCATGCTGAAACAGTCCATCCGTATCTTCGTGCAGAATGCAGCGAAATATTCGGAGAAAGGCGATACGATCCATTTTACAGTTGGACGGTCGGATCAGGGAGTCTATTATCAGGTGCAGGATGAAGGCATCGGCATGCAGGCATCCGAGGTGGTGCACATCTTCGAACGGTTCTATCGTTCGGATGAAGCGCGTAATAGTGAGACTGGCGGCTCAGGACTTGGACTATCCATTGCAAAATGGATCGTGGATGCACATGACGGAAAGATTGATGTATTGACCAGGCAGGATTTTGGAACACGGTTTCGCGTGACATTCCCTTGTAGTACAGATGTAAATATGCTACAATAAAATTTCAGATTTTATAGAAAGATAATGGCATGGAAAACATGCAGGGGAGTGTAAAATAAAGGATATGAAATCTTCAAAGAAATCTCAGAAAAAAGAACAAGGATTGAATATTATTATTGTTGGATGCGGAAAGGTCGGCAGTACCCTGGTCGAGAAACTCAGCAAGGAATCTCATGATATTACAGTAATCGATCAGAAGAATGAAGTGGTTCAGCGTATTACCGAGGACTATGATGTTATGGGTTTTACCGGAAATGGTGCGAGCTACAGCATTCAGATCGAGGCGGGTATTCAGGATGCGGATGTTCTGATTGCTGTGACGGAAAGTGATGAGCTGAATCTGCTCAGTTGTACGATTGCAAAAAAAGTTGGCGACTGTGCGACAATCGCCCGCGTCCGAAACCCGGATTACAGTATGGAACTTTCATATCTCCGCAATCAGCTTGGTCTGTCGCTGATTATCAATCCGGAATTGGAGACTGCGCGTGAGATTGCGCGCCTGCTGCGTCTGCCATCGGCACTTGAGATCAATTCCTTTGCTCGTGGACATGCGGAACTGGTCAAGTTCAAGATTCCGAAGGAAAACCTGTTGCATGACAGGCCGATTTCAGCAATGCATGAGTTAAACTGTGATATGCTGGTGTGCGGCGTCGAGCGTGATGGAAATCTGATCATTCCGGACGGTTCTTTTATCATGCGTGGTGGAGATGCAGTGACATTTCTGGCAACGCCGACAAACAGTATGGATTTCTTCAAGAAGATTGGCGTGGATACACATAAGGTGAAAAACTGCATGATTATCGGTGGAGGAAAGACTTCATATTATCTTGGAAAGCAACTGATATCGACCGGTGTGGAAGTCAAAATCATGGAAATGGATGAGAAACGTTGCGAGGAACTGAGTGTTCTGCTTCCGAAAGCCCTGATTTTGCATGGCGATGGTTCCGATGAAGATCTGCTTCGCGAAGAAGGTATCGAGAGTACCGAATCGTTCGTGCCACTGACCGGACTTGATGAGGAGAATATTCTGCTTACGTTATTTGCAAGAAAATGTTCGGATACTAAGGTAATTACGAAGATTAATCGAAGTACATTTAGTGATGTGCTCGACAGTCTGGATATCGGAAGTATTGTATATCCGCGTTATATTACAGCGGAGAAGATTCTGGCATATATCCGTGCAATGCAGAATTCGGTTGGAAGCAATATTGAGACATTGTATCATATCTTTGATAACCGGGCAGAGGCAATCGAGTTCAAAGTAGAGAAGGATTCTCCTGTAACAGGAAAACCGATTATGGATCTGAAGTTGAAGGACAATCTTTTGCTAGCGTGTCTGAACCGGAATGGAAAGGTAATTATTCCACGTGGTCAGGATGTAATCTGTGAAGGAGATTATGTGGTTGTTGTTACGACACATACAGGATTTACAGATGTCAGTGATATATTGAAATGGCAGTAGAGGGATTTGAGAAGCTATGAACTATTCAGTTGTAATTTATATATTAGGATGGATTATGGAGCTGGAAGCGGCATTTTTAGCGCTTCCGGGTATCGTGTCTGCGATATATGGAGAGGCCGGCGGCTTTGCTTTTTTGTGGGTGGCGCTCGGCAGTGCGGTTGCCGGATCTATGATTGTTCTGCATAAGCCGAAGAATATGCGGTTTTATCTGCGGGAAGGCTTCGTGACGGTAGCGCTTTCGTGGATTCTGATGTCTGTGATTGGATGTCTGCCGTTTGTGATCAATGGTGATATTCCGCATTTTGCAGATGCGCTTTTTGAGATGATATCGGGATTTACAACAACGGGTGCGACAGTTGTATCGGATGTGGAAGGCCTGACGAAGGGCAGCTTATTCTGGCGAAGCTTCAGCCACTGGATCGGAGGCATGGGCGTTCTTGTATTTCTGCTTGCCATCGTGCCGATGGCGGGAGGCAGCCACATGAACCTGATGAAGGCGGAAAGCCCGGGACCTTCGGTTGGAAAGCTTGTGCCGAAGGTGCGCCAGACAGCCAAATATCTGTATATTATTTATTTTACCCTGACCATGATAGAGGTAATTTTTCTACTCTTTGGCGGAATGAATCTGTTTGAAGCTCTGACAACGTCGTTTGGAACAGCCGGAACCGGAGGTTTTGCAATCTGGAATGACGGATTCGTCAGTGTCAGCCCGTATAATCAGTGGGTCGTTACGATTTTCATGTTGCTGTTCGGTGTGAATTTCGGATTTTATTTCCTGATTCTCACAGGAAAGCTGCGGGATGCGCTGAAGTTTGAAGAGGTGCGGATTTATTTTATCATCGTGATTGCATCGGCAGTGTTTATCTTTATTAATCTGCGGCATTTTGCATTGTATGCGCCGGTGGAAGGCATCCGGCAAGCGTTCTTCCAGGTAGCAAGTATTATCACGACGACGGGATTTGCAAGTGCGGATTTCAATCTATGGCCGGAGACTTCGAGGACAATCCTTGTGCTTTTGATGTTTATCGGTGCCTGCGCCGGAAGTACGGGCGGCGGTATCAAAGTCTCACGGTTTATTATTGCATGCAAGTCATTTATAAAAGAAATTATTTCTTATCTGCATCCGCGTTCCGTGAAGAAGATCAAACTCGAGGGAAAACCACTCGAGCATGAGACGCTGCGGGCGACAAATGTCTATTTTATGACATATATGGTTATTTTCGCGGTATCCGTACTGCTTGTGTCGATTGAGAACAAAGATCTGGTCACAAACTTCGCGGCAGTAGCAGCTACGTTTAACAATATCGGTCCGGGGCTTTCTCTGGTTGGACCGATGGCGAATTTCGGACATTTTACGGATTTTACGAAATATATTCTGATGTTCGATATGCTGGCTGGACGACTTGAGATATTCCCAATGCTGCTGTTGTTCTGCCCGACGGTATGGAAGCGTCGAAGAGCATAGAAAAAGATAGATGTTTACAAAAAAGAGGAACTGGATGGGCCGGTTCCTCTTCGCGCGTTACAAAGCTATGGTTAATTACTGAAAGATTGATATAAGAATGGTATTCGTAACAGTAAACCTTGTAACACACTTATTATACATGAAAAGTAAAGAAAAATATAGTGAAATTCAAAGATTTCTGTGTGAAAATAGCATTATATATGATATATTCATAATAAGTATGTGAGAAAATAAACGCAAAATCAGGAAAAAGAACGGTAGGAGATATCGATGAATCAGGAATATCTGTTTAAGGAATTAAGAAAAGGTGCAACGGCGCCACGGCAGATTGTTGTGACTGGATATTGCACGGCGGAGTTTATGGATAATAAAATGCTATCAGCATGTATTATAAGAAATGGAGCAAAGACGATACTGCCATGCGGATATGAAGTTGTACCGGCACCATCGTTTCAGGGAAAACTCGGCAATGAGAAAAAATATTCCCGTTTATTGACAGTCTGCATTACGGTATCGACGAAGATAGAGCCGAAGGATCAGTTTCAGCTTTTGGCACAGACGGAAGACGGAACGCAAATTGTATTGTGTAGTAACAGGGGAGAAACTCTGATTAAAGAATTCCAGAAGATTTATTATTCAATTGATACGGTGAAAGAAGAAGCCGGATATTTTGTGATTCGGGGTTGGGCAATCGACAGTGAAGATGTTACGATTCGACTGCATGATAGAAAGACCGGGGAGATTTTGACGCTTCCCCCGAATATGCCGGAATGGTATATCCGTTCAGATGCCATGCGCCGGTTTACGGAGTGTAAGAAGATGGAGAAGATTGGATTTTCCATGAAGCTGCCGCTCGAGTGGAGTAAGCGGAGTTTGTCGATGGAATTTCAGGCGGGCAAATGTAATGCCAGAGAGAACGTACAGAAATCCGGGCAGGGATTTAGCGGCAGATGTCTGAATAATCTGTATGTAAATGTATTGCGTGTCTATAATAATACGAAGACATTGGGATTGCATAATACCTGTGTGAAGATTAAAAAACATTTACAGGTCGCAACGCCGTTCAGTCATAAAGACTATAACAAATGGGCACGTAAGAAACTGTTGACAGCCAAGCAGATGGAACAGCAGAAAAAAGAAGAATTTGCATATAATCCCAAATTCAGTATTCTCGTTCCGTTGTATGAGAGTGATGAAAAATTCCTGAAAGAACTGATAGAATCAGTACAGGCGCAGACATATAGTAATTGGGAACTTTGTTTCTCGGATGGCAGCAAAGATTCTTCGCGTTTGGAAGTGTGGATGCAAGCATATCTAAAGTCAGATTCCCGTATAAAGTTTATTGCGAGACAGAGAGGACCGCTTGGAATCTCAGAGAATACGAATCAGGCGTATGAGCTTGCAACCGGAGATTATATTGTGCTTGGCGATCATGATGATCTGTTCACGGTCGACGCATTGTATGAGTGTGTGAAAACCCTGAATGAGAAAAAGGTTCAGGTCATCTATACAGATGAAGATAAAATTGACGAGACGGGAAAGACGTATTTTGCACCGAACTTTAAACCGGATTTTAATATTGACCTGCTTCGTTGTAACAATTATATCTGTCATATGTTTGTCGCTGAGAAAGAACTGGTAGAAAAGGTTGGATTGTTTGATCCGGCATTCAATGGTGCACAGGATTATGATTTTATCTTCCGCTGTGTGGAGCAGGCGGACGGAATCCATCATATTCCACGGGTGCTGTATCATTGGAGAGCGCATACGGTATCGACAGCAGAGATTCCTGAGTCAAAGATTTATGCTTTTGAAGCAGGGAAACGGGCAATCGCAGCACATCTGAAGCGTGTGGGACTGGATGGCGTTGTTGAGGATGGAGATAATCTGGGATTTTATCGTGTCAGCTACCCTGTGAAGGGAGAACCGCTTCTGTCTATCGTGATTCCGAATAAGGATCATATTGAGGATCTGAAGAAATGTATGAAGGCAATTGATGAGCGTTCAACATATCGGAACTTTGAATATATTATTGTAGAAAATAACAGTGAGAAGCAGGAGACATTTGCGTATTATAAGGAACTCGAAGCGAGAAAAAATGTGACCGTGCTGTACTGGCCGGATGAGTTTAATTATTCAAAGATCAATAATTTTGGTGTGGAGCATGCACATGGGGAATATATTCTGCTTTTGAATAATGATACCGAGATGATAAACGATGATTGTCTGGAGCAGATGCTTGGATATTGCCAGAGAGATGATGTGGGTATTGTCGGAGCGAGACTGTATTATGATGACAATACGATTCAGCATGCGGGTGTTGTTGTCGGATATGGTGGTGTCGCCGGACATGCATTTGTGACACTCAATGAAGATGAGGGACTGTATCAGTCGCGGACGAAGGTTGCCTGCGATTACAGTGCGGTGACAGCAGCATGTATGATGGTGAAAAAGACTGTGTTTGAAGAGGTTGGCGGATTGGAACCGATGTTCCGTGTGGCATTCAATGATGTTGACTTCTGTATGAAAGTGCGGCAGACGGGCAAGTTGATTGTCTATGTGCCACAGGCAATGTTGTATCATTATGAATCCAAATCACGGGGGCTGGAAGATACGCCGGATAAACAGATCCGATTTAACAATGAGGTGGAATTGTTTGTAAAACGCTGGCCGGAAATTCTGGCAAACGGAGATCCGTACTATAACGTGAATCTGGCTTTGGATGCAGCAGACTTTTCTATCCGTGTGTAGTGGATATTCAGATAACTTTAGGTAGCGCGATGAAAGACTGAGAGGGTGTCCTGTGAAATTCCGAATATCAGATCTGAATGCAGATACAATTAAAAAAGGGTTTGTACACATTCGTTCGAATATGATTCCGGAAGCACTTTCCAAAGCCCGTTCCATGGTGACAGGACTGGATCTTGCATATGACCGTTTCTTTCGGAATACGTTAGAGGCAGATGAAGAGGAGTTGGCAGGACAGCGGCAGCACACATTTGCGTACCAACCATGTATCAGTATTTTAGTTCCGGTGTATATGACACCGGAGCTTTCTTTGCGTGCTATGCTGGAGTCGGTGATGCATCAGACATACGGAAACTGGGAACTGTGTCTGGTTGATGGAAGTCAGGCAAAGGGAGAAATGCCGGTTTTGGATGCACGAGTGTCAGAAAACGGTGAGCTCTCGGTGATGGATAAGGTGTACAGCCTGGAAACAGAGCGGATTATCCGGCAGTATATGGAGACAGAGCCGCGTATCCGTTATATCAAGATGGAAGAGAACATGGGCATATCCGGGAACAGCAATCGTGCATTGGCAGAAGCAACCGGAGAATATGTTGCGTTGCTCGACCACGATGATGTTTTGACAGAAGATGCATTATACCGGGTTGTAAGTACACTTCAGGAACAGCAATATGATGTGTTGTATTCGGATGAAGACCGGATGTCTGAAAATGGTGCACATTATTATGAACCGCGGTTTAAACCGGAGTTTGATATTGATCTGCTCCGTGAATATAATTATATCTCGCATTTATTTGTGGCAAAGCGATCTTTGATGCAGATGGATGGAGGATTTCATAGTGCGCTCGATGGTGCGCAGGGCTATGATATGATTCTGCGTTGCTGCGAGGGCAATCGTTCAATCTGTCATATTCCATATGTACTGTATCATAAGAGGATTCATGATGGAACTTCAGAGGAGCGGGAAATTAAGCACGCACAGGAAAATCAGGCGGGGAAAGAAGCGCTCGAAGCACATATTGAACGAGAGCATCTGTTCGCACGGGTGATGCTGACAGAGCAACGCAGTGTGTATGAAGTAAAATATGATACGCTGGGGAATCCGCTGGTGTCTATGGTTGTAACCGGACATACGGACCGTATGCTGATGGAGCGGATACTGGAACCATTTTATGAGAAATCTCGATATAGTAATTTCGAGATTATTATTGTGGATCAGGATTCAGAGGATACAGAACTGCAGAAATATTATCAGGAGATGCAGAGCCGCAGGCGGAATATCTCTGTTGTGACGGCACCGGCAGGGAAAAGTCCGACTGAATACCGGAATCTTGGAAGTATTCGAGCCAATGGGGCATATGTGTTGTTTCTGGATGCAAATCTGGAAATCGGAGACAGCACGGCACTTGGCGAGATGCTTGGCATTGCGATGCGTGAAGATGTTGGCGTTGTGACCGGAACGCTCTATGATGACCGGGAGCGGTTGTATGCTGCCGGATTGGAGTTTTCGGGTGCGTATGAAACTATGGTGCAGAGATGGCAGGCGCAGACAGAACGAATGGTAGATTTGACAACGGAAAGACAGTTGTATCGTTATCCTTATCGTGGACTGACTGATTTTGAAACATGGAAGGACATGCGCAGAGTTTGGCGTGATGAAACCGGAGCCATGCGTTATTACGGTATGAACCGGGAATATGAAATTGTACCCGTATATTGTATGCTTGTGAAGAAGCAGGTGTTTATGCGATTGGGTGGGTTTTCGGATAAGTTCCGGACAGAATTATCGGTACTTGATTTCTGTCTGCGTGTGCGGGAGCATGGATATCGGATTGTAAATGCAGCACATGCAAAATGGCAGTTCCACGATCTTCCGGATGCAGTCCGGATGAAATGTGAAGCTGCCAATATAGATGCACAGGTAGATTTTGCGGAACGTGCCCTTTTTGAGATTCTTTGGTCACATGTATTGTCACTCCGTTAGATCGCCTTTTGTTAATGTTTTGAGTTGTTTGTCGCTGACATCTTCAAGCTCCACAATCCGGCTTGCCTGTCTTGCAATGGAACGTTCAAGATAATTGCGGACCTCTCTGGCGTTTGCAAAATTCTCATCGTGCGATTTCGCCCATATATTCAGAAGATCTTTCGCATAAGCTTTTCCCTGGGAGTTTGGAACATAATCCTGTTTTTTGCACATGGACAGGAAGATTTCGAAGAGTTCGTCCCCACTGTAATCAGAGAAGTTAATATATTTGTTGAATCTGGAACGAAGTCCAGGGTTGGAATCTACGAATTCCTGCATGAGATCTGTGTATCCGGCAACAATGACAATCAAATTGTCACGGTTATCTTCCATCATTTTAAGCAGGGTGTCAACAGCTTCCTGTCCGAAGTCTTTACCGTCTTTTCCGGCCGTAAGAGTATATGCTTCATCGATAAAAAGAACACCGCCCAGAGCGCTTTCGACAACTTCCTTGGTTTTAATGGCAGTCTGACCGACATATCCTTCTACCAGATTCGACCGATCCACTTCGACCAGCTGTCCGCCCGGCAATACACCAAGACACTTATAGATCTTTGCAAGCAGACGGGCAACGGTTGTTTTTCCGGTTCCCGGATTACCGGAAAATACCATATGTAATGACATCTCCGGCTGCTTCATGCCTCGTTTTTCGCGGAGTTTTTTTACTTTCAAAAGATTAATCAGAGATTTGATATCTTTCTTTACTTCGGCGAGTCCTGTGAGTTCATTTAATTCATTCAACAGATCATCTAATTTGATATCTTCTTCCGGTACTTCCTGTTTATTCACGGCGCCCTTCATTGCGTTGATGGCAGCCTGGGCGGAGGATGTGTTTTTGCCGGATGTATTCGCTGCGGCAGGTTTATTTCCCGGGGTTACCGGATTGTGCTGTGCAGGATTATCTCCCGGTTCAAACAATTTTAACTTGCGAAGATATTCTTCGATCATACCTGTGTAGGAAGTCAACGCGGAAATCTCTGTGTCGGTGGTGCGGCTGTTGCAGGAAATATATGCCTGTCCGAGTTCCACATATAAATTGTAGAGATTTCGAGACTTGGTAAATCCTTTTGTCGTACATGCGGAAAGTCCTGACTGGTCTGCCTCGACAAAGTAGGTCAGGGAACGGGGAATTGTTGTGGAAAATTCCGGTGTGGCGGTGCGGTCCTGCTTGAATCGAAGCAGGGATTCCAATGTAAAATATTGTCCAAGATATTCATGCAGAAAACGTGTTTCCGGATAGAGACTGCCATCGGAACTGTCAGTCAGATACACCAGAAACTGTAACAGGTCAAAACGGATCATGTCGTGCATAGAGATATCTGTTTTGGGACCAAACCCCTGCTGGCAGATGATCTCGCCATACATATAGCAATCCGTCAGTTCTTTTTTTAAATCATTTATCATAGTTTCTCCTTGCCCCTGCTCAACGATAAACACTTTGCAGGAATACTCGATTTATCATGGATAAATGATAACGCAAAAACACGGTTCCGTAAAGCAAAATCTATTGAACAAGGTAGGGAAATATGGTACGATAAAACCCAATTGAGCTTATAGAGGACCAAAGACAATAGAGGTGGATTCATGACTGCGCAGGCAGCGTGGATAGGAGGAGCGAAATATGCGGTTTCGACCATGCATTGATATACATAATGGTGCGGTAAAACAGATTGTGGGTGGCAGTTTGAAGGACGAGGCTGATTTTGCAACCAACAATTTTGTGTCTGAATTAAAGGCGGATTTTTATGCAGATCTGTATCGCCGGAGCGGACTGGAAGGGGGGCATATCATCCTTTTGAATCCGGTGGGAAGCGCCTATTATGCGGAGGATCTGGAACAGGCAAAGCTGGCACTTGCAGCATATCCGGAAGGGCTGCAGATTGGTGGTGGCATCACTGCGGAAAATGCAGAACAATTTCTCGATATGGGTGCAAGACAGGTGATTGTGACGTCATATGTATTTAAGGACGGAAGAATCAACTATGATAATTTGACGAGACTGTCATCTCTGGTGGGTGCAGAGCATTTGGTGCTGGATCTGTCCTGCCGGAAAAAAGATGGCGGGTATTATATTGTCACAGACCGCTGGCAGAGATTTACAGAAGAACAGGTAGTGCCGGAGACATTGGACAGGCTTGCGGAGTATTGCTGTGAGTATCTGATTCATGCAGTTGATGTGGAAGGTAAGGCAGCGGGAATCGAGACGGAGCTTGCACAGATGCTTGGCACATGGGGCAGACAGCCTATGACCTATGCTGGAGGCGTGGGAAGTTTTGCAGATCTGGAGAATCTGAAGCACTGTGGCAGAGACAGGATAGATGTGACGGTGGGCAGTGCGCTGGATATATTTGGCGGTAAGCTGTCCTATGAAGAGGTTGTGAAATTTTGTTCGTAGTTGTCGATGATGGGAACTACAATAAAACTATAAAAAGAGAGACAAAACAGGAGGGTTTATGAGAAAATTCAAGAAGACAGCCGCGGTCGTTGCGGCAACCGCACTTGCGCTTTCTTTATGCGCATGTGGTGGAAAGACAGACACGAAGACGACAGAACAGGCATCTGAGAGCAATGCAACTGTGACAGATGCAACCGCATCAAATTCTGTGGAAGATGATGGAGATTGGACGACTACAGAACAGGAAGTTGTGGAGGATGACCGGTTTACAACTGTAGAAGGTGCAGATGCGATGGGAATCAACTTTGACAACGGAGAGGCAGCAGGATTCACAAGTTACACGAACAACGGAAAGTTCACGATGTATGTGGAGAATGGAGAACTCGTCTGCGATATTGAGAAGAGTGGACCGCTGGAGCATAGCTGCCAGATTTATTACGATGGATTTACAATGGCAAAGGGCTGTGTCTATACGATGAGCTTTGATGTCAGAAGTGACATTGAGCGTGTGATCCAGTGGCGCGTACAGGTAAATGGTGGTGATTATCATGCGTATGCGAGTGATTTTATCACAGTTGGACCAGAGACTCAGACAATCACAAAAGAGTTTACGATGGAAGAAAACTCCGATCCGGCTCCAAGATTTGTTGTGAATATGGGAACGCAGGAAGGACAGACAGAGGTTACCGAAGCACATAAGATTTATTTTGATAATATTTCTTTGTTTGTAACAGACAGTTCGAATGCAGAGAAGATTGTTGGCGCACCACAGCCGATACAGGTAAAGGTAAATCAGATCGGCTATCAGCCGGATGATACAAAGACTGTGATTGTGACATCCAAGGATGATGAGAAATTCAAGATTGTTGATGCAGAGACAGAGGAGACGATGTTTGTTGGCGCATACGGAGAACTTTCGTATGATAAGTCTGCGGAATCCAATGTAAGACATGGAGATTTTACAGAGTTTAAGACCCCGGGTAAATATAAGGTTATTTCGTGCCCATCCGGTGCATCCTATGAATTCTCAATCGGAGATGACTTGTATGATGATATATATAAGGATGTTGTTCTGATGTTATATAAACAGCGTTGCGGAACGGAAGTGACAAAGGATATCGCCGGTGATTTTGCGCATGAACCTTGTCATATGCAGGAGGCAACAGTGTATGGTGATACTTCCGGTACAAAGTATGATGTATCCGGAGGATGGCATGATGCCGGAGACTATGGACGTTACGTTGTGGCCGGTGCAAAAACGATTCAGGATCTTTTCTTAGCATATGAAGATTATAATCAGGATGCCGATGATCTTGGAATCCCGGAAAGCGGAAACAAGATTCCGGATCTTCTGGATGAGGCAAAATATGAACTCGACTGGATGCTCAAGATGCAGAATGCAGAAAATGGTGGTGTATATCACAAGGTGACGGCATTGGTATTCCCGGAGACGGTACTTGCGGTGGAAGAGACGGACGATATGGTACTTGCACCGATCTCTTATGCGGCAACCGGAGATTTTGCAGCAGTTATGGCAAAGGCATCTGTATTATATGCAGATTATGATGCGGATTTTGCAAAGACCTGTCTGGATGCAGCACAGAAAGCGTATGCATTTATGGAGGCCAATCCGGATATGAAGGGATATGAAAATCCGGAAGAAATTGTAACCGGTGCATATGATGATAAGCAGCTCAAGGATGAGACACTTTGGGCAAGTGCAGAGTTGTATATTGCAACAAAGGATGATAAATACCTGACAGCAACAAAGAATGCTTTGCAGGAGAACTACCAGCCTGGATTTGGATGGGCAAGTATCGGAAGCTACGCGTTATATGATCTTGCCAAGACAGAAGGCGTGGATGCGGATGTAGCGAAGACAGCCAAAGATGCGTTGCTTGCGAATGTGGATGAACAGCTTGCAAAATGTGAAGAAGAAGGATTCTTCACAGGACTTGGAATCTCTTATCCTTGGGGAAGTAACATGACAATCGCCAACAATGGAGAGGCATTCCTTGCGGCAGCAAAGCTGACCGGAGATGCAAAATACATTGAATATGCACAGAAGATGCGAGATTATATCTTCGGCGTGAATCCGACCGGTTACTGTTATGTGACGGGATACGGAACGCTTACACCGAATGCAACACACCACAGACCATCGCAGGTATTGAAAGAAACTATGCCGGGTATGCTGGTTGGTGGAGCCGATAATAATCTGGAGGATCCGTATGCAAATGCTGTATTATATGGAATTGCAGCCGGACGTGCATATGTGGATAATGAACAGTGTTATTCCTGCAATGAGGTTACGATTTACTGGAATTCACCACTCATCTATCTGCTTGCAGGTTTAAAAAATAAGTAAAGGATTAGGATAGTACATTGATTCGTTTTATAAAGAAGATACTTGCCAATGAAAAAATGAGATATTTGATTGCAGGTGGCTGTACCACAGCAGTCAATCTGGTAACATTCTTTTTGTTACGATTAATTACACCGATATCAAGAAATGCATGCAATGCCATAGCAATCGCTATGGCAATTGCTTTTGCATATTTTTCGAACAAATTCTTTGTGTTCCGGAGTAAGAAAAAAGGTTTTTATGCAACCGTTGTGGAGGCAGTTCAGTTTGTCGGTGCAAGACTGGTATCTATGGTCGTGGAGATTTTAGGATTTGCGATTTTGTGTGATACCTTCCGGATGCATGAACTGGGATCAAAATTGGTCGTGCAGGTCATTGTGCTTGTGCTTAACTATATTTTCAGCAAACTGATCGTATTTAAAGAGAAGAAAAGTTTTCAGGAGAATATCCAGGATAACTGGTGTTATTATCTGTCGTTTGTAATCGTTGCGGTGGTCATGCTGGTCGTCTGTATTGCCGAGAAGATTGCACCGTTCGGAGAGAATTCTCTGACACTTGTGGACAGTGTACATCAGTATCTGCCGTTCTTCTCGGAACTCAGGGATAAACTCTTGCATGAGGGAAGCCTGCTTTACACGTGGAATGTAGCACTCGGATCAAATTTTGTATCTCTGGCAGCTTACTATCTGATGAGTCCGTTTAATTTGATTCTTTTAGTGTTTGGCAAAGAACAGATTGCGGCAGTCACATGTTTCCTGATGTGTCTGAAGATTGCGCTTACCGCAGTAGCAATGGTGCATTTCTTAAGCTGGAAGGATGGAGAGAAAAAGAGAAGCTTCCTGATTGTGGCAGTATCTGTCGCATATGCATTAAGCAATTATGTAATCGGATACAACTGGAATACGATGTGGCTGGACTGCATCATGATATTCCCACTGATTATGCTCGGATTTGGGCGTATGCTTGAGTCAAGGGATCCGAAGTTGTATGTGCTCTCTTTATTTTATGCGCTCTATTGTAATTATTATATTGGATATATTATCTGCCTGTTTTTGGTGTTATGGTTCTTTGTATATGAACATAAGACATTCAAACGTTTTCTTGCAAATGGTGTCCGGTTTGCCGTGTATTCGCTTATATCAGGAGGAATGGCGGCGTTTATCCTGCTTCCGGCGTATTACGGAATCATGGCGACAGCAGCCGGAGATATGGCACTGCCAAAAGGCACCTGGTATGGAAATATATTTGTAATGCTTCGACAACTGCTGGTATTTACAAAACCGATCACCAATCAGATTTATGATGGTGGCGTGAATCTGTACTGCGGTATGCTGGCGGTTCTCGCAGTGTTTTTATATCTGTTTGTGAAGGAACATCCGTGGCAGAAGATTAAGAAATATGCACTGCTTGCAGTGCTGCTGATCAGCTTTAACCATCAGACACTGAACTATATCTGGCACGGTATGCATGATCAGTATGGAATACCAAACCGGTTTTCGTTTGTGTTTATCTTTGTGTTACTGATGATGACGTATGATGCGGTACGGAGGATTACAGAAATTGATATCTGTTTTGTTATTTCTTCGGTGTTACTGGCTGGCGCGTTTGTTTTTGCATGTAAGCAGCAGGCTGGTGAGACGATAGGGAAATATGCGCTTCCGGCAAGTCTTGTGCTTTTGGTTTTGTATGGAACTGCCTGCTGTCTGAGAAGCAGAAAGAAAATCACGCATGCGACATACATTGCCGCGATTGGAAGTGTCTGTCTTGTTGAACTTGTCGCAAATGCAGCGTACGGGTTTATGGACAATGGTTATTGTCATTATAAGAAATATTACGAGACCAGCCCACAGGTGACAGATGCCAATGTGCGTGTCGGCGAGCTGGCACAGGAAGAACAGGCGGGATTTTATCGTTCGGAGCTGATGAAGTATACAGTGCTTGACGAGGCAAGCTGGCACAATATGCCGAGTGTAAGTACATTTAATTCTACTGTTCTTGGGTCTGTCGTTACAGCGATGGGGCGGCTTGGATTTTATACCGGAGCAAATGAGTTTTTGTACCGTGGATATACACCATTCACCAATGCAATCTTTAATATCCGCTATCTGCTGGAGCGGCCGGGAGATCTGAACAATTTTGATTATACATACAAAGAAACGGTAGATAATGTATCAATCTATGGGACTCCGTATCCAACATCCATTGGTTTTGCGGTAAGCAGTAATGTGAAGGACTGGGATCCAAACCAGTACACGGCATTGCCGGCGCAAAATACTCTGGCATATGATATGACCGGAATTGGTGGATTTTTCCAGGATGAGAATCCGGCAATTAGTGTGACAAGTGACACAGCTGCAGTCAGTTATGCGGACAATCGGGTTACTTTCACGCCAAATGTGTCTGGACCGATGTATTTTATGATCAGCTTTACTGCGGATCATGCAGGGGATTACTATGTGAACTGCCGTGGTAATTATGTGACAAAAATCCGGTTTTATAAGAACGGGCAGGAAATCGCCTATGATCGTTATCAGATTCAGGCATTTCACTTAGGACAGCTGGAAGAAGGCGATTATATCTCGATTGAGTATGAATACAGCAATATCAGTGGTCCGGAGGTGGCACCGTTTTATGTGTCAACCTTCCATAGAGATGTGTTTGAGCATGTCTATACGAAGCTGACAGAGAATCTGTTTGCTGTTGAGACACTGAAGGATGGGTATGTCAGCGGAACAGTCAATATACCGGAAGACCAGACATTATTTACAAGCATTCCTTACGATGAGGGATGGAGTGTAAAGGTTGACGGCAAGAAGGTTCCTTATTACCGGGTAGCAGGGGCTTTTATCGGAGTAGACATGGAACCGGGAATGCATGCGGTTGAATTTTCTTATATGCCAAAGGGGTTGATTCCTGGTATTTTGGTTTCCGTAGTCTGTATGATTCTGCTTATGTTTGCATTGCGGGTAGAAAAGAAATTGTCTGTGCGGAAAACAGACGAAAAACTTAAACAAGAGGTCGAGACAGATATTGAAAATCTCGAAAATGTATAGTAGAATGTTGATAAATAGGGGGTGTTACGCATATGGAAAAACTAGCAAAATTAGGGTGGCAGAAATTAATTGTCATAGCAGCGGCGGTGGACGTTGTGCTTGGGATTGTATTTGGTGCAATATTTAATGCAATTCCGGCGGGAATTATTGTCGGTGTGTTGGCAGCGGTTGTCACAGGCGTGATTGTATTTGCACTTGGAGGCGGAGAGGTAGCCGGTCACACAAAGGGAGACAAATACAAGAAGCTGTTCATGAATCTTCCGATTGGATTCGCACAGGCGAAGATTATTACAGATTCACTTGGGAACAGCATAGGGTATTGTATTCAGGAAGCGAATGAGCGGTTTGGAAGCTATTTTAACCTGGATGCATCCGATTATCAGGATAAGATTCTTGGTGAGAGTAAGATTGAGGTATTGCAGGATATTAACGCATGGTTTACCGCGTATAATACATCCGGTACCAAAGAGGGCGACTTCATGGATGTTGAGATTACCATGGAGAAACTCGGTAAGGTATTCAATACAGTAATGTATAAGTCCGAAGCCGATTATATCAATATGGTTGTTATTGATATCACCGATCAGAAAGAGACGGAGAATAAGCTTTCCGCAGCGATTGAGGATGCGAATGCCGCATATAAGACACAGGCGGAATTCCTTGCCAATATGAGCCATGAGATCCGTACACCAATCAACGGAATCCTTGGTATGCTGCAGCTTACACTGATGGCTGACGATCTGCAGGCGGATTACCGCGACAACCTGCTTACCGCAAAGGGCTGTGCAGATAACCTGCTTCGACTGATTAATGATATTCTGGATATCAGTAAGCTGGAAGCCGGCAAATATAACCTGAAGGAAGAAATCTTCGATGTGCGTGCGGCCATTGAGGAGACGGTAGCCGCACAGGTACCGACAGCAACAAATAAGGGACTTGCCCTTGATTGTACATTTGGTAACAATATTCCAAAGCTTGTAAAGGGCGATGGACAGAGAATCCAGCAGATTTTGAATTGTCTGCTTTCGAATGCATTAAAATTCACATCTGAGGGAAGTGTAAGAGTAAAGATTGCCGCAATTGATGCAGAAAAAGAAAATATCAACCTGCGTATTGCAGTTGCTGATACGGGCATCGGTATCTCGGAGAAGAATATGGACAAGCTGTTTATCCGGTTTTCCCAGGTCGATGCTTCTGATACAAGAAAGTATGGAGGTTCCGGACTCGGTCTGGTTATCTCGAAGCAGATTGCAGAGCTGATGGGAGGTAACATCAGTGTTCAGAGTAAGGAAGGCATCGGTTCTACGTTTATCGCAGAGATTCCGTTGAAGGTTGTAAAAGCAGCAGAGGTAGAAGCAGCCAGAGAAGTGGAAGAAAAGGAAGATGCCGCAGTCTTCTCAATCAATGCACACAGTAAGGCACGTATCCTTGTTGCAGAGGATGAACCGGTAAACCAGCAGGTTATCGGTAAACTGCTCGGCATGGCAGGGTTCTCCTACGATATTGCTGAGAACGGGGAGAAAGCAATCGAACTGTTCAAGCAGAAGGAATATGATGCAGCGTTGTTTGATGTGCAGATGCCGGTTATGGATGGTATTGCAGCAACACAGCAGATTCGGGAGATTGAGATGCGCGAGCATAGAAAGAGACTTCCGATTATTGCAGTAACAGCGAGAGCAATGTTTGGAGATAAGGAACGTATCTTAGAGAACAAGCTCGATGATTATATTGCAAAACCTTATAATCTGAACACAGTAGTTGAGACACTCAACCGATATATCGATAAAAAAGAGGATTAGTGAGTTGTTCACAAAAATTTAAACGATTTTTAATATATGTTGGTTGACTGTATATCTTTTTAGTGATACAATTTCGGTGGTTTTGGGTGGATATCTGCCCTTAATTAATAAAAAGCAAAGGAAGGAAATTTTAAGATGGCAAACATTGATTTAACCAAGTATGGAATTACTGGAACAACAGAAATCGTTCACAATCCTTCATATGAAGTTTTGTTTGAAGAAGAGACAAAGGCTTCAAACGAGGGTTATGAGGTTGGACAGAACACAGAATTAGATACAGTCAACGTTATGACAGGTGTATTTACAGGACGTTCTCCTAAAGATAAGTACATCGTTATGGATGAGAATTCTAAGGATACAGTATGGTGGACAACAGATGCATACAAGAACGACAACCATCCTATGACAGAAGAGACATGGGCCGTTGTTAAGGATCTTGCTAAGAAGGAGCTTTGCAACAAGAAGCTTTATGTTGTAGATGCATTCTGTGGTGCAAACAAGGATACACGTATGGCAGTTCGTTTCATCGTTGAGGTTGCTTGGCAGGCTCACTTTGTAACAAACATGTTTATCAAGCCTTCAGAGGAAGAACTGAAGGACTTCGAGCCGGATTTCGTTGTTTACAACGCATCTAAGGCTAAGGTTGAGAACTATGCAGAGCTTGGTCTTAACTCTGAGACATGTGTAGCTTTCAATATCACATCTAAGGAGCAGGTTATCATCAATACATGGTACGGCGGAGAGATGAAGAAGGGTATGTTCTCAATGATGAACTATTACCTCCCACTTAAGGGTATCGCTTCAATGCACTGTTCTGCTAACTGTGATATGGAAGGTAAGCACACAGCTGTATTCTTCGGTCTTTCAGGTACAGGTAAGACAACACTTTCTACAGATCCTAAGAGACTTCTGATCGGTGATGATGAGCACGGTTGGGATGACAACGGTGTCTTCAATTTCGAGGGTGGATGTTATGCAAAGGTTATCGGACTTGACAAGGAGTCTGAGCCTGATATCTACAATGCAATTAGACGTGACGCTCTTCTTGAGAACGTGACTGTTGATGCAGCAGGTAAGATTGATTTTGACGATAAGAGCGTAACAGAGAATACTCGTGTTTCTTATCCAATTGATCATATTGAGAAGATTGCATCTAAGGTAAATGGCGTTTCCGCAGGTCCTGCTGCAGAGAACGTAATCTTCCTTTCAGCAGATGCATTTGGAGTACTTCCTCCGGTATCTATCCTGACACCAGAGCAGACAAAGTACTACTTCCTTTCAGGATTTACTGCAAAACTTGCTGGTACAGAGCGTGGTATCACAGAGCCTACACCTACATTCTCAGCATGCTTCGGTCAGGCATTCCTTGAGCTGCATCCTACAAAGTATGCAGAAGAGCTTGTTAAGAAGATGGAGAAGAGCGGAGCTAAGGCTTATCTCGTAAATACAGGATGGAATGGAACAGGCAAGCGTATCACAATCAAGGATACTCGTGGAATCATCGATGCAATCCTTTCCGGTGATATCAAGACAGCTCCTACAAAGAAGATCCCTATGTTCGACTTTGAGGTTCCAACAGAGCTTCCTGGTGTAGATCCGGCAATCCTTGATCCAAGAGACACATATGCTGATCCTACAGAGTGGGAGACAAAGGCTAAGGATCTTGCTGCAAGATTTGAGAAGAACTTCCAGAAGTACACAACAAACGATGCAGGTAAGGCATTGGTTGCTGCTGGTCCTAAGGCTGAGTAATTTAATAGCTTATAAATAAGAGTACCCCGCGTCGATGTGATATGTACCCAGAATTCTGGACACATATTTATGAACTAGGTTGAACACATGGA
>ERZ1026776.402-NODE-402-length-30454-cov-6.628376_pt1 | contig 30454 bp, 28 predicted proteins | sample MGYA00380125_ERZ1026776 | MGnify/ENA primary metagenome ERZ1026776 (study PRJEB33269, sample SAMEA4719761) | human gut metagenome | biome: human-associated habitat; feature: organic feature; material: feces | place: Cameroon | collected 2013-10 ...
CAAGCAGTTTGAAGCTCGGCAGATGCCATTTGAACACGATCGTATTTTTCTTCGATAAATAATGGATCATGCAGATACCGATACTGACAATGGGGGATACACCGGTTGCAAGTGCCGCGCCACGCATTCCCATGTGCATCGGAAACATAAATACATAATCAAACACAATATTGAACAAACTGCTAAGTAAGGTTGCCGCCATCGCAATATTTGGTGCGTTATCGTTTCTCACAAATGCGGTAAATGTGTAGTTCGCAATAAAAAACGGGGAAAAAAGCATCGCAATCTGCAGATATTCGGTTCCGATTGACAGGATATCCGCATCCGCTCCCATCAGTTTCAGAATCGAAGCCGGAAAGAAATATCCAAGCAGAGTAAATCCGATTCCGATCAGAACCGCAAACATCAAAGCATTTGAGAAATACAGCTTCGATGTCTCATTATCGGTCATTCTGCAAAGCGAATACCTCGTCGCAGAACCAATTCCGATTAACGAACCAATGGCAAATAACAACCCATAAACCGGCAGCGTCAGATTCAATGCCGCAATACCAAGGGTTCCATTTGCCACGGAGATAAAAAATGTATCTGCGAGGATGTAACACGACATGCCCATCATCGCAAATACATTTAAAAATATGAACTTTCTAAGTTTCTTTCCCGCGTTCATCTACTCGTTGCTATTTTCTGTGAAATAGCCCTTTCTTCTCATACGGCTGATGCTCGATATCAAGCACCTTGTAGCCTAGCTTCTCGACTTCTTCTGTGAATTTTGCATCATCGAAGCCTTCCTCCGCTATGATCACAGTCTCTTTCTTCGCATGGGAAGAGCTGACTTTCTTCACCTTGAAATTATTTCTTACCATGTCATTCATATGTGACTCGCACATACCACACATCATACCATCGATTTTTGCAATAATCTGTTCCATTTTGTTTTCCTCCTTAAACTACATGAATTTATATAGAATGTCAACCTCTCCTATGCTGTCTCCCGCTGCTTCTTTCCGAATTTGAACAGATTCAGACGAAGTGCATTGGTCACAACACAAAAGCTTGACAGACTCATCGCTGCTGCGCCGAACATCGGATTCAATGTCCAGCCAAATAAATGAATCCACGCACCTGCCGCAAGCGGAATTCCTATAATATTGTAAATAAATGCCCAGAAAAGGTTCTCATGGATATTTCGTAAGGTCGCCCTGCTAAGCCGGATTGCTGCCGGCACATCAGATAACCGGCTCTTCATCAGTACAACATCTGCCGCGTCAATAGCAATATCCGTTCCGGCTCCGATTGCGATACCCATATCTGCACGTGTGAGTGCCGGAGCATCGTTCACGCCATCGCCGACCATCGCAACCTTTCCTTTCTTCTGCAGATTGGCGATCACAGCTTCCTTTCCATCCGGAAGCACACCTGCGATCACTTCATCCACGCCTGCCTGCTTGCCGATTGCCTGTGCGGTCTGCTCGTTATCACCGGTCAGCATGACAACATGGATTCCCATAGTTTTGAGCTCTGCGATTGCTTCCGGGCTGTCCTCCTTCATCACATCGGCAACTGCCACCATTCCAAGGATTTTTCCATCCTCTGCAAAGAATAACGGCGTCTTTCCTTCGGTTGCATAGACATCTGCCTGCTTACAAAGCTCAGCTTCTTCCTCTTTTGCTATCTTGATCTGCCCGGAAATATACTTCCAGTTTCCACCCTGCAGACGTTTTCCATTCCGGACGCCCATCAGGCCATTTCCGGAAACTGCCTGAAATTCCTCGACACCTGCTTCTGTCTGGTTGTTCACATCGCCCCATGCGATAATCGCCTTCGCAAGCGGATGCTCACTTTTTTGTTCCAATGCATATGCGGCATGCATCAGATACGTTTCCTCACAGCCAACCGGATAGATATCTGTCACACGCGGTTCGCCCTTTGTGATCGTACCGGTCTTATCAAGTGCCACGATCTGTACCTTTCCTGTCTCCTCCAGAGAAACAGCTGTCTTAAATAAAATCCCATGCTTTGCACCCACACCATTTCCGACCATGATGGCAACCGGAGTCGCAAGTCCGAGTGCACACGGACAACTGATAACCAGAACCGAAATTGCTCTTGCAAGCGAGTATCCTACCGGTTTTCCTACAAGCATCCAGATTATAAATGTCACGATGGCGATACCGATCACGACCGGTACAAATACGCCGGATACCTTATCTGCAACCTTCGCAATCGGTGCTTTTGTTGCCGCCGCGTCACTTACCATGTGAATAATCTGTGACAGCGTCGTATCCTCACCGACACGGGTTGCCTCACAGAGCAGATATCCGGACTGGTTGAGTGTTGCAGCGGATACCGGATCTCCCGGATTCTTATCGACCGGGATACTCTCACCGGTCAGTGCGGATTCATTGACCGCACTGCTTCCTTCTTTGACGAATCCATCCACCGGAATATTCTCGCCCGGACGGACCGCAAATAAATCACCTATATGGAGCTGCTCGATCGGCACGGTCAGCTCTACACCATCCTTCACTAAAACTGCAGTCTTCGGTGCAAGCTTCATCAAGCCCTTTAATGCATCGGTCGTCCTGCCCTTTGATTTTGCTTCGAGCATCTTACCCACGGTAATGAGTGTGAGAATCATCGCCGCAGATTCAAAGTAAAATTCATGCATATAATGCATGACTTGTGTCTCCTGCTCTTTGACAACCGCATCGGTCATTGCAAACAGTGCATACACACTGTAGATAAACGATGCAGCAGAGCCAAGTGCCACAAGCGTATCCATATTCGGTGCCCGGTGTATAAGTCCCTTGAATCCATTTACAAAAAACTTCTGGTTTACGACCATAATTGCAATCGTAAACAGAAGCTGTACAAGTCCCATCGCTACGTGATTGCCCTCGAAGAACGGCGGCAGTGGCCAGTTCCACATCATATATCCCATCGACACATACATGAGCGGAATCAGCAAAACTACCGATGCAATCAGACGTTTCCGCATCAACGGTGTCTCCGTATCTTTGAGTGCATCTTCCTCATCTGCCGCACCACCGGACTGCTTTCCGGCTTTCATCTTCGATGCTTTATAGCCGGCTTTTTCGACTGCCCGGATGATCGTCACTTCATCTGCCGGTCCTTCCACACTCATCGAATTGGTAAGCAGGCTCACGGTACAATTTGTCACTCCGTCCACCGCAGAAACTGCTTTCTCGACACGCGCGCTGCAGGCGGCGCAGCTCATACCCTTCACTTTATATTGTTCCATGTAATTCTCCTTTCCTATGAGTTGTATGGAATTACCTAACATATATTTCCATATTGTTTCATGCCATATACAATGTATTGAACCTAAGAAGTTCTAAAATGTTCTGTTTTACATATTCATAAAATACACCACCACCGCCAATTCGCCATCCATGGCTCAGTGGCGGTTTGTTTGAACATCGTGTTCAAACATGGCTATATTACATACAGAACATTAAGAACTTCTAAGTTTCAAACATATCGTATATATTCATGAATCAATATGAAAATATATGATATTCATTCACTTAGCAATTTCGCAATTATTTCTGATTTGCTTATATTTACATCTTTACTTCATCAGCTTTTGTAAAAGTGTTACTAACTCGTCAATCACTTCATCGTTTCCTTGGCGGATGTTGTCGGCCACACAGGTTTTTACGTGGTTGGCGAGCAGTACCTTATTGAAGCTGTTAAGTGCGGATGTAACCGCAGACACCTGCATCAATACATCCGTACAATATGCATCCTTCTCCAGCATATTCTCGATGCCACGCACCTGTCCTTCGATCCGCTTCAGACGGTTCATCAGATCTTTTTTTTCTTTTTCCTGTCGTTCTTTATGTTTCCCGGAACAGCAAGGACAATTCTTTTCTTCTTTATTTTCTTTCATACATCAAATACCCCCTACGGGTATATAATGTATACCGGTAGGGGGTATTTGTCAAGTTCTCTATTTGATAAGATTTTTCAAGTATCAACCGTTTGTGAATATACTATGCATATTGAACAATCATGCATACTATTTTTCTTTCTCATAACCCGGGGTTGCATTTCTTCCAAGCTTTGCCAGCATTTCCTTATCACTTGCAATTGTTGCGCAGGCAACGGTTGTCAGCATGTCACCTGTGATTGTCGCAGATGCACCGGACTGGAATGCAATCTCACCATCGTTTGTCAAGAGTGCACGTCCGGCTGCCAGACGGATATTTGCCTCCGGGTTTATATATCGAAAGAATGCAATTGTACGAAGGATATCATCCTCGGTCAGAGACTCCCGGTCTTCAAGCGGTGTTCCCTTGATTGGCATCAGTGCATTGATTGGGATAGACTCTACGCCTGCTTCTGCCAGATCCACTGCCATGCTCAGACGATCTTCCCATGTCTCGCCCATGCCGATGATACCACCGGAGCAAGGACACATACCTTCTGCCTTGACCGCCTTTAACGTCTCGATCTTCTGATCATAAGTATGTGTAGTACAGATATTTGGGAAGTTTCTTCTCGAAGTCTCAATATTATGATGGTAGCTTGTCACCCCTGCCTCATGCAGACGGTGCAGCTGCTCCGGTGTCAAAAATCCCATAGACGCGCAAAGATCAATCTTACATTCCTTATGCATCCGCTCAAATGCATGGATTGCCTTCTCGAATTCTTCCCCGGTAAGTGCACGTCCGCTTGTCACAATTGAGAACCGGTGTACCCCATGTTCCTCGTTAAAACGGCATGCCTCCATAATCTTCTCTTCGTCTAAGAAATCATATACCTCACAATTGGTATGATTGTGCGCGGACTGTGCACAGAACTTGCAATCCTCCGGACATCTTCCGCTCCGGCCATTGATAATCGAGCATAAATCTACATCTTCGCCGATAAAATATTCCCGGATTTTGTCTGCACCTTCCCGCAGCTCATCCAGATCACATGTCAGGAATATCGACAGATCATCGTCCTTTGTGATTCTTCTACCACCTATAATCTCATTTGCAAGTTCTAGCATTGTTCCCATTTTCTCTCGTCTCCTTTTTTCTCTTGTATTTTATCACTCTTTGTCATAGTCATCTAAGAAATGATGCTTCACACCATTTTCTTTGTATGCAATCACCGTACTCAGGTTCACATTTTCCACGCTCTTGAAGATGTTTCCTTCCACAAACGGATTCGTCTTTGCAAGCTCATGAATCAGCTTCTTTACTTCGAGACGTTTGGAATTGCTCTGTCCATCCTTATCACACGAAGAACAGGTATCTGTAAATTTGCAGGCACACTGGATAAAATGCAGATGGTTCGCATCGCGCCATGCCTTGATATCATCCTCACGCACAAGGTACAGCGGACGGATCAGCTCCATGCCATCGAAGTTTGTGCTATGGAGCTTCGGCATCATCGTCTGCACCTGTGCTCCATATAACATTCCCATCAGGATTGTCTCAATCACGTCATCATAATGATGTCCTAAGGCAATCTTGTTACAGCCAAGTGCCTTCGCCTGACTGTACAGATGACCACGCCGCATACGCGCACACAGATAACAAGGCGATTTCTCCACATGAAAGACCGACTCGAATATATCCGACTCAAATATCGTGATTGGAATATTCAGGTTCTTCGCATTTGTCTCAATCACCTGCCGGTTCTCAGGACTATACCCCGGATCCATCACAAGAAACTGTACACCAAACGGAAACTTATTATGCCGTTTCAGCTCCTGAAACAGCTTCGCCATCAACATTGAATCCTTCCCTCCGGAGATACATACCGCAATGTTATCTCCCGGTTTCACAAGTTCATATTCATTGATTGCTTTCGTGAACTTACACCAGATTTTCTTCCGGAACCGCTTTCGTATGCTTTCCTCTACATCCTTTGCAAAATCCACATCTGTCCGTTCCACCGGTTCCTGCATGGCAAGCAACAGCCATGCCATATAGCCGCCCTTTAAATTATAAGCTTCTACTCCCTCTTCCCGCAGCATCAGCACCGCATCCGCGCTTGCTTCTCCGCGTTTACAGTAGATCAGTACCTTTCCTGTGTCTTTCCACTCATCAATATACGTGGAAAGCTCTGCCTGCGGCACAGAGATTGCATCCGGCAGATGTCCGTATGCATATGACATATCATCCCTGATATCCACAATCGTATATGCACTATAATCTTTTAATTCCTCTGGTGAAATATCATACATGTCCTTATCCTCCGAGCTAAAATTCCGGTAACAGACTCCTAATCAAAGCTGTTCCCCCGTTGATATCCTATTCTTTGCGGCTATCTGCATCCGCCGCCCATAAATGTCAGAAATTCCACCACGTCTCCATCCTGCAATCTCGTTGTTGCAAACTGTTCCGGTTCGACAAATTCATCGTTCACCGCAACCTTTACATGTTCCGGTGTTTCTAACTGCTCCTGCGCTATCAATCCGGCTACCGTTATCCCTTCTGAAACCGGCTTCGTATTTCCGGCTAATACTATATTCATTCAGGCTCCTCCTATATCGTCTGATAATCTCTATAATTTCAAATCCTTGTATGTGTTAACAAGTTCTTTAACAGCATCCACATTTTCTGCCACAACAACTTCTGAAAGAGCCTGTAAAAACTCCAGATTATCTCCATCATAACCATATTGCATAATCCGTTCTAATTGTTTTTTTGCACTTTCAAAATCGTTTGATTCAGCCTCAGCAACAATCTCTTCCAACAAAGCAATCGGAATAATCGTAAGATCCTCCGGCACAGATTTTTCTTCCGATGAATCCTCCACAGATTTATCACTTTGCTTTGTCATTTTTGCGGCATATTCTTCATCAGTCATTCCTGAAACTTCATCGACAAACCGTTCATAATCTTCCAGAATCAAAAGCAGATATACAAGTTCGTCAATAAATCCGCGCAGATTCTGTTTTAACTGCTCACGTTTTCCTACATTGATTGATGTTTCCATCTTCGCTGCATATCTGGCAAGCTCATACGCACCAATGCTGTTTGACAAAGTTCGAATAGAGTGAATCTTTGTCTTGAATGCACGAATATCCCTCGTGGATTTCTCCGCAAGCGTACCCGCCACATCTTTGTTCTGCGAATAAAATGCCTGTATCAGCTTATTATATACCTCAATACTACCACCAATACGCTGTATCGCCTCTTCCACATCTAAGGATTCCTGCAATCTTAGAAGTCCTTCGCGGAATCGTGAGCCCTCGATCAAAAGCTTAATATCATCCGAACGTTCCTGCAATTTATCCCCCGGCAGACAATCTTTTAATATTGCAGCTACGCGTCGCGGTTCAATCGGTTTTACAATACTGTCTGTAAATCCTTCCGAGATATGACTGCCCCGATTTCCCTCGATTGCATCCGAATCCAGCGCAATAATCGGGAGCATCGCATACTGAATACCATCCAGTTCCCGTATTTCCTTCATTGCTTCTAATCCATTCATAATCGGCATAGAAAGATCCATAAACACCACATCATACTCATGGTTTAAAACCATATCAATCGCACTGAGTCCGGATGTGGCTACATCCAGTTTCATATCAAACGAAGTGAGTACTTTTCGTCCGACCTCAATACTGACTTCCTCGTCATCCACAAGCAACGCCGAAACTTCCGGCAGCCAGAGTTTCTCCGCATCTTCCTTCGACACGGTATCCTCAATCTTAGATACAACCTGTCCACTACTTAACTTTACCGCAGGTCTCTGATTCAGAGAAAGAACAAACGTAGATCCGGCTCCATATACACTCTCCACTGTCAGATCCGCATGCAGAATATCTGCATAACCTTTTGCAATCGCAAGCCCTACGCCATGACCGGTATATGCACTTCCCTTAACTGCATCCTCATTTTCATACAATTCAAACAACGTATCCAGTCGTTCTTCCTGAATTCCAATTCCGGTATCCGCAATCGTAAATACAACGTTCAATATATCCTGATGGGAATGATCCGTGTACTCGTAGCTGTCCACAGACAGCGTAATACTTCCCTGCTTGGTGTAGCGAATTGCATTATCGATCAGTCTCAGTAAAATATTCCGTATTTTATCTACATCACCGATCAAATTATCTGTTACATCTTCCCCCAGTTCCACAAAAAACTTGACTGATTTATCTTTATCTGCCAACTCCTGCAATGCAAACTCTGATATATCCGCTGCCAGATCTGAGATAGCATAATTGCTTTCTTCTAATTCAAATCGCCCGGACTCCAGCTTGGCAAGAAGAATCATATCATCTACACTCGCCAGAATATCATTTCCAATGTCATAGATGCCACGGATATCCTTTCGGTACGGAGAATCCTTATCCACCATATGCAAAAGTTCATCCGCCTTCACCATCATCGCATGAATTGGCGTCTTGATCTCATTACTCATATTGGCAAGATAATCGTTTTTCGCGGTACTGGTTTTAACAGCTTCCTCATGCTCTTTCGACAATTTCTCAAGCGCTGAGGTTTTTGTCTTCAGCATTCTTCGAACCCGGATTACAGTCAGAACCAAAAGTAAGAATATTACAAGAATGCAAAATAACAGCAATGTTCTTGTAATCGGGTTTTCCAACATACTTTTTTCCTTCTCAATCACAAAAGATAGCGGTTGTGCACAGGCTGTTCCATCTCCATTATACGCGCTGACCGTAAACGTATACACTCCACCATCCAGATTCGTATATACCGCCTGTAAAACATCATCTCCATACAGTTCCGTTGGATTTGTCTCAAATCCCTCTAACCTGTACTGTACCTTCATATTTCCTCGGTTTGTATATGAGAATACAGCAAATTCAATCGTAATCTTCGAAGCATCTTTTTTTATCGCAAGTCCTTCATTCAAATCGTCAAACTCATATGACGTTCCATCTATATCAATTCGTGTTACCTTGATAATCGGTTTTACTTCGTTATACCAGATATTCTCTGTATCTAAAACAGAGATTCCCTCATTACAGCAGATATACAGTTTTCCGCTTGTATCCATACATGCATTTCCGGTTGTATTGATTGTCTTTGTCAGTCCATCTCCTGTCGCAAAATATCGTCCTGATACACCATTACTTCCTAACAGTTCATCCTCGGAAGACCGAAGAATTCCTTTGGATCCTATCATCCAGACCGAACCTCTTGCAATTTCAATATCATATACACTGTTTGAATATTCTACGTTACTGATTGCACGAAATGTTTCATTATAAAAACATATACCACTGTCAGTACCTATCCAGACACCCTGTTTTCCCTGTGCAAAACAGGAAATTACGTCCGAATTCAAACCATCTTCCGTATTATAGTGTTCAAATGTACTTTTATCTGCCGGCAGATTATAAATACCCTCTCCATCGGTACCTAAAAGCAAATCACCTTCCTCTGTTTCGAATAAAGCCAGTATATTGACTTCCGGAAGATCCTCTCCACTATGATATACCTGTGTATTGTCTTCCGCTTTATCCAACACGGCAAGACCTTCCGTTGTTGCAACTGCAATTTTTCCATTTTTCATTGGAAGTGTACAGTTGACCGCCATTCCCGGAAGTCCCTCCGAACGTCCATAACTGGTAATCGTTCCATTTGCGTCATACCTTACAACGCCGTATTTTCGATTTGTAGAAATCCACAGAGATCCAGACTGATCTCCTGCAATATGGCGTATACTGATTCCCGACAACAAATCGGTTAATTCATTAACCTCCTGCTCTCCTTTTCCATTGTAAATATACAGACCATCGTCCGTTGCAATATATTTCTTTCCCCGATAATCATAAACAGCATTCACCATGCCTTCCGGCATACCTACAGCCATGTTATAATCAGAAAATTTGCTTTTTGTAAGTAACAACAATCCAACCCTGGAAGATGCAATCCAGTAATTGCCTTCATAATCCTGAATCATATCTGAAATATAGGTATCAATCTGACTGTCATTGACATGCACAAAATTCCACTGCGTATCAAAATATCCATATCCATTATCGGCACATACCCAGAGACGTCCTGCAGCATCCTGCATAAAATTATTTATACCTTCCACACCGGCTACAAGATTTCTTTTGATGGCAGCACTCTGAAATACCCGGATATCACGTCCATTGCTGCCAACATATACGGAATCTCCGCACACCTTTATCGTCTCCCACGCTTCTACCGTCTCATCCGTTAATGTGATTTCATGCTTTATACCATCCTGGTTAAAGACATATATTTTTCCATCACTTGCAAGCGCCCAGATTTCATCATCCTTGGCAGCCATCCCACGAAACTCTTTACTTGCAATCGTTTCATCGCTATATCCTTTCATACAAAAAGACGACGAATCCGTACGATTCTGTGCTGCCTTTTCTATCACAAAAAGCCCACTTGTACACGCTACATATACCGTTCCATCCTGACCTTCCACAATCGATAGAATTGTCTTATCTCCATTATAATATTCTTCCTGCAGATGATGATTCTGACCGTCTTCAATATAAAACAGGCCATAATTGTCTGTACCGATCCACATTCGCCCATCCTGATCCTGAAACATACAATTAATAGAATACAAGTCTGTACGATCTGTATCCCACAGATCAATACTCTGAAAACCAGATCCATTGGTTCGATACAGTCCGCCATCAGTACCTGCCCATATATATCCGGAAGAAGACTGATACAGACAATTTATTTCATTGCTTCCGATTCCGGATTTCTGATTATAGACGGATTGCATATAACCCGCAAGAAATGAATCCTTTGCAAAAACCGGAACTGTACTTACAAAAGAAGACAGCAGAAAAAGGCATACCATAAGGAATGCCATAATTTCTGCTGCCAATTTATGATTGTTTTGTTTCTTTTTCATCATATTGGTATCAATTTATCTTTCCATTTATTACGCTTCTTTTAAGAATACTTTGTAGCACTTATATGCCTCATAGACATCTGCCTTTGATGTGATTTCCCAAGGTGCATGCATATTCAAAACTGCAACGCCACAATCGATGACTTCCATGCCGTACAGAGACAGGATATACGCGATTGTTCCGCCACCACCGACATCAACCTTTCCAAGCTCTGCCGTCTGGAAACATACTTCATTTTTATCCATCATCTTGCGAATACGGGCAATGTATTCTGCGTTCGCATCGTTACTTCCCGACTTTCCTCTGGAGCCTGTAAATTTGCTGAATACAACACCACGTCCAAAATAAGACGCATTGTTCTTCTCGAATGCACTTGCAAAAAGCGGATCATACGCAGCATTTACATCGGAAGAAAGCATGCTGGAATTTGCCAGACATCTACGAAGAGACAGCTCACTGAACTCTCCCATCGCATCCATCAGCTCTGCCACGGAATTCTCAAAAAAGCGAGACTGCATACCTGTCGCACCGACGCTTCCGATCTCCTCTTTGTCAGTAAGCAGGCAACAGGTTGTCTTTTCCACTCCATCCACCTCAAGCATCGCTGCCAGAGAAGTATATGCACAGACACGGTCATCCTGTCCGTACGACATAATCATACTGTGATCCAGGCCTGCTTCCCGCGCATGTCCGGCTGGAACAACTTCTATCTCCGCAGACATGAAATCCTCTTCTGTCATATCATATTTGTTTTTCAGAATTTCAAGGATACCCTCTTTGACTGCATCCTTTTCTTTCCCTTCGAGCGGCTTACTTCCGACAAGAACATCTAGGTTTTCTCCCTCAATTACCTTGTTTGCCTTTTTCTCCATCTGTTCACCGGCAAGATGAATCAACAGATCCGTCACACAGAATACAGGATCATTCTTATCTTCACCGACATTAACCGGAATCACCGTTCCATCTTTCTTTACAACAACACCATGCAAGGCAAGCGGCAATGTTACCCACTGATACTTCTTGATGCCCCCATAATAATGAGTATCAAGATAGGCAAATTCTTCATTCTCATATAATGGATTCTGCTTGACATCCATACGAGGCGAATCGATATGTGCGCCTAAGATATTCATACCCTTTTCAAGCTTCTTCTTTCCTATCTGGAATAGCGCAACTGTCTTATCCATGCAGACACTATATACTTTATCGCCTGCTTTGAGGGACCCCTTATCCTTCGTAATATCTGCCAGATTCACATAGCCTTTTTCTTCTGCCTGTTTCACAATCTGCTTTACGCACTCACGCTCGGTTTTTCCTTTATCCAGAAACTTCAGATAATTCTTGCAAAGCTTATCCAACTCATCTAACTGCTTTTTATTGTATGTTGTCCATGCATTTTTACGTTTCATCGTCATAGCCTCCTGTCAAAAACACGTTACCATTATTATACCAGTTTTGATACAACCTTATGTAAAATTGCAAACGCTTCGTTGCATTCTTTCTCTGTAATATTAAGCGGCGGAACCAGACGGATTACATTTGGTCTAACTGCTGTAATCAGCAAACCTTCATCGGCTGCCTGATATTTCACATCTGTTGCTATATCTTTATCAAATTCCACACCAATCATAAGTCCACGTCCGCGCACTTCCTTCAGACATGGCAGATTCTGTAACTTATCACGGAAATATACACCGATTTTTTCTGCATTTTCCGGAAGCTTCTGATCCATGATCTCCCCAATCTGTGCATAGCTTGCTGCACAGGCTACCGGATTTCCGGCATAGGTACTTCCGTGCGCTCCAGGTCCAAATGTAAGCGCGAGCTTTGCACTCGTACACATCGCTCCGATCGGCATTCCGCCACCCATTGCTTTTGCCATGCTGACACAATCTGGTTTGACATCATATCCCATATATGCCATCAAACTTCCGGTTCTTCCCCATCCGGTCTGCACCTCATCAAACAAAAGCAGCATATTACGCTCATCGCACAATTTACGCAGCCCCTGTAAAAACTCTTTTGTTGCCGGAATCACACCGCCTTCGCCCTGTACAGGTTCAACCATGATCGCGATTGTATCCTTCGTACATGCATCTGCAAACGACTGTACATTGTTAAACTCTGCATAAGAAAATCCCGGAATCATCGGATCGTAGTTTTTCTGGATTGCCGTACCCGGCTGTCCGGTTGCTGCCAGAGTCGCAAGTGTCCGTCCATGGAAACTATTCTTGGCTGTTACAATATGATAACGGTCTGGTCCGAAATTATCCTTTCCATATTTTCTGGCAAGCTTAATCATAACTTCATTTGCCTCTGCACCGGAATTCTGGAAATAAATCTTCTCCATACCAATTGCATCACAGATACGCTGCGCAAGCATAACCATCGGAATCGTATAACAATAGTTGGACGCATGCATCATCTGCTGACACTGTTCCATGATTGCTTCCACAACCTTCTTGTTACAATGTCCTGCCGAATTAACCGCAATACCGGCCATAAAATCAAGATACCGTTTTCCTGTCTCATCGATGACATAATCATCCTCGCCCTTTTCTGCAATGAAATCAAACCGCTGAAATGTCTCATAGAAATATTTATTATACATCTCTTTGATTTCTTCTTTTGTCTTTCCGGTACTCTTCAAATCCATTTTTCTCACCTCATATGCTATAAACTTCAGATGCCGGCAGGAAACCCGCCGGCATAATTTTACTTATTTTGTTCCGTATATCTGACTTGCCACCAGACTATCGAGAATCCCTACTAACTGGCCGATTTCCGGCTTGCTGATCTGTGCATCTGCGCCAAGCAGATCGCCCTTACGCTTCATATCCTCATTAATCAAAGATGAGAATATCACAATCGGAATCTGTTTTAATCCCTCTGTCTCACGAATCTTCTTAATCAAATGATGTCCATCCATCTGCGGCATCTCAATGTCTGTAATCAAACACTTCGCACCATAGTCCACACCATTGTTCTTCTTCAGCTCACACAGATAATCCCATGCTTCCTGTCCGTTATTCTTGATTGTAAGCTTCGTATAGCCTGCTCTGTGCAATGCATCTTCAATCAGTTTGCAGAGCATCATGGAATCCTCTGCAATCAGGATTGGAATGTTGTTACGCTCACGGTCTTCTAACTCTGTCACCTGAGAAATCTTCAAACTTGTCTCCGGACAAATACCCTCCACAATCCGCTCAAAATCAAGGATAATCAACAAATTATCTTCATTCTTGATAATACCTGTCGCAATTCCGGTTCCGGGTCCACTGACGGTTGCATCCGGCTTCACAACATCCTTCCATGATACACGGTTGATGCCAAGTACTGACTGTACATCAAATGCGATATTCAGATTGTTGAAATTCGTCACAATCAAAAAGTTATTCCGCTTATCCGGATTTTGGAATCCCAATGTCTGGAACAAATCAATAACTGTAATGATATCCCCACGTGGCATAAAGATACCTTCAATGCAAGGATGTGAATTTGGAACCGGTGTGATTTCCTGATACGGAAGAATCTCCCGCACCTTCTCTACGTTGATTCCATAATGATTCCCATTTATGATGAACTCAAGAACCTCAAGCTCATTTGTGCCACTTTCCAATAAAATATTTGAATCCATATGTACCCTCCTTTATGCAAGCCCTCTATGTAAGACATTTCTTATTGTTCCAACTGTAACACAGCACTCGTTCCGCTATATTTTACCTGTAATTTCAAATCCGTCCATTTGTTTGCCACGGAATCAGAAACCGTATACAAAAGCACTGCTTCCTCCCGGCTGCTCGCCTGAATCGTCTTGTCATAAGTATACAGGTCATCTGCAAGAATCGTCAGCATCTGTTTTGTCTTTCGGTTGTTGTCTACAATTATATTGTAGTTCACATCCTTATCATACAGATCAACCGCCTGATCCTCATTTGTCTTATTCTCTACTTCAAATTTTAATACTAAAAGCTTGTATCCTTCCGGTGCCTGCACCTCTATATACATGCCATCCTGATCGTACGACGGATAACTGTCCACAACCATATAATACGAATACCGTACAGATATCCGGCTCTCCCCAACGAATGCAGCAATATCAAAATCCGGATTCACAGCTGCCCCAATCTCTTCCTGCACCATCTCTTCCGTACCGGGCTGAGCCTGCGTGGTTTGTCCTTGGCCGGGAGTTTCCTGCTCTGTCGTAGCAGCTTCTGTTGTAATCACCTCTTCTGTTGTTGCCTCCGTTGTCGCATCCGTCTCTGTCGTTGTCTCTTCCAACTCATCCGGATTATAACGGGTATCATAATTCCGATCATATTTCAACAACAATTCTGCCGCGTATTCTGCAATCAGATGATTCTCCTCATCGGTCAGATCAATTACCTGTCCGCATCCGGTTGTCGCAAATATACTGCCCGCAAGCAGTCCCGCCAATAACCGCCGCTTCCAAGTTACTTTATTTGTCTTTTTTGCTTCATGCTTTCTTCTCATACTCTACATTCCTGCATCCTATGCATTACCTTTTTTCTTTACCCACAAGAATAGTATAATTTTACCACTTATTTCACTTATCGGCAAGCACATTAGCATCCAAATCAAAGTAAAAAAGCACTCCGTCCGCTACATTTTCTACACCATATTTTTTTCCATGTGCCTCCATCGTTGCTGCAACGATGGAAAGACCAATTCCATTTCCGCCATACTCTCTTGTACGCGCCTTATCCGCCTTATAAAATTTTTCAAATACACGACCAATATCCTCTTCGGCAATCCAATCCCCCTGATTGTAGACGCAGACCCGTATATCGTTACCCATAGGCTTAAATGAAATACGAATCACACCATCTTTTCGCACATAATGAATTGCATTCGTCAGATAATTCGTAAAGACCTCTTCAATCATATATTCATCCGCCCAGACATAAACAGGAGGCTCTTCCTCGAATATAATCTCCGCACCCTTTTCCTCTGCCAGAATCTTGGTGGATGCCAGAATTGAATTGACAAAACCAACCAGTTCAAACCGCTCAATATTGAGTTTCGTATCTCCAAACTCAATCTCATTTAATGTAAGCAGTCGTTTGACCATCGTATTCATCTTATGAGACTCATCTATAATTACATCCGTATAGAAATCCCGGCTCTCCTTGTCATCGCACATATCATCCTTCAGACCCTCGGCATACCCCTGGATCAAAGCAATCGGTGTCTTTAACTCATGGGACACGTGCGACAAAAATTCCTTCCGCATATCGTCAATCTTACGGCGTTCTGCAATATCCCGCTGCAACTCTATATTCGCTGCCTTGAGCTCCGAAATCGTATGCTCCAGTTTCTCTGACATCTCGTTCATACTGTTTCCAAGCTCGCCGATCTCATCGTTGCTTGTAACCGGGATTTTTACATCAAAATCAAGTTCGCTCATTCTTTTGGCAGCCTTGGACATCCGCTTGATCGGTGCTGCAAATATATTACTGAACAGCAGCATAAATGCCGTTCCGAAAACCATAAGTCCGATACAGATGTACACAAACAGGTGTGTCATAACCTTCATGACCGACTCCACGCGTGCAATCGGAGTCCGAAGCAATACTTCGTATCCATTTTCCAGTCTGCCAATCAAATCATAATAATCTGCATTTGTTACTGTATCATGATTTCTTCGGATGATATACTCACCCTTTTCAAACTGGCTCTCGCTATCCTCGTTTCGAATACTGCTCATCAGGCTGCGCATACCTTCCATCATCTGTCCCTCGTCATTGATAGATGTATACAATTTACCATTTTCTGAATCCACAATCATAACAACCGCATCCTGTGGATTTTTGATCTGCCCAAACAAATCACCGTTGTCAAACTCTTCCCCGGTTGCATTCCGAAATAATTCGTTACAGGAATCATAGGTTGCTATCAGGTTGTTCTTTATACTGTAACGGAATACACCGCTTAACACATAACTGCACAACAGCCAGGATGCTGCAATTATAAATACAGAGAAAAAAACAACCATCATGGATATTTTAACCCGTATAGAGTTACGGGTTTTAGCCTTCGAACTTATAACCCATACCCCAAATCGTCTTAATATTATCGCCCTTGCTTCCGAGCTTACTCCGAAGCTTCTTCACATGGGTATCGATTGTCCTGGCATCTCCGAAATAATCATAATTCCATACATTGTTTAAGATTTTCTCTCTCGACAATGCTACACCTCGATTTTGCAAAAAATAATTAAGCAGTTCAAATTCTTTGTAAGAAAGTTCAATTGGTTCACCATCCACCTTCACCTGATGTGCAGCGATATCCATCTCAATACCATCCACATTTATCACATTTGCTTCTGCATCAGCCTGTGTTCTACGAAGAACAGCTTCCACTCTTGCAACCAGAATTCTTGGTGAAAATGGTTTTGTAATGTATTCGTCAATTCCAAGATCAAATCCGCGCAGCTCATCTTTTTCATCACTCTTTGCTGTCAGCATGATAATTGGAACATCCGACATTTTCCGTACTTCTTCCGCAACACCATACCCATCTAATTTCGGCATCATTACATCCAGAATAATCAATGAAATGTCTTTATCCGCCATGAATACATCAACCGCTTCTTCACCATCCGCTGCCTCCACGACCGAATATCCATCTTTTACAAGGAAGTCCCGAACTAATTTTCTCATACGGCTCTCATCATCTACGACAAGCACTTTTAAATCATTCATCTCTATTCCTCCTGCTTTTCTTCTTTCATTTACCAGATTATAGCACGTATTTTTGTCAATTCTGTGTTTTTTGCGCATTTACTTTTTTCTGCTGCTCCGAAAGTTCATTCTCCCATTGAAGCAGTTCCTTCTCACGCGCATCCAACTGTTCTTCCCAGTATGCGTATTTGTCCTGCACTTTCTGTTCTGCTTGAAAATATCCTACATTTTTGTTCGTCATCGCAATGAATATCATCCCCAGCACAACTACGATCAATGCAGCCACCGCAATTGTCAGGCGAATCCGGATCAGATTCAGCCGTTCAACTTCTTTTTCTGTCTGTTCCTGTTTTTCACATAGCTTTTCATATTTTCGTTGCAAATGCTCGGAAGGAGTCTCTGTTTTTTTCTTCTTTTCCTGCTGTCCGGCCGAATACGTCTCCACCTGATATCCGTTTTTTATAAGATATTCCCGTAATTCCAAAAGAAATCCTAATCCGGTTTCTGTGCGGAAATAGCTTTTCTGTGTCAATTTCAAATATAAATGGTACAATCCGGCAACATCCTCTGGATTCATATTCTTTTTTAACTGTTTTATATATTCCTGTTCTTTTTTTTCGCGTTCCGTCTGCTCCATACCCATTCCTCACAAGATTGCTCAATCAAAAAAGCTGCCGGATATATACCGACAGCCTCTTGCCATTACTGATTTACTACAATTCCCTGCTCATTTGCAATCGCCTGAAGTTTCGTCTGGTAGTCACTCATAAGCGCAGCTGCCTCTCCTATCAAGGTGTCTGCCTGTGTCAGATAGTCTGCATTTTCTCCATCAATCGCTGAGACAACCATCTTCATAGCTTCACATTCCTTCTGTACACTCTGTAAGTAAGAATCCTTCAATGCTTTCACTTCATCCGTTGCAACCTCAATATTGGAGATTGTGGAAATACAGTTTTCCATTGTAGGAATCGCCGTACCCTCCAGAGATGTTTTAAACGCTTCCAAATCCTGATCACTACCATCTGCAAAATATGCATTATAGATAGCTATCGCACTATCATGATCTGATTTTGCAGTAGGAAGTTCTTCGTTTACAAACTCCACCACATCATCTTTTACCGAAACCGCTTCATCGGCTGATTTCTTCCCACATCCTGTAAACAAACCGGCAAGTGCCAGTGTGGCAGCTGCAATATATACTCTTTTTTTCATGGTTATTCTCTCCCGTTTTCTTTCGATATTATGAAAATTATATACCATATTTCTCTACAAGACAAGCGCTTGTTATTCATTTGTCTGCATTTTTGCACGTTGCTCCCTCCGGAGACGTTTTCGTTCTTTTTCTTCCTTTTTCCGTCTACGTTTTTCCAACTCTTCGCAGTGTGCCTCTACATAGGCTTCGTAAAGGTCCGGGCGGCGTTCCTTCGTCCGCAGCATCGACTGTTCATACCGCCACTCTTCGATGTTCTTATGGTGCCCCGAAAGCAGCACCTCCGGAACTTTCTTTCCCATAAATTCTTCCGGTCGGGTATACTGCGGATATTCCAGTAATCCATCATAGAAGCTTTCATACACAGCACTTTCATCACTGCCAAGAACACCCGGCACAAGGCGGCTTGTCGCATCGACAATCATCATCGCAGGAAGTTCACCACCCGTCAGCACGAAATCACCGATAGATACATAATCCGTCACAATCATCTCCAGCACCCGCTCATCGATTCCTTCATAATGTCCACACAGCAGCACAAGGTCATCTTCCTTCGCATACTCTTCTGCCATACACTGTTTAAATGGCTCTCCCTGCGGTGTCATATAAAGCACACGTACTTTTTTGTCCTGTGCTTTTGTTCCTTCTTTTTCCTTGCGTGCTGCAATCTGCGCAAGCACATGCTGATACGCATCATACACAGGTCCCGGCTGCATCAGCATACCGGCACCTCCACCATAAGTATAATCATCCACATGTCCATACCGATTTCCCGCAAAATCACGGATATTTACAGCATTTACACCAATCAGGCCTTTTTCAATTGCCTTTCCGGTAATGCTCTCATTTAAACCGCCAAGCACCATCTCCGGAAATAATGTCATAATATGAAAATTCATATCTGCCTCCGCTGTTGTTAATCCAGTAATCCGTTCAACATATGAACGATTACTTTCTTTTCCTCTACGTTGATATCCAGCACACAATCTTTGATAACCGGAAGTAATACTTCCTTGTCATTTTCCATCTTCACGACAAATACATCGTTTGCGCCTGTCTGCATAACATCCACCAGAGTTCCAAGTTTTTCACCATTATCCTTGAATACTTCCGAGTCGATCACATCTGCAATATAAAACTCATCTTCCTCGAGTGGAACTGCATCTTCTCTTGTCACATACAGCTCACAGCCCTTATATTTTTCTATCTCATTTATATCATCAAATTCCGAAAAAGAAAGAATCACCATATTCTTAAAGAACTTGCACGATTTTTTCTCTACTGGTACATCTCCACTTTTTGTACGGATAAAACATTTTTTCAGTTTTTTAAACCGTGTCGGATCGTCTGTCGTCGGAAATACCTTGACTTCGCCTTTCAATCCATGTGTCGATGTAATCACGCCAATCCGAAACATATCTTCGTTCATAAATTCCTCCGATAAAGTAATAATTCCCGATGCCTTCTGGCACCGGGAACCCAAGAATTATTTGATGTCTACAATTACCTTTTTATCACCCTTTGATGCAGCCGCCTTCACAACAGTACGAATGGACTTAGCGATACGGCCCTGTTTGCCGATCACCTTACCCATATCATCTCCTGCAACGTTCAGTTCGATTGTTATGGTATCTCCATCGATTGTCTCTTTTACAACAACTTCATCCGGATAATCAACGAGGGATTTTGCAATCAGTTCTACTAATTCCTTCATAACCTGCACCTCCCTTGCACATCAGTCTTACTTCTCGATACCTGCCTGCTTTAAAAGCTTAGCAACTGTCTCTGTAGGCTGAGCACCATCTGCAAGCCACTTCTTAGCTGCATCAGAGTCAATCTTAACAGATGCTGGCTCCTGATTTGGATCGTATGTTCCGATCTCATCGATAAATCTACCATCTCTTGGTGATCTGGAATCAGCAACGATTACTCTATAAAAAGGATGCTTCTTATATCCCATTCTTCTTAATCTGATTTTAACTGCCATGTCAAATTTCACCTCCTTAAAAATCTTTCGTCTATATAATAGTTATACTATTATCAAAAATTAAAATCCAAACGGAAGTTTGAATCCGCCGCGGCGCTTGCCACCCATCATACCGGACATCTGCTTCATCATCTTCTTGGACTGTTCAAACTGTTTGATCAGCTTATTGACTTCGCTGATCGGAACTCCTGCACCATCTGCAATTCGCTTTTTCCGGCTCGGATTGATAATCTCCGGATGCGAGCGTTCCTGCTTTGTCATCGACAATATGATTGCCTTCGGCATGTTCATTGCATTGTCATCTATCTCCAGATTCTGGAGCTGCTTTTTATTGCCAAATCCAGGCAGCATCTTCAGGATATCATTCATGCCGCCCATCTTTTCCATCTGTTCCATCTGGTCAAGAAAATCATTGAAATCAAACGAAGCTTTCTTGAATTTCTCTTCCATCTCCTTGGCTTTTTCCTCATCGATTGCAGACTGCGCTTTCTCGATTAAGCTTTCCACATCACCCATACCAAGGATTCGACTTGCCATACGATCCGGATAAAACTGTTCCAGATCCGTGAGTTTCTCACCCATACCTGCATACAGAATTGGTTTTCCGGTTACAGCCTTAATGGAAAGTGCGGCACCACCACGGGTATCACCGTCAAGCTTTGTCAGGATTACACCATCAATTCCAATCTTATCATTGAACGATGTCGCTACATTGACCGCATCCTGACCTGTCATGGCATCGACAGTCAAAATTGTGTATGTTACATCCAGATTTTCCTTAATCTCCGCCAGCTCGTTCATCATGTCTTCATCGACATGCAGGCGGCCTGCGGTATCCAGAAATACAAGGTTGATATCATTCTTTGCGGCATGCTCGATTGCAGCCTTCGCAATATTTACCGGTTTATGTCCGTCTCCCATCGAAAATACCGGAACACCGACTTTCTCACCATTAATCTCCAACTGCTTGATTGCTGCCGGACGATAGACATCACATGCAACCAGCAATGGTTTTTTTCCCTTATTCTTAAACTTACCTGCAAGCTTTGCAACGGTTGTTGTCTTACCTGCACCCTGCAGACCACACATCATGATAATCGTAATTTCATTCGACGGAAGCAGCTTCAACTCGGTCGTCTCCGATCCCATGAGTTTATCCATCTCTTCTTTTACGATTTTGATTACCATCTGACCGGGATTCAATCCTTTTAAGACTTCCTCTCCGACCGCACGCTCACTGACGGAATTGATAAACTGTTTTACGACCTTGAAGTTTACATCCGCTTCCAACAGCGCACGTTTTACTTCCTTCATCGCTTCCTTTACATCTGCTTCGGTAATCGTTCCTTTGCTTTTCAGCTTCCGGAATACGTTTTGCAATTTGTCTGTTAAACTGTCAAACGCCATGCGTCTCCTCCAAAACAAAATCAAACATCCAACTGTTAAAAATCATCCAGCAGCCCAGTGAGATTCGTATCAATATCCGCAAATGCTTCATCCAGCATCGGATTCTCATTGCGTTCCCGCAATGCCTGAATCTCAGTCTGTATCGCAGCTACTTTCTCTCTGGCATTCTCAAATTTCTCAACTAATCTCAACTTTTTCTCAAAGTCCTCCAGCTTCTTGTCGCAGCGCTTCATCATATCAAACACGCCTTGCCTGGAGATTCCGTATTCCCTTACCAGCTCCGAATAGGACAGGTCATTCATCACAATATCTTCGTATATACTTTTCTGCGTCTGTGTCAACAGCTCGCCATAAAAATCATAGAGCAACGACTGACGTACAAACTTCTCCATCTGAATCACCTGTAAAGTATTTTTCATTTACAAACCTTTTGTATCATACATGCTTTTGTCCTGCTTGTCAAGTGTTTTTTCTTAACATACTATAATTTTTTTCATTACATAAATATCCAGCCGCTTTCATATATTATATGGATTAAAAGACATGGAAAATCATATGGATCAATATTCAAGTGATACGGGTAATCTTAATGTCATAGTCACGGACACAGACAGTTACTCCCCCCTTTCATCTGCCACCATCGAGATTTCAAACACGGGAGATCCAAACCGGATTCTGGAATCCACCACCACAAACCAGAACGGACAGACCGGAAATATCGAGCTTTCTGCACCACCGCGTGAATACAGCATGGAGCCAACTGACAACCAGCCCTATGCCGAATACAACGTAAAAATCTCTGCCCCGGGCTATCAAGAGGAAATCGTCTCCGGCGTCCAGATCTTCTCCGGTGAAAACGGATTGCAATTCATCGTGTTACAGCCATCTAAGCAGACACCCGATTACGTCTATAACCCAATCGTCATCGGTGGGCATACACTCTGGGAATATTATCCGCCAAAGATAGCAGAATCAGAAATCAAGCCATTATCTGAAAGCGGAGAAATTGTTCTCTCTCGTGTTGTCGTCCCTGAGACGATCGTTGTGCACGATGGCGTTCCCAGTGATTCTACCGCCGCTGATTATTATGTTCCATACATTGACTATATCAAAAACGTTGCATGCTGTGAGATTTATTCTACCTGGCCGGAAAGCACAATCGAGGCAAATATTCTGGCAATTATGTCCTTTACTTTGAACCGCGTATACACTGAATGGTACCGGAACAAAGGTTATAACTTTACAATCACCTCCTCCACCGCGTACGACCACAAATGGATCTATGGCAAAACTATCTACGAAAATATCTCACGCATTGCCGACCGGCTATACAACCGCTATCTTGCCCGTCCAAACGTCAAGCAGCCGATTCTCACACAGTATTGCGATGGAAAACGCGTGTCATGTCCAAACTGGATGACACAATGGGGATCCAAAGCACTCGGGGATGATGGTTTTTCCGCAATTGATATCATCCACTATTATTATGGGACGGATATGTATATCAACGAAGCCGAGATTGTCTCCGGAATTCCATCCTCCTATCCGGGCTATGATCTGACAATCGGAAGTTCCGGTGAACCGGTCATCACAATTCAGGAACAATTAAACCGCATCGCGCAGAATTACCCTGCGATCCCGACTGTCACGGTTGATGGCATCTTCGGTTCCGCGACCGCAGAATCCGTACGCGCCTTTCAATCAATCTTTAACCTGCCGGTAAGCGGAATTGTTGATTTTCCAACCTGGTATAAAATCTCCCAGATCTATGTGGGAGTCTCTAAAATCGGAGAAAATATACGATGAATTTTCTGTGTATTATAGCTGCTTCGCTTGCATAAATCCCGCATAACATTTATAATATCAATATGTCATAAAACGCACAGGAGGGGTAATATTTATGGAAAACACAAATACATTTAAGGTGCAGTCTACATCCAGTAACTTAATCTCACTGAATGTAACACCCGGGCACTATGCAACATCTTCTTCCCATATCAACTACTATATTGATATGACGAACCTGAAAAGCCGTCGAAGCGAAGCACGCGCTGCTGCCAAAGTGCTGGCTACACGCTACGCTGCCACAACAATCATTGATACGATAGTATGTCTGGACGGTACGAATGTGATAGGTGCTTATCTTGCAGATGAACTTCTTAACACAGGTATCTTATCTGCAAACCTGCACAATACCGCATATATCATTTCTCCGGAGCAGCACTCAGGCGGCCAGCTTATATTCCGTGAGAATTATCTTTCAATGATCAAAGGCAAGCACGTTCTTGTATTGTTAGCAACTGCCACAACCGGAAAAACCTTACAGACCGCACTCGAGTGTATCGAATACTACGGAGGTGAAGTCGTTGGAGTATCTTCAATTTTCTCTGCTGCTGACGAAATCCATGGTGAGCAGATTAATACGATCTTCCGCACCGAAGATATTCCGAATTACGAGACGCACTCTGCTGCCGACTGCCCACTTTGTAAAGCCGGCATTCCAATCAAAGGTATTATCAATAGCCATGGCTATTCTTCTCTGTAGGTATTTATTTTCTATCGTAAGTAATAAAAACTCCCCATTCAGAATATATTTATACTAATTCTGAACGGGGAGTTTTATGTTATGTCTTCTAAAACAAAAATCATCGTCTTAAAATCAAAAGAACTTATCTATACTGGCATATTTATTGTTCTTGGTATCCTGTTAATCCTGCTGCTCTGGTATATGTTCTCACCAAAAGAGGATGAAAAAGATACTACAGATACAAGTGTCTCAACAGAAACATTTGCCACATACCAGCCAGGTGTCTACACGTCACAGTTAAATCTCGGTGGCACCACACTGGAATTACAGACGACTATCGACAAACACGCTGTCACCCATATAGATGTTGTGAATACAAATGAAACTGTCACCGCTATGTATCCACTGTTGACACCTTCTGTAGATGCCATCAATGAACAGTTACAACTCACCGGAGATCTGGACTCTGTTACATACGCAAGCGACAACCAGTATACCACGCTGCTCATATTAGAAGCTGCTCGTCAGGCAGCACAGTCTGCCCGGATTGATACAAACTAACTATTTATGCGTGTTTCTTCACGATCACGCCACCCGTCTTATAGATGCTTTCTGCCGGTACAAATCCACGTACCGGGGAAAGCGGATAGACATTACTGTTTGACCCAATGACCGTACCCGGATTTAATACAGAATTACAGCCAACTTCTACATGATTTCCAAGCATTGCCCCGAATTTCTTCAGACCAGTTTCCAGATCAAACGTCTCTCCTGTCTCCGGATCAATTCCTTTCACATGCACAAGCGTCTTATCACTTTTCACATTCGATGTGATGGCACCTGCCCCCATATGAGACTTAAATCCCAGAATAGAATCACCTACATAGTTATAGTGTGGCACCTGCACATTATCGAAGATAATCACATTCTTTAACTCTGTGGAATTACCGATCACACATCCTTTTCCAACCAGCGCATTTCCACGGACAAACGCACACTGACGCACTTCTGTCTCTGCGCCTATGATTGCCGGTCCTGCCAGATAGGCGGATGCAAATACCTTTGCTGTCTTATGTACCCACACATGTTCCGCTACCTCTGTATACTCATCTTTCGGAAGGGATTCGCCAAGCTTCACGATAAATTCTCCGATATGCGGAAGCACCTCCCACGGATAGGTGTAACTTTCCATCAAAGGCTCTGCCTCCGTATGGCTAAGATCGTATAATTCCTTGATTGTCACTGCATTTACACACTTCATTTTTCTATCCTCCATCTTTCTATTGCCATATTTTTTCCTGTTATGTATACAAATTCACACCATACACATGAAACTTATTTCATGCATATACATCATCTATTCTGCTTATCTCATACATATATGTCATCTTGTTGTGCTCTTTCTTCAACATATCTATGATTTCTTCACAGCCTTCTTCGCTCCTGCCTTCTCATAAAAAGGCTTCGTCCGGTCAAACAACCGCGTAATCTGATTCTGATTCCGTATCTGCTTGACTGCATTTGTATTATCACATACAAACTTGTTCATCTTGGCTGTATACTCATCCTTTGAAATCGTTCCCTCCGCAACGCCGGAAAGTCCTTTCTCCCAAGATGCCGTCATCTCCGCCCAGAGCAGACTCTGAATGGAATTTAAGCATACATCGTAAATGATTTCTCCAAGAAATGTCGGCGTCACAATCTGTGTTTTTTTGTTCAAAGCGATATACTTATTCGTCACAAGCTTTGTGATAATACTGTCTCTTGTTGCGCTCGTTCCAATACCACTACCCTTGATCTGGCTTCGTAATTCCTCGTCTTCAATCAGCTGTCCGGCATTTTCCATCGCCAGAATCAATGTACCGGAAGAATACCTCTTCGGTGGAGATGTCTCTCCTTCTTTGATATTAAATGCCTGTACCGGAATTGCATCTCCTTTCTTCAAAGACGCAAACCTGGCAAGTTCTTCATCCGTCAGCTTCTGTTCTTCCTGTTTTTTATCCGATGGCATTCCCGCAATCAGCAGGTATCCCGGTTTCTTCAACCGTTTGAAATTCGCGAAGAAACTTTCAATACCTTCTTCCTTCTCGCCTACAGTTGTATGAATCTTTCTCGTCAATGTCAGACTGACCTTCTCATACTCTGCTGCCGGGAAGAAAATACTCAAAAACCGCCTCGCAATAATATCATACACCTTCCGCTGAATATCATTTAACCCGTTCAGATTTCCAAGTCCCTGTCCGGTCGGAATGATTGCATAGTGATCCGTGATCTGCTTATCATTTACATATTTGGACTTTGCAACGCCCTTGTACGCCCCCTGCTGCATGATCAGCTGTGCATACTGTGCAAGTGGTTCGTATTTCTGCAAACCACCGATATTTTTACCGATTTCTTTTGCAACCGCTGTGGAAAGCACACGGGCATCGGTTCTTGGATATGTTACCAGCTTCCGCTCATAGAGTGTCTGCACGGTATTCAACGTATCTGTCGGACTGATTTTAAACAACCGAGAGCAGTCATTTTGAAGTTCCGCTAAGTTATATAACATCGGCGGTGCTTTTTTCTCTGTTTTTTTCTCTACTTTCTGCACGATCAACTCAATCGGTGCATCCTCAGACAATTCTGTAATCAGTTGCTTGGCACTCTCTTCTTTTTTGAATCCATTTTCTTTGTATAAAAGCGGAGAATCCAGATATGCGGATTCCTTCGTAGTCTTCCACTCAGCCTCAAAGCCTTCTGTGTTCGCAAGCACCCGGTAAAACGGTGTCGGCACAAACTGACGAATTTCCCGTTCACGCTTGACGATCATTCCCAGCACACACGTCATGACACGGCCTACTGCAATCACACAACGATCCATGCCGAGATAATTCTTCACGGTATAACTGTATTTGAGAGACAGTGCCCGCGAGAAATTAATTCCCATCAGGTAATCCTCCTGTGCCCGCAGATATGCCGCATCACTCAGATTATCATAGGCAGAAAGCTCTTTTGCCTCGCGGATTCCGCGCATAATCTCTTCCTCGGTCTGTGAATCAATCCACACACGCCTCCGGTCTTTTTTACTTTTGTCCACGCCTGCCATCTGCTCCACAAGACGGTAGATATATTCTCCCTCTCGCCCTGAGTCGGTACAGACATAGATGCGTCCGACATCCTCGCGATTTAGCAGCTTACTTACCACCTGAAACTGCTTGCTTGACGCACCGATAATCTCATATTTATATTCTTCCGGTACAAACGGAATTGTGTCAAAACTCCATTTTTTCAAAGCAGGATCATAAACTTCCGGATAGCTCATCGTAATCAGATGTCCGACACACCATGTCACGATCGTATCCTCATTTTCCAAATATCCGTCCCGCGCACCGGCAGTTGCAGCCCCCTTCATGCCTAGCGCTTTCGCAAACTCACGGGCAACGCTGGGTTTCTCTGCGATGTACAAATTCTTCACTTAAAACTCTCCTTATTTGATTGCATCCACTAACGCTTTCATCGCCGGGTAATCAGATTCCTTCATCGTAGACATGATCGTAACGGTTGGCTCCACAATTGTGACATCTTTCATCGTAGAAAGAATCGTCTTCATCGTGCGGGCGGCACATGGTGCCCAGCTGCCATTTTCCAGGATACCAACGGTACGCTTCTGATACGCCTTTGACTGCAGATGATTCAGGAAATCCTGCATGCATGGGAATACCCCGCCATCATAGCTTGCTGCACAGAGTACCATGCGGTCATAGCGGAATGCATCCTCAATCACTTCCGCCATATCCTCTCTTGCCAGATCACTAACAACGACCTTCTCTACCCCCTCTGCGCGAAGCATATCCGCAAGCTTTTTAGCTGCCTTCGCCGTATTGCCATGGATTGATGCATACACAACGAGCACGCCTTTATTCTCCGGCTCATACTTGCTCCATGTATCGTAGAGTCCAATATAATATCCAAGATTTTCCTTCAATACCGGACCGTGCAACGGACAGATTGTCTCGATATCAAGTCCTGCTGCCTTCTTCAGAAGTGTCTGCACCGGCATACCATATTTACCGACGATATTAAAATAATACCTTCTTGCCTCACACGCCCAATCCTCATTTTCTGTGAGGGAAAGCGCGCCAAACTTACCGAATCCATCCGCCGAGAACAGCACCTTCTCGCTCTTCTCATAGGTCACCATAACCTCCGGCCAGTGTACCATCGGTGCCATATAGAACACCAATGTATGGGTTCCAAGGGATAACTCTTCGCCCTCTTTGACCGCAATCTTCTCCTGTGCATCCAATCTATCCTCGAAGAACTGTGGCAGCATCGCAATTGCCTTTGCACTCGCAACCAGCTTCACCTCAGGGAAAAGTTCGACCATTCTTCCGATGCTTCCCGCATGGTCCGGCTCCAAATGCGAGATAATCAGATACTCCGGCTTCTTTCCGTTCAATGTCTGAAGCAGCTTATCCTCCCAGCCTTCCATTCCTCTGGCATCAACCGTATCCATAACTGCAATCTTCTCATCCAGAATCACATATGAATTGTACGATACACCTTCCGGTACCACATACTGACTCTCAAACAAGTCAATGTCCTTATCATCCACTCCGATATAACGAATTGCATCTGAAATAGTTACCTGCATGTTTTTATCCTCCTGATTGTATTCTCCATATTTTATCACTCCATAGCAAAACATTACTGTTCTGCCTTGATTCGTACAACAACATAGCTTTATCCGCTACCCTATTTTAACAGATTCCGCTCTATATATCCAATATAATTTCAGTTCATCCCAGCTTCTCATTTCTATTCATGCCATATCTCATATTTCTGTTCATTGCATATTTAATTGTAGCTCATCCGGCTCAAAATTTCATCCACCTGTGTATAATCTTCAATCAGATAATCGCACACGCCTGTATCCTGCAGCAGTTTCTTATCTGAATCTCCGTAGATTCCAACAATATACGCCACATTCGCAGCAGCGGCGGCTTTCACTCCGGATGGGCTATCTTCAATCACCATTGTCTCAGACGGATCAGCCCCAATACGTTCCATCGCTCGAATATACATATCCGGTGCCGGCTTCGCCCGCATTGTCCCATCATCATAGACAAGCTTTGATTTTTCAAACCATTTTGCAAGAGCGAACCGATCAAAATAAAAGTCAACATTCGATAGACAAGATGCCGTTGCAATATTGCATTTTATGTTTCTTCGCGGCAACTCGTCCAGAAATTCCGGCAACCCTCTAACCAGCCGGCAAGCTTCCTGATCTTCCTGATACATGCTCCTGTACAGCACTTCTTTCTCTTCCGTCAACTGCATAATCTTCTCTTCGGACAAAGCCCCCTTCCAAAGCAGCCACTCAAAAATATCCCGGTTCGTATGCCCAAGTATCTGCTGCCGGAACTCTTCTTTGGTAAGTTCCCTGCCTGACAGCTTACTAACATAAGTCCTCCATGCAATATCATGATATTTGCCATCGAAGATCATCGTACCATTACAGTCAAATATAACGTTCCTTATTTTCATATCTCATCCTCTTCTTATCTTCCCGGTTTTGGTTTTTTCCGCTTGCTTTCCGTACTCCACACCCACGTCGTGGGTTTTCCCGCTCACCATCTCGCTCCCACGCCCACTTTTCCCTCCAACTCATGCCAATTAGCTTCCGGCGTGGGTTTTTCTGCTTGCTTTCCGTGCTCCTCGCCCACGTCGTGGGTTTTCCCGCTCACCATCTCGCTCCCACGCCCACTTTTCCCTC